>ERZ650308.1174-NODE-1174-length-13717-cov-6.459376_pt1 | contig 13717 bp, 18 predicted proteins | sample MGYA00376244_ERZ650308 | MGnify/ENA primary metagenome ERZ650308 (study PRJEB26733, sample SAMN07839295) | wastewater metagenome | biome: small river; feature: stream; material: water | place: USA: North Carolina | collected 2016-04-26 ...
CGGAAGGTCGCGACGGTGCAGGCGCAGGTGTGGACGCCCGCACGCAGGCGCACCGCAGTGAAACCCTGGAGCAGGTCCAGGGCCATGCGCACGCAGGAATCGGCCTCGTCGAAGAACACCAGGCCGGCGCCATCGATGAACGGGGCATTGGGTTGGTTCACAACCGCTTGTTGCTGTGCCGGTGCTGCCGCGAAGGTTGGGAGCGTGGGCATCGCGGTGGGTGCCGGTGCTACTGCTGGAGCGAACTGCTGGGCCACAGGCGCCGCGGCTTGCGGTACAGTGGGTGCCCCGGCCCGCTGGTTCAGGGCTGCGGTGAGTGCGGTAACGGCGGCAGTGAGTTCGCTGATTTTCTGTTCAATTGACATGATGAAGACTCCGTTTGGTTGGACTTGGGATTACAGTGAGGCGATCCTCGATGAACGCCTCAACGATTTCACGCAGGAGATCACTCGGCTTGCCGAAGTCCCTCGCCTTACGATGAAATTTCTTGTGGACTTGTGCCGTGACCCGTGTGGCCAGAAACTTGTCCAAATTTGGCTTGGTTGACATTTAATTCTCCGATGACTTGACGCAACTGTATAACAGCGTTTACCATTCGTCAACAACTTTTGGAGAAATAAATGGAAATTCTTTTTATCATCATCGGATCATGGATCGCCGTCGCACTGACGGTCATCGTCTGGTTCATGTACCTGATGGTCACTACGCCAGTGGACAGCGATGAGGATGCCGAGGAAGTGGACCTGCGGGTCAGGAACTCGATGCGGGGGACGCTATGAAAAAAGAACCCCGCATCGAGTGCGGGGCAACCGGGGGTCCAGGCCCGGGGGGAGATTACAACTGCGATGGACAGGCACATGATATGAAGAACGAACGAGTTGGTCAACTGGTTCCAAAGGAACACGCGGTTCGCCTCGGACTGAAGCGATTTTTCAGTGGCGAACCGTGTTCACAGGGTCACGTTGACGAGAGGTATACGCGGGACGGGCAGTGTGTAGAGTGCGCAAGGGAGAAACTGCGGCGCCGTTACAGGAATGATCCTGTCAAATGGGGCGACCATTCACGAAAGTACACGCACTCGGAGGAGGCTCTCGCCAAGAGAGCATCTCGGGTCAAACACCTCAGAACAATTGAACCGGATCGGTACAGAAAGTACGAGGTCACCAAACGGGCGAAGATTGTCAGTGACCCTGTGAGGCTTGAGAAGGAGAGACAGCGGCAGCGGGATAAGCAGGCTCGCGCCTACAGAAAAGACCCCGAAAAACTGAAAACTCGTTCTAAGCAACGCAGACTGGACCCGTTGGTTCGGCAACAGCAGAACGCTGCTTGTCGGGAGTACAAAAGACTCAAACCTGAAGTGGTTGCCGAGTTAAACCGGAAACACAATCCACTGCGCAGGGCCGCTGTGATTCGGCGCACCCCACCGTGGTTGACAGATGATGACAAGCACCAGATGTACCTGATCTACAAGGAGGCTCATAGTCGCGGGCTGCACGTTGACCACATTGTCCCGCTGCGCGGCAAGATGGTAAGTGGATTGCACGTACCGTGGAACCTGCAGCCACTTGATCCGGTAGAGAATTCCCGAAAGCGCAACAACTTCGAGGTGGCATCATGAGCGCAGTCCCAACAGTGTCGCCACTGTCGTCCATGCTGGAGTCGTACATCCGCGCCGGGTTTGCCCTCGTCCCGATTACGCAGGGCAAGGGTCCTACAACTACAGGATGGAACAAGCGGGAGAACTGCGTCACGCGCATCGACCAACTAAACCCGTTTGTCGGGTATGGACTGGCCCATGCCTACAGCACGCCAGTTACATGCGCTCTGGACATCGACTCATGGGCAGAGGCCATTGATGAACTGCACGTCGCCGGCATTGACCTGATGGCGCTGGTGCAGGCTCCTGACTCAGTGATGATCGACTCAGGGAATCCGGGACACGCCAAACTGCTTTTCACCCTACCATTCGGACTCACTCTCCCGTCGAAGAAGATCAACCGGAATGGGAAGGTGGTGTTCGAATTGCGGTGTTCGACCACCAACGGTCTGACAGCGCAAGACCTGTTGCCGAGTGCCGCGATACATCCCACCACGCGCCAGAATTACAAATGGTCGGGAAACGGACACTTCTCGAAAATTCCCACACTCCCCCAGCCCCTGCTGGACCTGTGGCAGTCGCTGCTGACCCTGGAGCGCCCCGTCGACACCCCCACCAGCACCACGGTCGAGTGGGACTTGATCGAGCCGGCCACTCTCGCCATAGACCCCGATGTCTCCCGGGAGGAGTGGATCACGGTGGGCATGGCGCTGCAGTACGCCGGCACACAATCGGGCGAGATCGAGCGGGCCTACAACCTGTGGAACTCATGGAGCCAGAAGTCCGAGACCAAATACCCCGGTGAGCGCGAGATGCTCCAGCAGTGGGCGTCGTTCAAGACCAGCAAGCCCAGCAGCGTGAAGCTCGGCTCGCTGTTCAAGCTGGCCCGGGAGGCGGGCTGGTCCAAACCAGTGCCTGACATCGGCACCCTGTTCAGTGCAGTCGAGCCTCTACAGGACGTGGCCACCATGTCCGACATCCGGGTGCCACCACCAGGGCTCGATCTGCGGCTGGGTCCGTCGATCCTGATCAAGCGTGCCGAGGAGGTGGGTGTCCATGTGGGTTGTGACCCCCTGATCCCCTTATTCGCGGGCATGGCGACGGTGTGCGGGGCACTGGACGCCCGGATGCGCCTCGAACTCAAGCCCGGGTTCAAGGTGCCGCCGATACTGTGGATCATGAGCATCGGGGAACCCGGAGACAAGAAGACCCCTGGATCGAAGCCCATGTTCGACATCCTACATCAACTCGAGCGCGAGGACACCCCGAGGTTCGCCAAAGCTGCCACCGACTTCGAGGTGTCCGAGGCTCGCTACGTCGCGGCCAAGAAGCACCTCCTGGACATGGCCACGAGTCCCGACATGCTCTTGTCCAATGCACCCCTGCCTGCACTGCCACAGGACCCCAAGGCGCCCGTGCCGCTCAAGATCCTTGTCCAGGACACCACGAGTCAGAAGCTTGTGCGCAGTGCGGCCGAGCGCCCGCGGGGCTTGCTCTGTTACCTTGACGAGATGGCCTCATGGGTCAAGAAGGTCTGTGACCCTCGATCGGGAGATGACCGCAGCGCCTGGACGGTCAGCTACGAGGCCAACAGGTACGAGATGGACCGGGTGGGCAGTGGCACGACACTGGCCGAGAACTACGCGGTGGCCATGTTCGGCAACCTGCAGCCCAAGGTGCTGCGCCAGAACATCGAGAGGCTGACCGAGGACGGTCTGGTCCAGCGGTTCATCCCTGTACCCTTACGCGCCGACTTCACGCGCATGGGACACCCGGTTCCCGAGTGCATGACTAACCATGCCGAGTACGAGCAGATGGTGCGGGTGTGCTTCGGTCTGCCTGCCGTGACCTATAGGCTCAGTCCTGCAGCCTACGACCTGTTCTACGCGTTCCAGGAGTGGTACAACGTGGCCATGCGGGACGAGCGGCTACTCAGGGGCTCGGATACCCTGCAGACGGCCCTGGGCAAGCTGGAAGGCCTGTGCGGCCGCATCGCGCTGGTGTGGCACTGCATCGAGAGCCCGTACACGATGGAGGTGTCCGGGGCTCTCATGGGGCGCGTGATCCAGTTCGTCAAGGGTTACATCGTCCCGGCTCTGAGGTACTGCTGGGATGGGGAACTCACTGAGTCCGACTCACTGGACCGCTGGGTCGCTGAGCACATCCTGTACAACGCAGACGAGACCCAGTTGTCCCTGAGTCAGATCAGGCGTAGTGCCCGCAGGCGTGTCGAGAAGTACAACACCCAGACCGCGAACCAGATGGTCATCGGGGCCATGGAGATACTGGAGCAGGCCAAGTGGGTGGCCCGGGTCGATGACAAGTCCGAGGAGGGTAGGGGCGTGGCCCTGTGGGTCATTAACCCCGCTCTCAAGGATATGTTCGCCACCAGGCGCAGCGCCATCATGGACGCCAAGCGCAGGGCCGAGGAGCGCCGGCACGAGGTGGCCGGGGTTGAGGTCAAGGTTTCACGGGTGAAGGCGGCATAGCGAATCGCAAAGCGCGATCTGACATCCGAACCCGGAACCAAGAGGAGGGGGCCGCAATGCCCGCCTCCCTTTTCAATTTTCCGAAGTGCTCACTAACTTGGGAAACCGCTTAAGGGTAGCCAGAATCGCCTATAGGGCGCCTGAGAGCCACGAGGGCACCTCGGATACCTCCTGGGTCACTAGCGCGTCGCCTGCGTCGATCTGGTGCGGTTTGGCACGGTTCCGGGATCCTGCAGGCCTGCCGGCCTGACGTTTTGCGGGTTCACTGGTGCGCGCTTCGGTAATCAGTTCGGCATGGAGCGGCTTTGCTTCATCCTGGATCAATTGCAACACACGCACAAGGCGCAGGGGCGCAGCCTGCAGCGCCCGGGTGCCCTTGATCCAGCCACGCAGGGTATGCACTGGCACGCCCAGGTAATGGGCCATAGCGGCTTCGGACAAGCCTAGGCCGGCTTGCCATTGTTTCAGTTCAATCGGGGTCATTTGGTTTCCTTTTGAGTGCGGTTCAATTCTTCGCGGAGTAATGCGAACGCATCGGCACGGCGCATCGGGGTTGACACTCTACCTGGTGCATAGTTGACCTGCCAACCTTGGACCCATCGATAACCCGGCCGCCCGTTGCGCGGTGCGCCGACTTCGATATCACAAGTAGCGCGAGAAATAAAGGGTTTGAATGGTGCAGTGTATTGAGGCTTTGGTTGTGCCCATGGTTCGCCGTTGCGCTGTGATGTGGTGTAGTGGTTCATAATTTCTCCAAAGGATAGGCCCGGGGTTAACCGGGCCGGGGTTGTGGGGTTACTTGTACTGCCGCGCCATAAATTCTTGGGTCTCATACCCGAAAATAGTTTTCGGTTGTCGGTTCAAATCAACGGGATCCGGCATGGGTTTTTGTTCCCATACCGGATCCTGCCCGATCGGTGCAGTGTTCCAGTACCAATAACCCGGCTTGCATGGTGGAAGGTGCATGATTGAAGTTGCCATAATCAATCCCCCTTGTTGTCTGCTATCTCGGCGATACGGTCCAAGCCGGCATGTATCTCGCGCAACCCGTACCGGTTGATACCATTGCGCGCAAGATCGGCAATCTCGCGCATACCGTCAACCCGGACCCGCAGCCGATCGGCCACCAGGCGCAGGTGTTGACTGGTGCAGCCTTCGCAGCTGCGCAGAATCTCGGAGTCGGTCATTGTGTGATGTAGGAACATGGTTAGGCTTTCAGTAAGTGCAATTTGCGAATGACGGCCGCACGGGTGAAACTGTCACCGCGTGAAATAGTGAACCCAACGTATCCGCGTTTGCGCGCGACACGTTCGGCAATGTCGTGCATTGTGGGTATAGTATTTCGACCATCAAGAATGATCACCGACCTATCCCCACATGCTTCTATAGGGGATAGGTCCAACTGGCCATGGTTCACGGGATGTTGATAGAACGATGCGAAGTACATGGGTTAACTCCAAAGGTTTGTATATGGTTCCGCGAGTGACATCTCGCACACGTCCATGGGAAGCGACGGGTAACGATTCCAGAGCTTGCGGCACTCTTCGATAAAAGAGTCGGCTTCATCGTCTTGCATGAAAATGTCATCCTCCCCACGACACGCGATGGCGACCGTTGAATAACTTGAATCGCAGTCAACATCAATGCCTGCGGCCTTCATGCGGTCGTATGCTTGCCAAATGAACCGCGTGGCACGGGTCCGGCGTTTAGGTTTTGGGGTCATTCAAGCACCTCGATTCTGGAATAGTTGTCCTGCAGTTCCTTGACTTGTTCGTCATCGATCCATTCGACAAAGTACCGGATACAGCCGATAGTGCTATCCCATGTCTGCGGGTCGTTGTATCGGTCGACACACCGCACCCTATCACCTGTGCGAGTGCATACCTTGCGCATGGCGCCACGATGCGACGATGCCGACACAATGAATCGATTGACCCAGCAATAATTCGCATCACCTCCAAAGGTGTCGGTCATCTCGATAAAGTAACGGTTTTTCATTTGAACCACCTATCCGCAATGGAGTTACCGAGTTCACGGCGTGCGGCTTTGCGAATGTCGTCGCCAGTCTTGTACTCGCAGTTCTCACGCAGCCAATACCAGATCACGGACGACATAAGCGCACACACTGCGCGCCGATACTGACCCGTCACATAGTTAATCACCACCGTGTCGCCCTTCACGACAATGGACAACCTGCCGGATCCTGCAGCATCTAGGATCATCTCCGCGGTTATCGAGTCGTGCCACGCGACATAGTTAACCATGGCGCGTGCATGCTGCAGGTCTTTACCAATCGAGCGCAGTTCTGCACGATAGGAAGACACGTCGCCATAGTTGCTGAACTCCAATCCCGGCCGCTGATTAATCCACCGATGCAGTGCGTCAATGATTGTCTGTTTAGTTGCCATGGAACTGCCCCTTATCGATTGCCGACACCAGTGATGTCCTGACCATCACCAACGCCATGCGCCGGGCAACGTCGGCACGGATCCTCAGGCCCTTACGAAGCCGGGCAGCTTCGAATTTGACAGCATCACGCAGGCCGAATGCGTGATAGTCGGACAAAATGCGCCACGTTACAGTGCTCATTTCAAAATCTCCTAGTTACAGTTACACGATGCGGATTGCATCCAATTGCCCACGCATTGCATGAGCAATTAGGGCAATTAGTATCGATATGACACCGAGTAGCAAAACCCGTCGGGCATTTCACATACATCAGTCATATCAATGTCTGCTTTTGACCGTTGCCAAACATGCAATGTGGACCCTGCTGGTATCGTGATCAATCGACGTATCTGAATCGTCGCCGATCGGATACCCGTTGCCATGCCGATGATTGTCCGTCCGTTACTTGAATCGAAGATAGGGAAAGTCATGATGGGTTGTCCTGTTTGTTTGCTGACAGTTCGATTATCAGGCATCAGTGCATCGCATCAAGCATTGTTACATAGTATTACATGTTCAATGGATCAATGGCTCAATGAGTGGGCATGGTTCAATGGGTCATGGTGCAATGAGTCTGGGGTTCTCAGGTGCACTGTGACAAATGTGCCTTAGGACATCTACATAGACATTCTCGAAAAGTCAATGAGTTTTTGTTGAAAACAACTACTAGCGTGGAAAGGCAATTCTGTCACACCCAGCCCCAAATGACTCATTGAACCATGGATTAGTGCATTGCGCTGCATTGTCTGTCACATTGTCACATCATGGCTCAATGCACCATGGATACGTGAATCAATGGTTCAATGACTCACGGGTTGATCGATGGCGCAGGATCTGGCCACCTGGGTCCAGTGCCATGGGTAGGTGGGGCTGGGGTGCTGTGAATCCGCGGGAGGGGGGGACCCCCAGGTGCTGGCGGCGCGGTGTCGGGGGTACCTACTCAGATAATCCAAGAGCCTGTGAAACTAAAAAGTCATTGAGTCACTGATTTCCAAAATAAAATTGCACAGTGAGAACCAGAGAGTCATTGAGTCATGATTATTCCCCACTTGATCCTGAGAACCTGTGGTACACTGATCCTGTGGTGAATGCGCAGGCTGATGCGTAGATTGCGGCGCTCGGACCCACTAGGCCCGCTGAAACAGTACGAGAGAGTCCATGCCGGAGATCAGCACCGGCCACCACACCCAACTCGAACGCACCCGTGATACAGTGCGCCCGTGGACACCCAAGCCCCAACCTCGACAACCCACGAGCCCCTACCAGGGTGGCTCGCACCTGAGCCCCTGCCGTACTATCACCCCGAGGTCCTGCGGGCCAAGGCCACGATCAGGGAGAACCAGAGAGCCATCGAGCAGGTGACCTTCGAGTCGCTGTTCGACGATGTGCTCGACCTGGTGCGCGAGGGGCGTATGCTCGTGAACCAGATGTTCGAGAATGACCCCAGGGCCCCGAGCTATGCGCGGTTCATCTCGTGGGTGTATCGGGATGAGGGCAGGCGAGCCCGGTACGAGGAGGCGCAGATGGTTGGCGCCGAGGTCATCAAGCAGGACATGCTCACGATCGCCGACGCCAACGACTCGCTCGAGGATGTGAACCGCAGCACCCTGCGCATCAACACAAGGAAGTGGATGCTCGGGGTCATGGACAAGAAGCGGTTCGGGGACACGAAGCAGATCGACCAGACCGTCACGATCAACCTGCAGGACGCGATGCAGGTGGCACAGGAGCGGCTGGACAGGAGCAGGACAGTCGATGTACCGGCGCGATTGATCAATGGCAGCACCCCGTAACTCGTCCCCCCTCGTAGGGGAGCAGGACCTCATCACCACGCTGCTGGGGTTCCGCTACGACCCCGAGGGGTTCGTCCGGTACGCGTTCCCTTGGGGCGTGAAGGGTACGCCGCTGGAACGCGTCGAGGGACCCAGGACCTGGCAGATCGATGAGTTCAAGAGGATCAGCGACCACCTGCAGACCGACATCGAGAAGGCACGCATCGGGCTCCCGGGGTCTCCGCTGTACCTGGCCATCTCCTCGGGCCGGGGGATCGGCAAGAGCGCATGGCTCTCGATGCTCGACCTGTGGGTCGCCTCGTGCTGGATCGGGAGCACGGGCATCGTGACTGCGAACACGGAGACGCAGCTGCGCTCCAGGACCATGGCTGAGCTCGGCAAGTGGCAAGTCATGGCCATAAACAAGCACTGGTTCGAGAAGTCCTCGATGAGCCTGCGCCCCTCGCGTTGGTTCTCCGATCTGGTGGAGACGCAACTCAAGATCGATACGCAGTACTACTACGTGGAAGCACAGTCCTGGTCAGCCGAGAATCCGGACGCTTTTGCCGGCGCCCATAGTCAAATCGGGATGATGGTCCAGTTCGATGAGGCTAGCGGCATTCCGGACACCATCTGGCAAGTGACAGAGGGGTTCTTCACTGACATGGCACCGCTCCGGTTGTGGTTGACGATCAGCAACCCGCGGCGCAACACGGGTCGTTTCTTCGACTGCTTCCACAAGGATCGGGCATTCTGGGACTCTCGATACGTGGACAGCCGTACAGTCGAGGGTGTGGACAAGAACGTCTACCAGCGGATAGCCGATAAATACGGAGAAGATAGCGACACCACACGCGTCGAGGTTCGTGGTCTGTTCCCTCGCACTGGGTCGAACCAGTTTATTGGTCGGGATGTTGCGCAGAACGCGGCAGACCGGGAGATCACCTCAGACGATGGTGCCCCGTTGCTCATGGGTATCGACGTGGCGCGGTTCGGCTCAGACTCATCCGTGTTTCAGTTTCGCCGGGGGCGCGATGCCCGCACGGTCAAGCCGATGCGATTCAAGGGTCTGGATACGATGAAGCTTGCGGCAGAAGCAGCCACGGCCATTGAGAGGTTCAAGCCCGACGCAGTGTTTGTCGACGGGGGTGGAGTCGGTGGTGGGGTGGTGGATCGACTCAAGATGCTCGGGTACAGGGTCGTCGAGGTTCAATCAGGTGAACGCGCACGGGATGATGAACGATACCTGAACCGACGCGTTGAGATGTGGGATGCGATGAGGGAGTGGCTCCTGTACGGGTGCATCGACAACGACGAGGGGCTCATCGACGATCTGACGGGTCCGGAGTACGCGATCCACCTCAAGGGTCAGTTGAAACTGGAGGGTAAGGATGCCATGCGCAAGCGGGGGTTGGCGAGCACCGACCAAGGTGACGCGCTGGCGCTCACGTTCGCCGAACCAGTAGCCCGGCTTGATGTCGCCACAGCGCGGCGCATGAACCGGATGCGGGGCATGGTGGCAGATAGCGACTATGATGTGTTTTCGACATGATGTGGTATATTGCGCCAACTTGAGGAGGTGTCAGAATGTCCGGTTTGTTTGGCTCCAAGCCCAAGATCCCTGCGGCGGCAGCAGTGACCCCCACGGTGGCAACGCCTGCGGTCCAGGCGGCGTCTGACGCCCAGCGCATGAAGGCGCGGGCCGCATCGGGCCGTGCCGCCACCATGCTCACCAGCACCGAGGATCAGAGCACCAGCCCCATGACTGCCACCAAGAAGCTCTTGGGGGGATGACGTGTGGCCAGCCTCTACATCACCGAGTTCCAGGCCAGCGGGAACAGTGAGTCCGGGGCGCAGTTGCAGGTCAGCATGCAGCCGGCCGTGGCCATGCAGAAGCTCTCGTTTTCCACCAGCACCCAAAGTGCAGAGTTCGACGACCGGACACTGTTCATCCGGTTGCACACCGATGCCGATTGTCACATCGTCTTCGGGACCAACCCCACGGCCACAACCAACCACATGTCCATGCTTGCGGGATCGACCGAGTACTTCGGTGCGATCACCCCGGGGCTCAAACTCGCGGTGATCGCGGCCTGACCATGCCCAGCCCATACCTCGGAGACATCACCCTCGGCGATACGCTGGATTTAAAGTTCAGTACGGTCGGCACCACAGGCGCACCGACGACGCTGGCCGGGACGCCAGCCATTTCCGCGTATGTCGGCCTCGATGTCGGCGCGCGGATCACCGCCGGCATCACCCTATCCGTGGACTTTGATGGCGTCACCGGCCTGCACAACGTGCGCGTGGTGGCGTCTGGTGCCAACGGGTACGCGGCACAGACAAACGTCGATCTGGTCATCACCGCGGGCACGGTCGGCGGGACTTCGGTGGTTGGGTATGTGGTCGGGTCATTCAGCATCGAGAACCGCAGCACCCAGGCAATCAAGGCGCAGACCGATCTGATCCCCGCGGCGCCGGCGGCAGTGGGTGACATCCCGACTGCCGTGCAGAACGCCGATGCGCTGCTCGGGCGCAACGTATCCGGTGGGTCGAGCGCCGGGCGCACCGTGAAGCAGGCGTTCCACTTCATCCGCAACAAATGGGTGGTTGCCGCAGGGACGCTCACAGTGTACGATACGGACGATTCGACAAGCAGTTGGACTGCCGCTGTTACCGGGACCGCTGGTGCCGATCCTGTGACCGGAACGGACCCAGCGTAGCATGGCTGAAGGGTATCGCGGTCTCCTCGCCCCGTGGATCGGTGGCGCGGGTAAACCTGGGACCGTTGGTTCTGGATACCGTGGCTTGCTGGCATTTTGGGCCGGTGGTGCTGCGAACTCGGGCACTGCGCCCCTGGCTGCAAAGAACCGCAGACCCTCTGGGGTTTTCTTATTCGGACAACTCGGCAACCGTGATCCGAGATACTAAGGACTGATTATGGGCATTTCAACATCCACCGGCACCCTGATCGCGGGGCAATCACGCACATTCAACCTGTCTCCGGCCTCAGCGGTCACGTTGACCCTCTCACCCAATGCCAGGATAACCATCACAGAGACGCCCGCCACAGTGGCCGCGACGGGCTTGGGTGGCAATGCGTCACGGGTGCACGAGCCCCGGTTGCCTGGGGTTGTTACCTATGGACCCTACCCGATGGGTGGGTCGGTGCTGGTCGAGAACGAAAGCAACTCGGGGTCCACGGTGACGTGGGTGCGTAGCGATTCAATTATTGCTGAAAGCGCCGATGGGGTGCAATCCCTGGTGGATGGTGCTGGGAATTTGGTTTTCGGGGACAAACTTGTTCAATTGTTTGGAGATGATGAAATGATTATTGGAACCTTTGCAAATCGCCCCATCGCCACTACTGTGGCTGTTGGAAAAGAATTCATGGCGACCGATCTGGGAAATGCCCGGTGGGTGAGTGATGGAACGCAGTGGATTCTGCTCAAGCCGTCCATGCTGGTTGGTGAGCCGACGCAGGCGTCGATCACTGACACGGTTGGGCAGGCCACCACGGAATCCACGCTGCTGACGTTGAACATTCCGGCAAACGCGCTCGGATCACGCGACGGGTTGCTGCTCGATCTGATCTGGTCCTGCACCAACACCGCAGCCGCAAAGCGCATCCGTGGCCGGTTCGGCGGCACAGTGCTGTTCAATGTCGACCTGACAACTCATCTGGTTTTCCGTCAGTCGATCAAGCTGCGCAATCGCAACTCGCAGGCCGCGCAAGTCTCGCAAGGCAACAGCACGACCAACTTCGGCCCTATCGGCAGCGTAGGGGTGCAGACGTTCACTGTTGACTTTGCGACGGCACAGGTCTTGACCATCACAGGTCAGTTCCCAGTGACTGGCAGCGGAGCAAACACGCTGGCGCTCGAAGAAGCCACTATCAACGCGATCTGATGCAGTCCGATCTTGGCATTGTCACGAACGCCGGGACTGGCGCTGTCGCCCCCCTGGCGGGCATCCCTTCGGATGCGCTGGAGGTGTGGAGCGATGGCGCTACGTTCCGCGCGGCGCGTGTTTCCGACAGGCACACGCCGGGTGGGTTGACATCGCCAAAGGGTTCGATCAAGAACGTGTTTCAGGGTAGTCGCACGGTTGATGGAACATTCTTTAACCTGCACATTTACGACCCAGCTACCGTCGGCGTGCCGTCTGACATCGGGTATTACGGTGTGCGCCTGCACGACGCGAAAGGGCCGGTAACCGGCGAGGGCTTGCGCTGGCACAACATCGACAAGACGACCGGGTACGACTGGCGCAATCTCGATGTCGTGGCGGATCAACTTGCAGCCGCTGGCAAGGACATGCTCTACATGGCCATGTGTACGCCTGATCGGTACGCATCGGCTACTCCAGGGACCGGCAAATACGATGGCGGTGGCGGCGGATTCACTGGCAGCAATCAGGTGCCAACATCGCCGGGCCGCACGGCATGGGTGAACTTTGCGACCGCGCTGGCAAACCGCTACAACGGCGGCGCGCACGGTCGAATCAGCACATACGAAGTCTGGAACGAGGTCAACTACTCGTCGTATTGGGCTGGCACGCACGCACAGTATGCCGACTTGCTTCGCATCTTCCGCAATGCGGTCAGGACGGTTGATGCGGCCTTGAAGGTAGGGGCGCCGACCATTCAGGAGCCAGAGGGCACCGGCAATGCGTGGCTGTCGACTTTCCTGGGGGCGAGCGATGGCGCGGCGGGAACAGGGAAAGATCATCTCGATTACTGCTTCGTCCACCTGTACCCGCCGAAATACAACTTCGGGGTGGCATGGAATCAGGTCGATTTGGTACGCGCCACGTTGGACGCGGCGGGCAAGACCAGCACCGAGATATGGAACACGGAAACCGGAGTCCTGAAAGACACGGCCCGTGACATCGATGACGCATGGAAAGCCCGCATGGTGCGCCGCACGCTGGCCCTGTGCGCGGCCAAGGGGGTGAAGCGGTACTACTGGTACACCTACGACAACCCGGACATGTCGATGTCAAGCGCCATGAAGGATGCATGGAACGAAATGCGCGACGTGCTCATCGGCAACACGATCCAGAATTGCAACATCCTGCCAAACGAGCGTGTGTGCATCACGATTAACGGGCAGGAATACACGTACTGATTCCCATCCCCTGCCGGTCCACATAGGAAAGCACCATGAACAAGATCGAGGAAATGTGCCATCGCTACAACTCCCTCAAGGGGTCCCGTGGCAACTGGGAATCCCATTGGGAGGAGACCGCCGAATGTGTGCTTCCCCGGCAAGTGGGATTCCTCGGTGCCCGTGCGGACGGGGAGAAGAAGTCGCAGAAGATTTTCGACTCCCGGCCGCAGATCGCCTTGGATCGCTTTGCCGCGGTCATGGACTCCATGCTCACGCCGCGCCAGTCGAAGTGGCACAACC
>ERZ650308.1175-NODE-1175-length-13714-cov-7.077824_pt1 | contig 13714 bp, 11 predicted proteins | sample MGYA00376244_ERZ650308 | MGnify/ENA primary metagenome ERZ650308 (study PRJEB26733, sample SAMN07839295) | wastewater metagenome | biome: small river; feature: stream; material: water | place: USA: North Carolina | collected 2016-04-26 ...
AGTGACTGGAGTTCAGACGTGTGCTCTTCCGATCTTACTGTCATTAAAAAATTTTCTGCTGTTGCTTTTGTTATTAAAAATGTATTTTCTTGTTTTGAGTTAATAAAAAATTCATAAAATTCAGAGTTGCCGATTATGTGAGCACCAGACATTGTTATAAATTCGCCTTTTTTTATACTTAAAATTTTTTCTTTTGCTTTTTGCGAAGGCAAACATGGCATCTCGTCGATATCGGATGAAGGCGGAACAACCCTATATAATTTTCCTATGTAAAATTCAGTCATTGATTTACTTTCATAATATTGTAAGATTCTGAGAAATGTATCCAACCCATTTTGTTGTCAACAAGTATTTTGTTAAAACAACCGCTAACTTCTAGGACTAAAAATACTCTGTTGGAATTAACAATCTCTATACTATCAGAAAAATGGGCAGCCCAATATACAACATCCATTTGCAAATAACTTAAAGAATAATTATTTTTTGGATTTATTGCAAGCGTACTATTGCGATTTTTCAATAGTTTTATAGTTTCAAATTTTCCTGTTTTTAAAATACAAAGTTTTGTGGTGTATAGTTTTCCAACTTTTAGTCCCATGAGATGACGCTAACACATTTTTAGAAAATTGCAAGGTGAAAATATTCCTTGACATGTTTTATTTTTTGTTGTATTGTTGCGAACATGTTGATAAAAAAATTAACAAATCCGATTTCAAACAAAGAAAATATTAAAAAAATAGGGGTTCCCAACTTGGAAACCCCTATTAAATGGAATAAATCCGAATCTTATTTTGGATTCTTTAAAGGCGCACTGCCTGCTCCTGCTGGATTGTTTGCCAATTCATTGTCTGGTACATCCCAATAATCTAAGTAGCTATACTTGATTGTTGCGTTTTTCGAGATCGAAGATCCGTCTTTCGAAATAACAACAGCTCCTGTACGACCATTTTCCAATACACCCCAACGGCGTGCATCGTAGAATGATAAACCACGGAAAGCTAACGCCACACGACGCTCTTTACGTAATTCTTCTTTTACCGTTGCAGCGTCTGTCGACGTGATTGCCGCGATACCAGCTCCTTGATAAGCACGAACTGCATTGATGCTTGCAGCTGCACCAGCTACATCACCTGTCCACAATTTCGCTTCCGCTTTCATCAATTCGTTTTCTTCGTAGCTACTAGCTAAATAAAGCACACCTGCTCCTGCTGTACGGTTTGAATAAACCATCACACCTGCTAAGCCTGCTCCTTTATCTACAATCGCCCAACGTGTATTGAATGCATTACCACGGTCAGCATTACCAATCCAGATTGGATATTGCTTGAAGTTATTCGCTAAACGTTGGTCACCTGCATTAAAATCTTGAATCAAACGTTCCGAGATTTTGTACGTGTTACCTGATGCGTTCGAACCTACTGCACGTGCTGCCACGTTGTAGTTGGATGGCGAGAAAATATCGCCATTCGCATTTGTTGTTCCAGCAAATACCGGATCAGATGCACCTACACCCGCGTTCGCTAAAGTCAAAATTTGACCCCATTGCGCAGCTGTCATCGTAGCCGTCGTGTTATTTACCAAAATATTACGTGCCTTCAATGTGTTAATGTTTTTAACCCATTGTGCTCCTGAAGGAACAGCACCTTTGTCATTTTGGAAGAAATCAGGAATCAAACCTGTTAATACCGATTGAAAATCCGCATTTGAACCCGAAGCCGTTGCCGCAGCAGCTGCCTTATCAAAGTTTGAATTCGCTTCATCAATGATCTTTTCTTTCGAAACATACGTATTGTTTGTTACAGACGCAGTGTTAACGATCAAACCAGCATAGTACAATGAACCAATACGTGAATAAGCAATTCCTTTCCAGAAATACGCCCAAGCTTTGATCGCATTTTTCTTTGCCGCTGCATCTCCTGTGAAAGTAGTCTTATCTACCGCCTCAAGAATCGTATTACAAGCATTGTTCAATTGATACATCATTGCCCACTCATGAAAACCAGGATTTTGTCCTTGTTGAGCATTTGAGTTTACAGAACGCAACAATACTTTTTGTTGAGCAGGGTTATTAGGATTTGGAACTTGTGCTCCATTGTCCAAGATAACCATGTCAGGTGCCGACAAGTTATTCATGTAGGTATTGGCTGCCTCAGCAGTAACAATATCTCCCATTAATTCATGAATACCCACAACACCGTTGTAGAATGCTCCTACAACACCATCATAATACTTATTACCAGCAGAAGTAAATCCGTTTTTATAAACAGACCCTTGCGCTAACGCCACAATACCTGCTTCTGAAGAAGCCGTAGCTGGGGTTGGTTGGTTTGGATTTTGAATATCCAATTGATCCTTACACGACATCACCGTTCCACCTAAAAGCAGAAAGGAAAGCGCGGTTATTTTTATATTTTTCATGTTCTTCAAATTTAAATAATACCTTTTTCTATTCTGAAATTAGAAACCAATGTTCAACTGTACTTGGTATGAACGTAAGTTTGGCATTGTGTTGTGATCCACACCACGATCCCAAGCCGAGTTACTACCACCAGAAGAAATTTCAGGATCCATACCTGTGTAGTTTGTCAAAGTATACAAATTACGTCCAGAAGCTACTAATTGTAACTTACGGAATCCTTTAACACCTAAAGCTTTTACTAAATCCACACCGATAGAAAGGTTACGCAAACGAGCAAATGAAGCATCTTCGTAGAAGTAGTTCTTCGTACCGTTACGAGATACCTCTGCATATACTCCACGGTAGAATGCAGACCATGCACCCGTTTGTCCGTTGATTGTAATTGGCTCTTGGTAATCAGAGTGAATACCATCACGGTACATCCATTCTTTTGTTTGGTTGTACAAATGAGCTCCTTGAACTAAATCAACTTGTAAGTTGAATGTTACAATTCCTTTGTATGACAACTCATTGATAAACGATGCATTGAATGCAGGGTTTGGATCTCCAAAGCTGAACATTTTCGTAGAGAAATATGGCGCCTTGGTTGATTTGTTAACCACCCAGCCATTACTTGCTACCTCATAAGCTGAGCGCTTATCAGCTGCAATTGCATCTGTTCCATCTGGCAATTTAGCATCTAAGCTATGAACTCCCATGAAACCATACAATTGACCGATTTTCTCACCTGCACGTAAAACATAACCAGATGAACCTGCAGCAGATAATACAACAACCTCTGCATTACCACGAACCGCTGTAATTTCAGAAGTTTGCTTACCAAAGTTTGTTGTAAAATTCCAAGTCCAATCCGCATCCTTGTAGATTTGTGCATTTAAGCTCGCTTGGATACCTGAAGATGCTAATGAAAATGCATTATCTTTTACTGTACCGATACCTGTAGAAGGTGCTGCATCTACGTTAAAGATCGCATTATCAGTAGAACGCTTCCAGTAAGATCCAGAGAAATTCAATGAATTCAACCAAGCAGAAGACTTACCTAAATTCAAACCGATATCTGTACCAATCTCTAATTCTTTCGAAATCTCAACGTTCAAATTAGGGTTTGATTGAGTTAATGGGAAGTAGAAAGCATTACCTGAACCAATAACACCCGTGTTCAACGTGATGTAACGGTCAAACGCATTGGGCTGAATACCTGCCTCACCATAAGCTGCACGAATTTTGAAATCTTCTAATGTAGTTGAGATTTTAGAATTCTTGAAGAAGCCTAATTCAGAGATACGTAAGTAAGCATCTCCACGAGGGAATGTTTGTGGCGTAGATGCCGCACCAAACGCAGATGAGAAGTCAGTACGGAAACCACCTGAAATACCTCCCAATGTTCCATAATCGAAACGTTGTGTCGCTAAGTAACCATACGTAATGAATGGCTCACGGTAATCACGCGCTACATACGTTGCAGCTGCTTGCGAAGTATTGAATGGTGTGTAGTTTGGCAAACCGATACCATAAGATACATACTCCTTGTTTTCACGGTTACGGTAGTCAAATGCTACTTGAGTCGTCGTGCGCAATGGAATGTTCAAACCAAAATCTTTCTCTAAGTCTGTCTTGATGTAAGCAGAAGCCAAGAAGTTTTGGAAAGATTTCGTGTATTCATATTTATTTAACTCACCTGTTGCATCATTTCCATTCCAATTATAGATCCAATATTGTTGGTCCATAATGTTCTTATTACCTGTTTGATTCAAGTAAGTATAAACACGATTATCTGTTTGGTAGTTGATTCCATATTTCGCATCTAAAGTCAAGAACTTGTTTACTTCATAATTCAAGTTCAAGCTTTGATTGATATCAATACGCTTCGAATCTGTCGTAGAATAATTGTTAACCGCATTAGGGTTATAACCGTTCACACCTACTGCATCACCAAAATACGCTGGATAATTTCCATCAGCATCTTTGAAATCATAGTTTGCAAATGGACGCGAGTTAAATACCGAATAAATGATTGAACGACCCGTTCCATCATTGATCGTATTCTTCGTATAAACTAATTGAGTAATTGAACGCAATTTCAAACCTTTCGCTAACTCAAAACCTAAGTTGGCCGTCAAGTTCGTACGATTCAAACCACCCACATTTTTGAATGGACCTGCGTTATCTGCATTTGACAATGTCAAGCTATAATCACTTTTATCAGCACCACCTGAAATAGCCACTGAGTTTGTATAGTTCGTTGTAGGAACAAAGAACATATTGAAGTGATCATAATATTTCAAGTTCTTGTCATATGGCTTGTTGATCAAGACCGTAGGATCCGTACTTGCAAAAATTACGTTTTCTGAATAAGAACCATACGTAGGATCTAATGCCAAAGGATTTCCTGAACCACCAATAACCTCGTTATTAGCATTTGTCTTGAAACCGTGCATCGTTGCTTTATGTAAACCACCCACATTCAAAGGAGTAGAAGTAATGACCGACGAATTAATGTCAATGTTTACTTTACCTGCTTTACCTTTCTTCGAGAACAATTGGATAACCCCATTTGCTCCTTGTGCACCGTAAATCGTTGCAGCCGCAGCTCCTTGGATAACCTCCACACGCTCAATGATGTTTAAGTCGATTGAACCAAAGTCAGTTGAACCTAATTCAACTCCATCCAATAAGATCATCGGCGAAGTTCCACGGTTAATCGTGTTAATACCACGCAAAACGATGTTTACCGGTTGGCCTGGCATACCGTTCGTCGCAGAAATCTGCGCACCGGCGATTTTACCTACCAAAGCTTGGTCAATCGAAGCCGAAGGAACCGATGGTAAACTTTTCGCTGTAATCGCTTGTACATCAATCGCCGTCGAACGCTTGTCGATCGCCGTACCTGTACCTGTTACAACTACCTCAGATAATTGGCGTGCATCTGTCGTCAACTTCACGTTGATAACCGATTGACTTCCTACCTGAATACTTTGAGCATTTAATCCTACAAAAGAGAAAACTAATGTAGAACCATTTGGAACTGCAACGGTATATTCTCCGTCTACGTTGGTTTGTGTTCCTCTTCCAGTTCCTTTGATCGAAACTGTTACACCGGGTAAACCTGAGCCGTCCTCAGCCGAGGTCACCTTTCCTGTTACCTTTCTATCCTGCGCTACTAAACTCGTAAGCGAGAAGAAAGCCAACAAAAAAGTCATGAGTAAATTTTTTTTCATGTACTTGTTTAGTTAGGGTTGAAAAATTTGTTGATAAATAATCAATCTGATTGAAAATTAGAGAAATATTAATAAACTGTCAAATTTTAACCAAATTATTAATGGCAAAATTGACTAATCTCAGAATATTCAAAGGAAAATAGCCCAAAATGCACCCCATTTGATCTATCCTACAAAAAATAGTTTCACTATTCGCAGAAAACAAAAAGAATGCATTTGGGAATAAATTAAATTATTCCAAGAAATCAGAGAATTTGATTTAAAACAAGAACCCCTAAGAGTCCCGTGATCGAAACGATTGTCTCCATCAAAGACCAAGATCGTATGGTTTCTTTGACAGATAAATTAAAATATTCTTTAAACATCCAAAAGCCGGTATCATTCACATGCGAGAACATCAAACTTCCTGCGCCAATACTCAATACCATTAAGTTGGGATTCACACCACCCGCACTCACAATAGGCAAAATCATTCCCGCTGCCGTTAAGCCAGCAATCGTTGCAGAGCCAATACACACGCGAATGATGGCGGCCATCAACCAACCAAGCACTAGAGGAGGAATGGGTAAATTCCCTAAATGACCCGCAATTTCTTTACTTACACCTGATGCTAATAAAACCTCCTTAAATGTCCCCGCTCCAGCAATAATCAATAAAATCATCGCCACATCTTTCACCGCATCCCCATAAATAGACATGACTGATTCCATCGATTTCCCTAGTCGGAGCCCTAAGGTATACGTCGCAAAACAAATTGCAATCAGCATCACCATGGCTGGATCCGCGATTAAATGTAAAATCGGAGACGCTGGCGAATCCTTTCCTAATTGTATATCCAAGGCTGTTGTACATACTAAAAGGAAAACGGGCAACAAAGCAGTTAAAAAACTAGATGTCATACTCGGCAATTCATCCGCTGGAATTTCTTGCGTCACAAAAGATTTTGAGGCCTTTGGCTGAATATGACCTAAGGTTTTCGCGAAAAGTGGCCCTGCTAAAATAATCGCAGGAATCGACACCAATATACCATAACTCAAAGTCAAGCCCATATTGGCACCAAATTGTGCCACCAATGCCGCTGGAGATGGATGTGGAGGCAAATACCCATGCGCTACCGATAATGAAGCCATCATAGGAACGCCCGCCATCAAGGGATTTAATTTGTAACGCTGAACAAGGGCAAAAATTAATGGGATCATCAAAACAAATCCCACATTATAGAACAATGGAATGCCAATCACGAAACCGGTGACCATGAGGCCCCAACTAATATGTTTCTCGCCAAATAATCGAATCAAAGACGAAGAAATTTGTTGGGCCGCACCACTCGATGCCACTAATTTCCCAAGCATTGCACCCAACACGATGATGGTCACCAAGGAACCTAGGGTATCTCCTAAACCTTTTTGAATCGATTTGGCTAAATCTGGCAAGGGCAAACCTAGCAGTATCCCGCTGAAAATACTGACCAATAAAAAAGCGATAAATGAATTTACCTTTAAATAGGTAATCAAAAAGACCAAGAGTCCTATGGACAGTATTACAAATGCAATCGACATCTTATTAAATAGGTTTTGCACCAAAGTACAAATAATTCCTAGATAACAAAAAAAAGAAACCCCAGGTTAAAACCTGGGGCTAAAAAATAACCCCTATACCCCAGGTTAAAACCTGGGGCTTTTTATTAATAACCCCAGACTTTAGTCTGGGGAATAAATATGTTAAAAATCCCCGTAGGTCTCTTCCAAATATTGCTGCATAACCATAATATCCTCTTTCGAAGTCAAATCAGGCACATTCTCCGCCAAAGGTATCGCGTAAAAACCACGCCCCTCACCTTCGCCAAACATCACAACCGAAGTAGGCAACTCCTTCTCATTACGAACAGGGTGAAATGGAGTCTTCGCTAAATAAGGCAAGAAAGTCGATGCCTCAAACACAAAGACATTCATACTTACTCCTAAACGACCAATCTTAGCCATCAATTCCGCCGCCTGCTCCGCCGTCGGCTTTTCAATGATCTCCAATAAATAACCCGCCTCATCCGTACGAATCAAAGCAAATGCTGAAATACGTTCTGCTGGATACAATAAACTATCTCGATGATACGAAATTAATGCATTGGGTTCAGGAGAATTCCACAATGTTTTTAAGGCATTCACGCTATATAAATTATCCGAGTTACATACAATAACGCGTCCTTTTTGCCAGTCGGCATGTTGCATCAAAGCTTGATATACCGCATCCGCTGTACCCGCTGGCTTCTCGCGATCTGCTACGATTTGTTGGCGCGCAAATACAATCTTCATACCCCAACAAGCATCTTTGGCCATTAATTCCTCACAATATTCTTGCGAAACGGTATCTGTAGGATGCAACAAAAGCATCACTTCCTCAATCCCAGCCAAATGCGCATTGTATAATTGATAATCAATTAAAGTTTTTCCATTTTTCCCTACTTGAATCATTCCCTTCGTCACCGAATTCGCCTGTGCTACCAAAGTAGGATCTAAATCACACGCTCCTTCAGCCATCGCTTTCTTCATCCGCGATGCCATTCCGCCCGCCAAAATCAATAATCTCTTTTTCATATCTTAATAAAATAAACTTGCTTTTTCTTGTTGGGTCCCCACATCCACTCGGATGATATATGCTTTCCCTCCTTCTTTTTCAATTGCCTCCACGACTGCCTCCGGATTTGTTGGCGCATAAGCAAACATACACCCTCCACCCCCAGAACCATTAATTTTAGCTCCTAAAGCACCAGCAGCTAAAGCCGCCGTGATCATGCGATCGATTTTAGGTGTAGAAATTTGCTTATGTTCACGCAAATTTTCCTGATGTTCATTTAACAATTTCCCTAAGCGAACATCATCCCATGCTTCTTCTCCTTCAAACATTTTCTTCGCTGCCAAGAGTATATCCCGATCCGATATATTAGCGGTTAACAATATCCATTCATCTTCGCTTAATTGACTACGATATTGCTCACAAAAAGCCACAGTTGTTGTTGCCAAATCAAATGAGGGATCAATAGCCTTAATCTTTTGAATTCCTCCCAAGGTCCCGAATTTAACACGCGATAAAATCCCCAAGGTATCTTTGGGTTCTCCGGAATCTCCCAGGACAAATGTTCCCAAGGCTTGCTGGTACGTGGTAATCGATATTTCTGGATGGCTCGCTAAATAAATCACATTCCCCACTGCCGTTGAATATTGATCCATCATACCGCCTGGCTCCGTAAATTCCAGAACCTCCGCTTCGTAAGTAATCTCCCCTACCTCTTTTTGCGAATAACCTAATTGGTACATTTCATTCAACAATTCTACCCATGATACGAGTAATGCCGATGAACTTGAAGTACCTGAATTGATGGGGATATTTCCGCGAACCTCTATCTCCAAACCCTTATCAAACACATGCCCTTTCCGTGCAAGCACATTCAAGACACTTTTGAAATAATCACGCTCTTTGGTATATACAAGCGGAAAATCCAGGCTAAATGTTTCTGATTTTTGAATATCAGGCAATTCAAAATGAACCATCCGATCTGGTCGGAAAGCACCCTTCAATTGAATACGTTTTGATATCGCAGCCGCAATGACAGGCAAACCCAAATAATCTTGATGTTCACCAAACAAGCAAATCCGACCCGGAGTAGATACAATCATATTTTTTTGTTCGTAAACAAAAGTACAAAATTGAATTTAAAAAAATAGTTTACCTTTGAACGTCATAAGCTAAACCCATGATCAAAAAACGCTTCCCCGCCGTTGATTATTTCCGAGGTTTCATTCTCGTTCTCCTTGCCGCCGAAAGTGCAGGCGTGTACAGTAAATTGGAAGATTTATTCCCCCATTCCTTCGTAATCCAACAATTTTTTCATGCTACTTGGGAAGGATTACATTTCTTGGATTTATTCCAACCAGGCTTTATGATGATTGCGGGCTCTGCCTTGTATTTTTCTACCTACAAACGCATAGATGAAGGGGCAACCTATATGGAATTATGGCCCAAAGTGCTGAAACGATCATTCTTGTTGCTTTTCTTTGGAATTATTTTGATTTGTGTACATCGCGGCGAAATGGTTTTTGAGCTTTGGAATGTGTTGTGCCAACTCGCCTTCACAACGATTATTACCTTCGCCTTACTGCGATTTTCCATCCCATTACAACTTGCGGCATCCTTGTTTTTATTACTCTTATCACATTCATTGTACGTCTTTACCGACATCCCAGGATATGATCAGGCATACACGCCCGACAAAAATTTTGGCTCTTATATTGACATGATATTAATGGGTAAATTGAGTCAAGGGCATTGGATAGCCATGAATGCTATTCCTACAGCAGCTCATACAATCTGGGGAGCGCTAATCGGCCGATTAATTCATCGTACATCTCCACCCAAAACAGTATTAAGAACATTAATTGGCCTTGGTTTATTAGGCATATTGGTAGGTTATGGCCTCGATTTAGCGGGTTTACCGATCATCAAACGCACGGCAACACTTTCATTTACAGTGGCTTCTGCTGGTTGGGTTACACTCATGATGGCACTATTTTACGCCAATTGGATCAACGAAAAACCGCGTTTCCAATTACCAAATTATTTGAATTCGATGGGAAATAATTCGATATTCATTTACCTATTTTTCGAAACCTTAGTTCCGCAGTGGCTGACGAAAACAACTTATGTATTTGTGGGATTTATTGCCCAAATCAGTCATATCCCATCGGATTGGGCTCAGGTACTTAATGCGTTTGTAGCATTAGCCATTGTGATCAAATTGGCCAGCTTCCTGGATAGCAAGAAGATTTATTGGAAATTGTAGAATAGACGATAGACTTTAGACGTTGGGCGTTGGACGTTGGAGAATAATGTATAGACGCGATTCCTCGCGTCCTCCCTCACACTAAAGTCTGTGATAAAAATCATAACCCCAGGTTAAAACCTGGGGAATCCATTGGCTGAAGCCTATGGCTATAAAACCAATCCTCATCAAATATTAATAACCCCAGGTTTTAACCTGGGGAAATAAAAAAGACGCGAAGTATCGCGTCTCTACTGATTTATCAACTTAAATTTATACGCCCACGTCTGCGCGATGTTCCAAGCTTTCGTTTTCGCTTCCTCCGTTTTTGGACCCGCAAAATGTGCATCGAGCGTAGCGGAAAACAATTCGAACCAACGGTCAAAATGAGCCATTGTTAAGGGTTCTTTTTGATTTACTTCCATATGGGGACGCATCGGTGCACCTTTATAATTTGTCCCGTCAAGCAGCAGCATTTCCCAAAAATCATACATTTTAGGTAGGTGATGCGACCAATCCACGTGCATGATATCTAAGAAAATATGGCCCACAAGGTCATCCGATTTCATGCCTCCGTAAAAAGCATCCACAAAAACCTTGATGTCATCGCGAGAGGCTATATCATGCATTACTTGCGTGTTTTAACTTTGGCTAATAAATATTGTCCCACTTTTGAACCTTGCTTCGCGCCTTCATCAAGAGCTGGACGGAAGTGAATTCCACCATATAATCGACTGATCGAAGCCTCATCAGATGCTTGTATAAACGAAGTAAATTTGCGCGGTGGCAAACCATAAGGAACTTCGGTTGAATCATTGAAAGAAACATTATCTCCATAAACTTTCGTTAATACTTCCGCTGCCGCACGCGAAATCGTACTATGTCCCGATGTATATTCAGGGAAAGGAGGTGTTTGCAACACAGGAATCCAAGATTTATCAATCGACGCGTTAATGACTGTTTCTGGACGAATACGAATCGAACGATATTTTTCATCCCAACAAGAAATAAAACCATCGAAAATGGCAATCGACGTTAATGCTAAAGCTTCAGCTGTTTCTGTATAGCCTTTCTTGTATTGGCGAGAAATTTGAGCAACAATGCCCAACCAGTGTCCACCTGGCGACATTTTCTTCGTCGCAAACATGGCATGGCCCGTAATATTCATTTTAAATGGATTACAATCCCAGAAGTTGGCAATATCACGCTGCTCATTTGTTAAATTCTTCACCGTCAAATACGAATCCATCACCTCTTTATAATAGGGACTTCCTTTTGTCAAGTCAAATTTAGAAGGCGCAGGAGCACGGAATTGACTTGCAGAATCCAACATAACCGGACGAACTTTATTCCAAAACGGCTCAACCGCATCCATGTAGGCAGGAGGCGTAGGTGTCCACGTACCTGGCAAATTTGTCACGGTAAAACGGAACCCACGCGTTTGTTTGTAATTGTCTTTGGCTGCCCAACGCATCACGGATGCGGCAATGGAATCCCCCAAAGCAACTGAGCGCTCATATACATCATCCGGCATGCCGGTTTTGCGGAAATCTTCTTCAATTTGCTTGTCAAATTCTACGTATAATTCTTGTGCAAAAGTCAATTTCTTGCCCACCGACAAAAATGCACGTGTAGATGCTAAAGGGAAACAATATTCCAAACCTGGCTCAGGCTTCGCTACCGATTCGAATCCGTTCAATTGACCCACTAATGATTTAAATTTAGGATCTCCCAAAATCGCAGCCTCATACCCAGCCACGCTTGAATACATGTAAATACGAGATGAAACAGGAGGTGCGAAAATATCGTGAATGATACTTTCCGTCAACATATTTTGTGCACGCTCTAAAAAACGTGGATTGGCGGCTTCTTTTTGATAGTCTGGGTTAGTTTTTTTACACGATGCAGCTACAAAAACAAGCGTCAGAAGGACGAATAATTTCTTCATAAGGGTCAATTTACGGGACAAATATACGTGAATTATCCCAAAAAATCCCTGATGAAAATCAGTTAAATAAGGCTTTGAACAGCTGCCTTTTGACCGGATACTAAAGCGCCATGTAAGGATGGCATCTCACAATAATCCCCTGCTAATAAAATTCCCTTCGCTTGAGCGGCATGTTTGATTGCCTCAAATGAGCCCACCTTAACTAATGATCTTGGGATTGCATAAGCTCTCAAAAAAGTATATCCAGTTGGATCTTCATATTCAGCTAATAGGTTGAGTAACTCATTTTCATTTAACGATACATCCAAACTTGTTACTTGCAATAGCTCTTTCCCTGCGGGAGCGTAAGAAGGCGCAACTTGCGATAAAAAGCAGTAATGCAACAATTTCGACTCACCTGGAATGAGGTGCAATAATTTATCTTGTTCCTTTCGAGGTGGAACTGAAAAATAGAATGTCTTCGCTCCCATATATATATCTGATGGCAAATCTACATGCAATAATCTTGCAGCTGCATCTGGATCAACTGCCAATATCAATCGTTCAAATTCGATTTTTTCTCCACTTTTTAATTCTACAAAATCGTCGCCTAGTTGTACTACTTCTGTCCCTAAACGAACAGAATCCGTTGGCAATGAAGCCAACAAATGATTCGCTATTTCTCCCATCCCTTTCGCTGGCAGCGCTGCTTGCCCTTCCAAAAACTGGCGCATATAAAAGAAAAACAAGGAAGCGGGCTGCTGCAGATTTTGATCTAAGTAAATTCCCCGAAAAAAGGGGCGAAGAAACTTGGATTGAAACGTATCAGAAAAACCCCAGCGATCTAACATAGCAGCAGTGGTTTCACCTGAGTCATCATGTTCGTTTGTAGACCATTGCAATTTGAACCATAAGCGAATCAATAGAAATATATCCTTGAACGAAATCAGATGCGGAACTAAATCCAACAGTTTCAAACCCGACCGCAATGGATTCAAAAATGAAGCCCATTGACCTTCATGCCACAATTTTGAGCCTGAATCGAATGTATAAAGATTCAAAGTTTTCAAGTCTAATGATCGCTGAACACTCGAATAATTAGTCTGCAGCACCTGAAACCCGTGATCCAAAATAAATCCATCCGCATAATCTGAGCGGACACGCCCACCAGCGTGGTCAGCTTGTTCTACTAAAACAAATGGGATGCTTTTAGTGTGCAAATGGGCGGCGGCCTGCAATCCAGCAATTCCAGCCCCGATAATAACAATTGGCTTCATATCTAGTTTAATATCTAACAAACTAAAAAAAGGATGAAAAGTTTGAATCCTTTTTTATTA
>ERZ650308.1176-NODE-1176-length-13709-cov-8.164128_pt1 | contig 13709 bp, 12 predicted proteins | sample MGYA00376244_ERZ650308 | MGnify/ENA primary metagenome ERZ650308 (study PRJEB26733, sample SAMN07839295) | wastewater metagenome | biome: small river; feature: stream; material: water | place: USA: North Carolina | collected 2016-04-26 ...
GGCAGGACTTCAGCCAGAACCAATGGAGCCAAGCCAAATCCCAAGCCCTCAAGCAAGTGCAGGCGGTGCGTTACCCTCTGGCCCGCATCGTGGACAGCCAGGCCTTGGTCGATGCCCCCAGCAACCAGGTGCAGCTGTCGCTCACCATCGACTCCGGCCCTCTGGTCAGGATGGGCCCTCTGCTCATCACGGGCACCGAGCGCTACGGCACCGAACAGGTGGAACGCCTGGCGCATTTGAAACCTGGCGCGGTCTACGAACAAAATGACCTGCTACAGGCCCAGCAGCGCCTGATCGTCAGTGGTTTTTACGACGCGGTGTTTGTCTCGCTGGACCCCGATGGTCCTGTGGACGCGATGCCCGTCAAAGTGGAATTGAAAGAAGCCTTGCGCCAGAAATGGGTGCTGGGCCTGGGCGTGCGCAATGACAATGGCCCACGCCTGACCGCCGAATACACCCAGCACCGCGTGCCAGGGCTGGACTGGCGCGCCGTGACCAAATTGTCGGTGGACAAAAACCTGCAAACCTGGAGCCTGGACATGCTGGCCCCACCCGATCCCGACCTGTGGCGCTGGAACGGTTCGGCCCAATGGGAGCACCAGCAATTCGTAGGCTACGACGTGGGCAGCCAGCGCTGGCGATATGGCCGCACACAACGCGAAGAAAAAACCGACCGGTCGTATTACGCCCAATACGACACATCGACCAGCAACGGCTCACTGGTCGGCCAACGCGAAGCCATCAGCGGCAACTACGCCTGGACATGGCGACGCTTTGACAGCCTGCCTTTTCCCACACAAGGCTTGGGCGGCAGCCTGGAACTGGGCACGGGCGTCAGCCTGGGCGCGCAGCGTGAACCCTTCACGCGCTGGTTGGCACGCGGCATGTGGCTGCAACCGCTGGGCCGCACAGCGGGCCGTCTGGCAATGCGTGTCGAAGCCGGAAGCGTCATCAGCCGGGACAGCTCTGGCTTGCCCACCACCCAGCTGTTTGTGGCCGGGGGCGACAACAGCGTGCGCGGTTACGCGCTGTCCAGCATCGGCGTAGTGCAAAGCAATGGCGCCATCGCCCCTGGCCGCTACCTGGCCACGGGCAGCGTGGAATGGCAGCGCCCCATCCGCTGGAACCAGCAACGCACCGATTGGGAAAGCGCGGTGTTTGTGGACGCCGGTGCGGTATCCGATGACATGCACCAGCTCAAAGCGTTGGTGGGTTATGGCGTGGGTGCCCGCTGGCGCAGCCCCATCGGTCCCTTGCGGGTGGATCTGGCTTATGGCCAGGCGGTTCAGAAATTGCGTTTGCATTTGAGCGTGGGCTTTGTCTTTTGATGACCGCCAACACCCCCAAGGACAAGCTGCCACAGGCACGCACCAGACTGCGCCGCCTGGGCATGCGCGTGGGTTGGCTCTTGGGCGGTGCAGGCCTGGCCCTGAGCGCGCTGTGGTGGTGGGCGGGCACGCCAGGCTCTTTGGCCAGCACACTGAATCTGGCCGCGCAACTGATGCCTGCCAGCCAGCGCCTGAGCACCGATCAGGTCGAAGGGAGCTTGCGCCACGGCGGGCAAGTGGGCCAATGGCATTGGCAACAAGGCGCATTGCAAGTACGTGGTGAGCAAACCGCCTTGGAGCTGGACTGGCCACGCCTGTGGCAAGGCGCTTTGCCACTGGCGCAATTGCATCTGGGGCATCTGACGATCGATGACCAGAAACCGACAAGCGAAGCACAGGCCCTGACCACCCTGCATTGGCCCCTGCACATCGATCTGCCTTGGCAAGTCGACCGGCTCGAATGGGTGGGGCCTCCGGCCTTCGAGGCCTTGGGCCTGCAAGGTCACTACCGCTACGACGGCAGCGAGCACCGCCTGGAAACGCAGCCGTTTGAGGTGGCGCAAGGCCGCTACAGTGTGCAAGCCCGGCTGCAAGCGGCATCGCCCATGGCCCTGCACGCCAGCTTGCAAGGCCAAGTCCACACCACCGGTCCTGCAGGCAGCCAACCCTTGACGCTTAGCGCCCAAGCCACGGCAGAGGGCACCCTGTCGGGCCTGCCCGCTGCTCTGGCGCTTCACGCACAGCTGCAGCCGAGCACCGCCACCGCATCTGGCCGATCCATGCAGATGCAACTGCGTGCACAAATTCACCCCTGGCAAGCCCAGGCCATCACGCAAGCCCGGGCCGACTGGCAGCAATTGGATCTGGCTGCACTCTGGCCAGGCGCACCCCAAACCCGACTGGCGGGGCAAGCCTCGGTCACGCCCGAGGGCTCGGGTTGGCACATTCAGGGCCAGCTGAACAACCAAAGCCCCGGTCCCTGGGACCGGCATGCACTGCCTCTGAGCCACTTGACCGCACAGCTGCACCGCCCCTGCCATGGCCTGTGGCAAATCACACAACTCCAGGCCAAGGTGGCTGGGGGTCAAGTGCAAGGCGAAGGACAGCAAACCCCAGCAGGCTGGACAGGCCAAGTCAACATCGCAGGGGTACAGCCCGAGCAGCTGCACACCGCCATGGCGGCGGGTGCATTGAATGGCCAGATCAAGGCACACGCAGCCGACGCCCGCACCGTGGCCATTCAGGCGGACCTCCAAGGGGAGAGTGCCTTGGGCAAAAACACCACCGGATTGCGTTGGGACAAACTCCACCTGCAAGGCCAGTGGCAAGCAGACCTTTGGAAGATCGAATCCCTGGAGGTTCAGGCGGCGGACGCCAAGCTGCAAGCACAGTTCAGCTTCGCGCCCCAACAGCAATCTGCGCAAGGTCAAGTCGAATGGCAACTGCCCGGCATGAAAGCCCAAGCCCAGAGCGTGTTGGCGCCCCGTCAAGGTCAAGGCCGTCTGGAAGTGGTCATGAGCGATGCCGCACTCAGCATGGCCTGGCTCAAGCGCTGGCCAGCTTGGGCTGAACGGCTGCAAGGCTGGCAAGCCTCGGGGCCTGCGCAACTGAATGCGCAATGGCAAGGCGGCTACCGTCAGGCCGATGCGCCGATTCAACTGAACATGACACTGCCCCGCCTGAGCACGCAAGCCAAGCGCCCTGACGCCTGGCAATTGCAGCAAAGCCACATCTCGGTGCAAGGCAGCTTGCAGGCATTGCAAGCGAGCATCGAGGCACGCGCGCTGAAAGGAACGCAAACAGTGCAAATTCAATCCCAAGCCCAAGCCCGCAGCAGCGCACTGCTGGGTGGTCCATGGCAAGGGACCATCCAGAGTGCTTCGGTTCAGCTGTCTTCGCCCGAACGCACAGCCCCATGGAAAGCCCAGCTGCAAGAAGCCGTGGCTTGGCAATGGTCCTCTTCTGCCGTTCACGATTTGCTGCAATGGCAGGCCGGTCGCATCGCGGTACAAGGCCCGACCACAGGGCAGGCGGCGCTGCGTTGGGATGCCGGGCAATGGCAGTCGCGCACCCCGATGACCAAAGGCGCCGTGGCAGCACGCAGCAGCCAGACCACGGCGCTGACCGCCCGCATCGACGATTTGCCTTTGAACTGGTTGCCCCTGGGTCTGGGCACTGAAATCCAAAGCGATGTGATGCTCCAAGGGCAGATCCGGCTGGAACAAGCCGAGGCCTTGCGCATCAGTGCGCGGCTTGAACGCAGCCGAGGTGACTTGCGCATCAACGCCGACAATGCGCCCGGACAACGCATCAACTCCGGTCTGCGGGACGCACGCATCAGCCTGGAGGTCGACAACGACAACGTCCAGGCCCAGCTCAACTGGGACAGCGAACACATGGGTCAGCTGCAAGCGCAAGCCCAGACCCGGCTGAGCCACGACGCCTCAGGCTGGCATTGGCCGGAGCAAGCCCCGGTCTCGGGGCGGCTGAAAGCCCAGCTGCCCCGCGTGGGCGCATGGTCCTTGCTGGCCCCGCCCGGCTGGCGAGTGCAAGGCTCACTGGACACCCAACTCGAACTCTCGGGCACGCGTCAGGACCCGCAGTGGCAAGGCCATGTGCAGGCCAACAACCTGGCCGTACGTTCAGCTGTGCAAGGCATCGAGTTCAGCCAGGGGCAATTGCGCGCACGTGTGCACGGTCAGCAAGTGGACCTGGAGCAATTGAGCTTGCGCGGTGCAGGCGCCCAAGGCGGCGAACTCCAAACCCAGGGTCAACTGGTCTGGTTGCCCCCCGCAGCAGGTGTAGCCAAGCCCTCGCCCCTGGGCCAGGTGGACATGGTGCTCAAGCTGCAAGCCAAAGCCCTGCGCGTGAGCAACCGTGCCGACCGGCGACTGGCCATCTCCGGTCAAGTCAAAGCCCAAATGCACCAAGGCCAACTGCAGCTGCGCGGACAAATCCAGGCCGACCAAGGCCTGTTCATCCTGGCCGAAGACAGCACCCCCACCTTGGGGCAAGACGTGGTGGTCACCCAACAGCGATCAGCGAAAGCACCGCTCAAAACAGAGGCCCCCGCGCCAGGGGTCTCCATGATCGGCACGCCCGATGTGCAAGTCACGCTGGACCTGGGGCCGGACTTCCAGGTTCAGGGCCATGGCCTGAGCACGCGCCTGAGCGGCAAGCTGAATTTGCTCAGCAATGCCAGCACCAAAGGCCTTCCACGGCTGAACGGCGAAGTCAGCACCGAAGGCGGCCGCTACAAAGCTTATGGACAAAACCTGAACATCGAAACCGGTTTGTTGCGCTTCAACGGCCCCTACGACAACCCCTTGCTGGAAATCCTGGCCATCCGCCCCAACCTCTCGCAACGCGTGGGGGTGCAAATCAGCGGCAGCGCCATGACCCCCAAGGTGCGCCTGTACTCAGACCCCGAGTTGCCCGATGCCGACAAACTGGCCTGGCTGGTCCTGGGACGCTCTGGCGCCAACGGCGGTGCCGAGTCGGCGGTCTTGCAACAAGCGGCCTTCGCCTTGTTCAGTGGCAATGGCAAAACCTTGAGCGGTGAAATGGCCGGTGCTTTGGGCTTGGACGAGATCTCACTGGCCAGCGGCAGCCGCAGCGACGCCACCGCCACGGGCGCTGCCGTCACCTTGGGCAAGCGCTTGTCCAAAGACTTTTACCTGGTCTACGAAACCAGCCTCAAAGGCACCTTCGGCAGCTTCTATGTGTTCTACGACCTCTCGCGCCGCCTGACCTTGCGGGCCCAAACGGGGCAAGACAATGCACTCGATCTGATCTACACCGTGCGCAGGGATTGATCAGCACTTGGCTGGAACAGATCCATTTGAGCGGCCTGTAAAATCCCACCACCGCCACCGTAGTTCAATGGATAGAACTCTCCCCTCCTAAGCGGTCATAGATCTTTCAATATTTTCATAAGCTATTGATTTAAAAGACTTTTTACCCCTTGTTTTCCCTGTTTTTCTGTATATTTTTCCACTTTTCGTGTCCCAAATTTGTCCCAAGGCTCATCAAGCTGCAGACGAGAGATCTTGGACTCAAGCTGCGCAAGCACTCGGGCAAATGGGGGTTGCAAGCTCACAAAAATGACGACCTGCTAAGATTCAAAAAGTAAGCTCCTTGTAGTTCAATGGATAGAACGGAAACCTCCTTTCAATGGGCAGTCACAGGCGAAAGCAGTGACTGAATGGGGTCAAATTCGGTGAACCCTCTGGTCCTAGCGACCGTGGCAACGCCGAGCCAAGCCAAGAGCGATCTTGGAAGGTGTAGAGACTAGACGGCCCCTGCCTAAAGGCACGCCAGCCCAAGGCAAAGGCATAGTCCAGACCACAAACGATAAGTCGGTGGCGAAAGCCATAGTGGTACGAAGTTTCAGATACAGGTTCGATTCCTGTCGAGGAGACCAACTCAAATTGGTGGAGACAGCGCCTATGGAGCAAACGAGCAACTTGGTTGCCTACCTACGGACACGCTCTGGTGGCCGAGAAGTCTTGACGCCCAAGCAACTTGAGCCCATCCTGGGGATAAGCGCCAAACACCAGAGCCTCTTGCGCAAAGAGAACAAACTAAAAATCCCCTACCTCGTAGTTGGCGGGAAAATTCTCTACAGTATTCATGCCGTTGCAGAAATGCTGACAAGGCCGGCTGAAAACAAGCCAGAGCCAGCAAAGCCCACCAAGCACGAGAAACCCACCTCCAGCAAAACAAAGGCTGAGGACAAATGGCGCTCCAACTTGAAAGTGCCCTCCTCCCAGCCCATCAATATGAGTCAAGCCCTGCTCAGGGCCTTCATCCTTAACAACATACAGGCTGAAATTTCGTCATTGACTGCCCTAACCCAAGAACTTCAAGCCATTCAAAATGCTGAAGAGCTGCGTTCAAACCTGAAAAAAAGGTCACATTACCAAGGAGCAGGCAGCAATATCAAGCCGAAAATGAAGGTTTAGACACCACAGTGGCCTGAGTCGTACGTTTCTCGTGATTACCGATACAGCACAAACGACAGCATTCGGCCATGATCTGCCATTCACGAATGACCGTTCTCCAAACTTAAATTTATAAGCACCGAGCTGCATCGGTAGCCGAAATCGCCGTGGCCGAAGACATATACCTAGCGCAGTTGCGCCACTTGCTGCGACTGACTCACTTGGCACCGGAGGTCGTGGCACGGCTGGCGGATTCGTCCAGCGTAGTGCTTGAGAAAGTGATGCGCCGCGCCTGAATCAACGGCTGGAGTGATCAATAGCGATCATCCGCTACAGCAACTGCCTTTGCCTCGCTCCTGGATGGGCGGGCACGGCACCGTGCCGTAGGAGCAGTACACGCAGCAGTCACCTGGCTTCGGCTTGAGCACAGCGTGGCACTGCTCGCATTCGTAGAACCACTGGCAGGCATCGGTGGGCATGGTTTCAAGCTTGGTGTGACCGCATTCGGGACAGGTCAGCTTCGACTCCAGGATCACGGCGTTCATTTGACCGCACCCACCACGGTCGATGGATAACCCGACTCCTTGGTCGCGCGCGTCAGCGCTTCGACGCTGGTCTTAATGTCATCGAAGGTCACGTTGGCCTCGCGCCTGTCCAGGCTCACCTCGATCTTGCTGACACCGGACACCTGGGTCAACGCCTTCTTGACGGTGATCGGGCAGGTGGCGCAGTTCATGCCGGGTACGGGCAGTGTGACGGTCTGGGTGGTAGCCCACAAGGGTGAGGACAGGGCCGCCAGCGTGGACAGCGCAATGAGCTTCTTCATGGCAGTTTCCTTTCAATAGAACCAGGGCGCGATCAGCGGGAACCCGAGTGCGAGAACGACCAGTGCCACCACGACCCAAAACAACAGCTTGTAACTGCGGTTGACCGATGGCACTGCGCAGACCTGCCCCGGTGCGCAATCGGTGGCCGGTCGCCAGATGCGGCGGCAGGCGAAGAAAAGCGCCACCATCGCCGCCCCGATAAACAGAGGCTGATAGGGTTCGAGCAGCGTCAGGTTGCTGATCCAAGCGCCGGAAACACCGAGCGTGACCAGCACCAGGGGGCCGAGGCAGCAGGTGGAGGCCAGGGTGGCAGAAAGACCGCCGATCAGTAGAGCACCGCGTCCGCTGCTGCGGTCCTTCACGTCAGAATCACTTGGGGAATCTGGTTTCATAGGTTAATCTTACTTCTGTACTTAAGTACGGAGTCAAGCGCCATGAATCCATCTGCCGAAACCCTGACCATCGGAGTCCTGGCCGAGACCGCCGGGGTGAACGTCGAGACGATCCGCTTCTATCAGCGCAAGGGTCTGATGCAGAAGCCCGACCGGCCTTTGGGCGGCATCCACCGTTACGGGGAAGCGGACCAGGCTCGCGTGCGCTTCATCAAGTCGGCTCAGCGGCTGGGGTTCAGTCTCGACGAGGTTGCGGATTTGCTCAAACTGGAGGATGGGGCGCACTGCACTGAGGCCCGTGAGCAGGCCGAGCACAAGTTGGCCGACGTGCGCGCCCGGCTTGCCGATCTGCAACGGATCGAAGGTGCGCTGCAGGGGCTCGTAGAGCGTTGCTGCGCTACGCGAGGGCGGGTGAAGTGCCCACTCATTGCAACGCTGCAAGTGTCTTGACGAATCACCGCAGGACGGCCAGCACTCAGTAACATTTTCCTCAACAGATGTCCCGTCCGACCGGGTGAGTTCATCTATGACTGCTATAGGTTAAAGAATCTGGAGGCATGGATTTCCGCTTTGGGTCGGAAACTGCCGCTCACTTCAATATTCAATGCCGTCGTTCATGCAAAAAACCCGGCCAAACTTTCGTCAGGACCGGGTGAAAAATATGGCAACTGCTAAACCATATTAAAAACATCAGTGGTAAGACTCTCCTATCGGGACTTGCAGCTGGTATCGCATGTCATCACGTAGGTATCGAATGAATCTTTGATACACAACTTTGTTGCGCTCAAACTCCTTGCTTGGGGAAAAGCTCTCTGACTGCGAATGGCATTTGATGCGCAACGACTCCTTGTCCATCTCATGATCGAGGTCGTGCATGAGCGCCAAAAGGATGAGTCTTTGTCTAGGCTCCAGTAGGTAACGCTCACCATCGACCCAAGCATAGGAACCTGAATCCACATACTTAAGCGTAGTGTCTGGCATTGCTTCATCCATGATTTGTGCGGCTGAGCTTGAATTACCGTCAAAGAATTCGAACCGACTCTGACTGATGCGTGCGCTCAATCCCAAGTTGCGCACATCAAACCCAAAGATCGGTGACTCACTCGGCAACGGCAAGTCGCTGCTGGTTAGAACAACGCTTGATTCAGCCGTTTTCTCAAGATGAATCTGCTCACGCAGGCGTCCAGCCACACTCGGTTTATAGAGCTGCCTAGCAAAGTACCAAGTCACGGGCTTAGATCTGCCCGACTGGAGAACTCCCAACCGCCAGATCTGCTCGTGATCAATAACTTTGCAGCCCACATTGTTCAGATTTAAACCCGTTGCCAAGTTCGAGACTAGCTTTGGAAATGACACCTTGTGGTTGTGACTGAAGTGCTTTGGCGCTGTGACGTCATCACACTCTGGACATTGGAGCAACACATCATCAACAGATACGTCACGAACAACACGAGCCAGCTCGACTCCGCACTCGGGACAGTTAATCCATTGGCTTGAAGACCCATGAACCAACATTCGCTCTCGGATCAAATGCTGGGCTCCGTCCTTGGAGTGATCGTGCAGAGCTTGACCACTGATTTGAGGCTTGTCCATCTCTAAGAGCTTGCACAAGACTTGGGTGGAGTTAATTTGTGCCTGACTCATCACGCCACCATTAATTCATCAGCGTCAAAATCATCAGGCGCATCCTCTGCCTCAATCACACCCAAGGCTTTGAGAACTGCTTGCGCGATTGATTGGTTCTTGTCTGACAGGTTTTTGATGGTGGATGATCCAAACGACTGCACACCAAAGCTGAAGTGGGGGTATTTGCCCTTTGCATCTGGTTTCATGTAAACAATCAACGTTGCAGAGTCAAGGCTGTAGTCAGCTTCGAAGCTATGGCTGATCTTGAGTGTGTCTAAGGCTTCTTGTGCAGCATCTGGCTTGTCCATCTCAGGCGTTGCCTCAACATGCACGGCTACCCCTGCTTTGCCAATGGGTGAGAACTTGGCGCGACGAAGGCGAACCTTTTCCACACCGAACTCTGCCCAATCGACGCTTGGCGACAACATGCCGTCACGCAAGGCATTCAAGCGAAAGGCCTTTTTTTGAATCTCTTCTGGCTCGATTTTTTGACCCAGCACATGCTCACCGAAGAGTTGCAACACGGCTGCATGGTTTTTTGCTCCACCCTTGACGATCGATTCAACAATGCCTAGCTTGGGGTGATACACAAGCGCCGTTTCCAGAGCGATGCGTGTCGTCACGCGTGTGAAGTTGCTTTGCTCAAAATGTGCGATGGCAGTCACGGGGCCTTCAACATAAATCGTGACCTGAACGCTAGAGTCCTTTGTGCGTTCACTCACTTCTACATGGCTGCTTTTGCCTGCCCCGACCTTCTTGTAGAGCTTCGTCACCTCATCGCAAAACTGCTCAAGCTTTTCACGTTCGTTGGACAGCGTTAAACCCGCAGGGATGAGGTGCTTCTTCCAAAACTTGCCATTTGATTTAGCTTGAAAAGCCAAATGCAGCTCTGCATCACGGAATGCTTTGTCCCGAAATGCCAGCATCCACAGAGCAATCTCACGTTCAGTGCGATTCTCAAATGCCGTCAGCGCCATTGGGTCACCAGCGCAGATAGAGCGGAACTCTTGTACGGCTTGGGCATTGGACATGCAGTGCGCTCGCCGTAGGTCATCGTGCCAGAGCATGAGGTCGTGCTCTAACGCCTTTCGTTCTTCTACATCGAGCTCCCCCTGCGAGAGGGCCTCTTCAAGTTGGTCCAAGTTTTGACCAATCAATGCATGCAGCGTGTCTGCTGCTGCTTCCCAATTGACATTCAGTCGGGGATTAATTTGATGCTGTTGCGTGAACTCTCGCAACGTAGGCATTGAGATGTGCCGCATGAAGTGGCGATCATTAAAAACTAACATTTGTCTACTCCATTTCCGTTGGAAAAAGTCATACCCTGGCGCGTGAACGCCATAAATTTTTTGTACTGTCTTGTCTTGTGTTTAAAGGTTGGGACTACTAGCTGTATCGCCTGACTATCCCAACTAGAACACCAGCAACTTGAAGCTTGCCCTCGGGATAAATCATTGGAAGCTTCGAGTTGTGTGGCTTGAGCGCGTACCTACCGCCCTCTTTAACGAGCTCTTTTAAGGTGAACTCGTTGTCGACGTTGGCGATGACAAACGCACCTACCCTGGCATCGTTTGTCCTCTCAACTACGGCGAGGTCTCCGTCATGAATACCAGCCTCAACCATGGAGTCACCCTTAATCGGGATAACAAAGGTTTCGTTGGGCTTCTTAACTAAGTACTCGTCGAATAGCAACGGCTGGCTCTCAACATCAACGGCACTCACTGGCATACCAGCAGGCACCGCCGAATCAATCATGTTTCGCTCAAAAAATCGCCGGACTGGAATCCAGGCATCATCATCTGGTGTGCGCTCAAAAAACCCCTCGTCGGCCAACCGCCCCATGAGCTTGACAGCAGCCGAGCGCGACGAAAATCCCAGCAGGGATGCAATGCGCTGAAGGCTGGGAATACGCCGGTTAGCGGCGTAATAGTCCCTCAAAGCTTGCAGGTGCTCATCGTCTCGATTGGGCTTACTCATGGGTGAAATTCGGGGTTAGGTGTTGATTTCGACACCATTTTAGAGAACATTCCGACACCATGCAAGCAGGCCCATTTCTGGGCCTTTTGGGAGCAAATAGCCCCAAAAATGCCCAAATTTCAGCAATTTATTGAGAACTTCCTTACGGCGCGTCATCAAAACAGGGGCAGCCTTTGCAGAAATTGCTACGGACAGCTAGGCACACCGAAATCAAAAATTCTCGGCCTGTCAACAACAACTGTCTACCTATGACCGAAGTCACCTACAACGTGCTTGAGCCCTCTTTGATGAGCGAGCACGAACGCCACCAAGAGATCGCCCAAATCCTGGCTCACGGCATTGTTCGGCTATGTAGCCAAACAGCACAAGAAGTTGAGAGAAAGAGTCATTTTCAACTTGCTATGCCTAGCAATAAGAGCGTTCATACGGTTCCCAAAAACGCACTCCTACGAGCTGCACAACAACTAAGGAACCGCAATGCAAAAACAAAAGCAAACGCCACCCATGAAAGCAAGTGAACCCAGCGTGTTGGCTCAAGTTGCCAACCTCTCAAACCTATCCCTCAAGGAACTCAACGACATGTGGCTTCGCCTTTATGGCGTGCCTGCACCTGCCGGTCAGAAACGTCCGTTTTTGCAGAGCCACCTTGCATACCGGATTCAAGAGCTGGCCTTCGCCCAAGTCAACCCAACGCTGATTGCAAGCAACAAGTCGCGGATCGAAAACATGCTCGAACATTTGAAGCCACTTGCAAAGAATCGATCAAAGAAGGAAGCCTTCAAGCTTGTACCTGGCACGCGCCTGCGCAGAGACTTTCAAGGCAAGACTTACGAAGTCACAGTGCTTGACGATGGCAACTTCGAATACGAAGGTCGCCCCTTCGCAAGCTTGACCGCTGTGGCGCATGAAATTACCCAGCTTAAATGGTCCGGGCCAAGCTTCTTTGGATTGAGCAGAACCAACCCAGCCGTAGTGGGAGGACGACGCTGATGGCTCGCACAGAGGAAATTACACGCCAACGGATTCGCTGCGCCGTCTACACACGCAAGTCCTCTGATGAAGGGCTCGAACAAGACTACAACTCGATTGATGCGCAAAAAGATGCGGGGCATGCCTACATCAACAGTCAACGCCAAGAGGGCTGGATACCTGTGGCGTCAGATTACGACGACCCTGCGTTCTCAGGCGGGAACATGGAGCGACCAGGCCTTAAACAACTGATGGTCGACATCCAAGCCAAGTTGATTGATGTTGTAGTGGTTTACAAAATTGATCGCTTGACTCGCAGCTTGGCAGATTTTTCCAAGATGGTGGAGATCTTTGATGCGCATGGTGTGTCCTTTGTCTCGGTCACACAGCAGTTCAATACGACCACCTCCATGGGGCGGTTGATGCTCAACGTGCTGTTGTCCTTTGCTCAATTTGAGCGCGAAGTCACAGGGGAGCGTATTCGAGACAAGATCAGCGCGTCCAAGAAAAAGGGGATGTGGATGGGCGGCGTCCCACCGCTCGGGTTTGATGTGGCTGATCGAAAACTCATCATCAACGAGCCTGAGGCTGCTTTGGTGCGCAGGATCTTTGGTGACTACAACCGCTGCAACTCATTGACCATTCTGATTCAGCACTATCGAATGGAAGGCATTTGCAAAAAGCACTGGACAACTCAGGATGGAAAGCAACGCATCGGCAAACTGATTGATAAGGGCTATGTCTATAAGATTTTGAACAACCCCCTCTACTGCGGGATGATTCACTTCAAAGGTGAAAAATTCCGAGGCGAGCACACGCCAATCATCACCCAAGAGATGTGGGAGAAAACACAGGACAAGCTCGCATCCTCGACACGCGGCAGCAAGAAGGAGCAGCGACATAGCAAGCACACTGCGCTGCTCAAGGGTTTGATTTATTCCTCAGACGGAAGCGCCATGTCGCCGGTCGGAAAAGCCATACCTGGAACAACGAAACACTACCGGTACTACCGAGCCGTGATTGATCAAAAGGTAAAGGCTCGCACATCAGGCTTACCGATGATCCCCGCGCATGAAGTCGAAAAAGCTGTCATGGGGCAAGTCCGAAAACTCTTGAAGTCCACGGACATCACCAACGAGGTCTACAAAGCCGTAAAGGTCTTGGACAACCCCAACACGAAACACTTGGACGTGTACCAAACAAGCAACCTAATGGCCAATGTCGATCAAGTCTGGGATTCACTTTATCCCTTGGAACAGCATCGAATCTTGCACCTTTTGGTTAAGAAAGTGGTGATCTACCCAGAGCGCATTGACATATCTCTGCACCCCTCAGGCGTAGCTAACTTGGTCATTGAGGTTTCACAAAAACAAATGGAGTTGCAATAAGCATGAGAAATACGACCCTTGAACACAAAGAGTTCTCAGCAATTCATAGGGATGAAGATGGGACGATCACGATCTCAATTCCGATTCGGATTCGCAAATACAGCGGCAGACAACAGGTCTTCTTGCCAGACAACATCGTCTTCAATGACTTCAAAGAGAAACAAGATTTGACAGTCTTGCAAACGGCGCTTGCTCGTGGACGGCAATGGCAAAAGATGCTCGAGTCGGGTAAGTACAAGACGCTACGGCAGATTGCCGC
>ERZ650308.1177-NODE-1177-length-13695-cov-5.465909_pt1 | contig 13695 bp, 15 predicted proteins | sample MGYA00376244_ERZ650308 | MGnify/ENA primary metagenome ERZ650308 (study PRJEB26733, sample SAMN07839295) | wastewater metagenome | biome: small river; feature: stream; material: water | place: USA: North Carolina | collected 2016-04-26 ...
TGGTGTCATGCTTTTTCACTTTAATAGAAAAATAAAGTCCAAAATAACGTCCGTTTAATGAGACACATTTAAATTCAAGCAAAATTCATTAATTCATGTATAATATATCCGTCTTATAAATCAAAATCTTACCTTGTCAATAAAATATTAATAAATGAGAAAATATGAAAAAACTAATTGGATATGCGCGAGTAAGTACTAATGATCAAGATTTAAATCTACAACTTGATGCACTTGAGAAAGCTGGTTGCACTAAAGAAATGATATTTATGGATAAAATATCTGGAGCTAAGTCGGAAAGGCCAGGACTAGAAAAATGTTTAGCAGCTCTTGAATCTGGTGATACATTGCTAGTCTGGCGACTTGATAGACTTGGCCGCTCAATGCAACACTTAGTATCATTGATTGAAGAGTTACGCCAAAAAGGCATCAGCTTCAAATCTATTTGTGATGGTGCAATTGATACAACTACAGCATCGGGTGAATTAATATTTAATATATTTTCTTCATTAGCTCAATTTGAGCGTCGATTAATTCAAGAACGTACAAAAGCAGGATTAGATGCAGCTAGAGCCAGAGGGCGACAAGGTGGCCGTAAAAAAATGGATAACGACGACCCCAAAATTCAAATGGCAAAGACGATGCACAAAAATCATGGTATGAGTATTGAAGATATTTGTAAAACTTTGAAGATCTCAAGAGCTAGCTTTTATCGGTATATAAATTTGTAATAAATTTATCAAAAATGAATAATTACATAATTAAATAGGTTCATAATAATAGTATTAGCGTGTATAATACATGCTTGATATCGATTAAATACAGTCTTTACACATATAAATTACATGTATTATGTATATATGATATAATACCTCATATTCTTAGGGGATTTATTTAATTATGAATAAAGTCATTGTTATAGCACATCAAAAGGGTGGGGTGGGGAAGTCAACAATCGCATCAAATATTGCTGTAGAGTTAGGAAAATTGTATAGCGTGAGAGTTGTTGATTTGGATTTGCAAAAGTCACTCACGTACTTTAATAACTTGAGAAAATCAGCAAATTTGACGCAGTGTGATATTGTTAATGTATCATCACTAAACGATTTAAAAGAACTAATTAATAATAACACAGGTTTGTTAATTATTGATGCCGGTGGTTACGATTCGGACATAAACCGAGTCGCAATCTCTGGTGCTGACATATTAATAACACCAGTTAGCGATTCAGGTATTGAATTAGTTGGATTATTAGCATTTAGACAGATATTGAGGGATATAAGAAAAGTTAGACCAGATTTAGAAGCTCACGTATTGCTTAATAAAATTCACACGCGAGCGAACTCATCGCTTAATGAAATTTTTGATTTTGTAAAAGACAATAATGAATTTTCAAAGTTCAATGCAATTTTACGAGATCGTGCAGATTATAAAAAATCATTTGATGCCGGTAAATCTGTTATTGAATACAATAATAGGGCAGTCGAAGAAATGAACGAATTAATTAACGAAATTAAAACTATTTAGTGGAATAAGAATCATGGCAAAAATTAACGAAGATGCATTTGATAATGCAAAAAATACAGCAGGATTAAAAAGCGCAACAGAACAAACTGAAGATGTAGAAGTTCAGCGCTATATTGCGGTCTATGATGTTCCTAAGATTTGGATTAAAATAGTAAAAACAAAAACAGGTATTAAACAGATGTCTGCTTTTGCGCGTCAAGCTATATTAGAGAAATTAGAACGAGATGGTTTATTATAATCATAATACATATATAATATATACTATATAAATGCATTATACATGTATTGCACATAACGAGGCTTTTATATGAAAATTTATTTTTTGTTAGCTTTTACATTAATTTCCGCGGTTGTGAATGCTGAGAACTTAATTTCAGTTGGTAAATACCAAGCTGTAAATGAAACGGTTTATTTAGATAAAGACAGCATTACTCAATTACAGAAGAATGAATATGTCTTAATTCAAAAAACTTCAAATGATATGAATGTTTACAATATTTGGAAATACAATTTAAATGATAGAACTTCATGCTGGCAAGGATGGTTTAATCATTCATTGTCACAAAGTGAGATTAAAACACTTCAGTCACAATTAATTTGTTATCCAAAACCAATTAAACCGAATACAATTAACTCGAATGTTGAAGAATTTTTAGCAAATTATAATCACTTGTAATATGTTATAATTATTATCTAAATTACTGCAGGGGTTATTAATATGACTTACGCTGTGACTTTTGATCTAGATACTGCTGAGTTGATGACTCATTACGGTAACACCTCTATAAATAATGCTTGGGGGGATATCAAGAAGTTTTTGACTGCTAACGGGTTTAATCGTGTACAAGGAAGTGTTTACTTCGGTGATGATACAATCACAGCTGTTAAATGCGTTGTTGTAATTCAAAAATTAGCCAAAGCTTTGCCTTGGTTTAATGTTTGCGTTAAAGATGTTAGAATGTTGAAAATCGAAGAAAATAATGATTTGATGCCAGCTATCGAATAATCAATTAATCATAAAATAAAGGCTCTCAAAATTGAGGGCTTTTTCCATTTCTGAATACAACGGGTCATGCCCCGTACAAACAAAAAACTCCCAAATTTTTGGGAGGTTTTTAATTTATGGTACCTTATATTATACGAAAAGAAGCTTCTTTTTTCGTAAAAATAAACTTTCAGGCAGAGGCAAAATCTTTGACAACTTCGCTTAATCACGTTTTTTCTCGACACAAAAACGTGAATTCCTAAAATTTTACTATTGAAAGCGCAGGCAAATGAAAAAAATATTACGCAGATGATTAAATATAGTGTTGAAGCCCCTGCGCGGACAACAACATCATATAAAATCATAGCTTAGGCAGATGTCGAGTCTTATCCTAAGCACGCGTAACAATTTTTTCATCTTTCAATGACATAATTATACCATATATATTTAAAAAAATCTATTAATTTATTGATTAATATCACCATCTTATCTATATTTGTGGTATAATACATCATTATGTTAAAGGGCTTCTGCGAGCTCACAAAAAATTAAAAAGAAGCGGCCTTTATGGTCGCTTTTTTCGTAAGGAATAAATGATGAGATTTGGACAAGCTAGAAATTTAGGAAGTTCAGTACAAACAAAATCTAACAACGAAATGAAGATCAATAATAAATCTTCAGCGTTCAACTGGAACTCGATTGATGATGATAAATACATTACTGATAGTCAATATATTACGAATCCCTGCTATGACTTTCACCCAGCCAATATCCACTCAAATGATAGTATGTTTTAGTATTTAGGATTATTTTTCGATGCATGCTCTCGCATGTATTTTGTATTTTGCTTTTCTTCATTTGTCAACTTAAATGGCTCTTCTAATGTGTCTTCTAACTGATTAAGTTTATTTAATGTAGTTTTACCTAAGTTATTTGGATCAAGTCCGTCAGTTGCAGTTACATTTTTCATGTAAGGCGAATTTGAGTCAGGATTTGAATTAACGCCTTGACCTGTTCTAGTATCTTGACCTAACATTGCGTCAACTTTATTCGCTGTTTCATTATTGTCTGATACAGTTCCAATTGTATTTGTCGGTGTACTAAATTCTTTATAACCGCTTGTTTTTGCTTGTTTAATTACATCGTTTACAATTTCTGCTTTATATTCACCAATCACTTGATTTAATTTTTTCATGCCTTCTGGAGTATTCATATTTTTCAGATCATTGTTGACTGCTTGCATGTTCCCATGCTCTAAGTTCGTTAAGCCTTCAACAATTTTATTACTTAAATCAGTACTAACTTGGAATTGATTACTCGAAGCGTATTGCGATGCATGCATTAAAGCTTGTGTCTCCTGATTAGCTTTCTGAAATAATTTAGCATTTTGAATCGACTCATTATATTTTTGATTGAATGTTGCTTTATCATCGCTTGAGAATGTTTTTTTAGCTCCAGCATCAAGACGTTCATGTACATCAATACCACCAGTTGCAGATACTCCATTTCCATTTTTTCCACCCGAAACCCCACCTTTTGCACCAACATTTACCCCATTTGATCTCATATCACCAGCAAAAGCTTGAGCCTGTTCACCATACCCCCGCGAACGAAGCCAATCGTAAGTTTGTTGTGCGCTTTGCTGTGCAGTTTCGCCAATTGATGCGCTATTTTGTTTCGCATGATTGTATGCATCAGTTACTTGTTTTGACACGGCTGAATTCATATTTGCCGAAGTAACTAAATTAGATTTTGCTTGATCTGCTGTAACAGTGCCATCAGAAAATTTTGAAAAATTAGTACTTCCAACTTGATTTTTATATATTGCATCTCCCGTCTGGTATTCAGGTCTATCATTAAATTTGTTGGCTGATACTGTATTATACGTCTGAGTATCCATCGCAAATTGTCCGGCTCGCATATCACCGTGTGCTTGCTGTTGTCCTACGTTTGACGCTTGGGACTGAGCCGGTTGTGTTGAATGTCCCATTACACTAGTAATGGCCATGGATGAACCAGAAATAATCATATAAGCAACCGCTGGCGTTGCCATGGATAAATAATTAGCTGCTGCAACAATATTCGAGTTAAGATAATAGATACTAGCTGAATTCATCATAGTAAGACCGGAGCGAGCTAACTCGCCGTTATGTCCCTGGCCATACATATAAATGACAGAATTTAATAACTCATAAATAAATGGTATACATGCTATCGTGGCCGAAAATTGAACATACTTTATTACTGAACTAAAACTTGATGTTAATAAGGCCATTAAAACTAAAACAGGGTAGAGCATAAATAATAAAGTAAAAGCAAAATTTTGTAATGCGGGTACAACTCTTCCCGCTTGTTCACCAGATAATTGACTGCCAGCTTGATACTGTTGAAATTGGATTGCATCGTAAGCTGCATTTGCTGTTGCTGTAGCATCATATTGAGCAGCTTCACGTCTAATACCCTGCCGCACCATGTTAATCGTCATTGCTTGCTTCATGAGGTCACTACCAGTTTGTGAACTGCCTGTAAAATCTTCAGCTGTAGTGTTAAGCGAATTTAAAAAAATTACAGATAATTTTTGACTTTGAGCTTGTGTAAATTCTGCAGGTGCTTGACTTTTTGAGACATCTGCAGCCCCACTTTGTTTTTCAGCTTCCTTAATTGGATTGATTACTGCAATTGCGGCCATAATGTTTTTATATGCTGTATTACACGAAACTACCGCATTCGTTCCTGCTGAAGTGGTGTAGTTAACCCACCTATTATTGCCAGCAGTTCCAATGTCCAAAGCAGAGGCTAAATTATTATTAGACATCAATGAAGTTAAACCTCCATTTCGATAAATTATCGGTAAAGCACAATGCGTTATGTATGTCTGATAGTTTTGTTGTAGTTCTGTTGTACCGAAATTAAACCCAGGTAAATTTGCAATAAATGCTGACCCGAAAGCGAGACCCGATCTTGAGTAATTAATATCAGGATTGCTACTCAATCCAAAATATTTTTGATAGCCGACTATAAATTGATGAAAAATAGTTGATGTTACGCTATTAATGAAGATTACACCCATTGGAAGCGGCATATTAACTGGTATTCCTCCTAAGTCAGTAACGCCGTCTCCAACTGTACTATCAACAATTAGAGTTTTATAAGTTGGTGTCATAACCAAAAATGCATAAAGTAAATAAAATCTTACAAAAAATAGCAGATCGAATCCGTTACCTTTTTGATGCATAGTTAAGCCGACCCACTGCAATAAAACTGTCAAAATCGCAATTATTGAAGCCATTCTGACCATGCCCGACATGAACCCAGCAACAGAACCATTTTGATAGAAAAACATAGACATTGACGTTAGGATATTATACAAAACTCCAAAATTTCCATACGTGTAAATTGTAAAAATCGACATTTTAGGTACCTTAAATATGTATGCGCTCATTGCCGCGCGGGCTAGGATTTAATGACAAAGTAGCCATTAAAATTAAATTTTGAGTATAATAATGCCAGAGTCGCAATGCGGGGACGCAACGACTTGACGGAGTAGCGGCGTGAGCCGTCATATTTGACGAGCCTTGCGCCCTATTTTTTTGATGTGATATTATCAAATATCACTTTTTGACTGCATTTTTGCATTTGTCAGAATCTACACATAGTAGATATTATTTTATGCTATATTATATAGTATATTTAGTATGTTATTGTTTCGATGCTATCTAATTTGCGCGAAGTAAAAAAATCGTACATTTCAATTTTATCTAAGTAATCAGCATCAAAGCTAACACCATATTTATAATCGTTTAATTCTGCAACAACAATATCAAAAATAAGACAACCCATGTTAACAAAATGAAACTCTTTCATCGGTCTGACATGCTTGATTATCGGCAATATTGCATCAAGAAAATCATTTCGATTAGCAATATTACGACCATCATTTTTAACTTTCCTGCTGATTTCTTCAGCAATAAAAGATGCAAATCTGGTCTCAATTCCTCGAAATTGATTGCAGTTTTTAACAAATTGTTGGTATTGATTTAACTCAATTTTCTCTTCTGATACCTGAGGATTTTCACTCATTTTTAACCTCCCTAAAATGTTAATGACGTGTTTTATCTTTTTTATTAACGTACATAATCCGCAAGATTTCATCAATATCATCTGTTTTGTGGTGTGATATTATTTCATGGTTTAGCACTGCAACTAGAAAATCAAATTCATCTGGAACATACTTAATTTTATATCCTTTTTTGAAGCGGGTATAGTAAAGTGTAGAAGGTAAATCAACAATTTGATCTAATGTTTTTATTGGGTATTTAGGGTCTGATTTCCTCATTTGTACAGTCATTTTTTTTAATTCTAACACTAACTGCTTATAGTCTTTTCTAACTAAGTTCCAGCCAATTAACGACTTTATTTTTTCTGCTTCTCGCTTGATTTCTATTTTATTTCTTTTCATTAATGCAGATTTAAATTTAGCTTTAATTTCGGCTTTGTATTCGCGAGTAAGAGCAACTGACCACACTCCATTTTTTGCTTTTGATTGAATTGTTTCGCCCGATTCTTTATCGGTAAATTCAAATTTTTCTTTATTAATTCGCCTAAAAATATAATGACGGACGGATAAATATTGTCCAGCGACACGAGCATCTTTATACTTTTCACGCTCAAAAAATAAACCAGATTTTTTATCTGTGTTTGGCGGTATTTTGGTCATTAGAATCCAATATACATTTTTACCATTTTTAGGGTAGTAGAGTCTTAATTGTGTTGCTGATAAGCCCGCATCATTTCTGCGACGGGCTTCAGTTGTTGACTCACACACATGATAGTATTCATCGAATTTATTTATGACATTTTGAAGTTTGTGTGTATCTACTGTGCTAATTGTATAGTAATAATAATCTGCGGCCAGTAGTCTGATTATCGAATTAAAAAAATCGTATAAAGTTAAATAAATGTCTAACTTTTCATAGTTTGGCTGGTGTATATATTTTGATTTATTTTCTCTCATATTTAATTTTTCCATGATTTTTAAGAAATTACAACCACTTGCAGGTTTTTATTGATTTATATCCTTTAATTTGATAAATATTGTATCATATTTTGGACAGTGCTGATTTAGAATAAATAAGGTTCCTATATATTAACATGGGGGGGGTAATTATGGTATAATACTGTTAGCACAAAATAATTTAATATGTAAGAAAGGTGGTTTTTATTTTAGTAGTTTCTGGAATTTATTTTTTAGGTTTTCAGAAATTGTTAAATAAAAGTCTAGCCATCTTTTATTTTTAATTTCTGATTTTTTTGAGTTTGGTTGTTTAAATTTAATTAGTTAAAATTTTTTGGAGTAATAAGTTAGTTTCGTTTGTAGTTTTTTAAAGATTAGTTTTTAGAAAATTACTTAATGAAGCTAGCCACTTCAATAAGTCATTTTTTAATTAATTAGTCTCTTCATATATGAAAATTAATGATGAGAAATAGTCAATCTCATGAAGTCATTAATTAGAAATTCATATCAATTTTGCACACTGTAATTTTTGTTTAGCCAAACAAAAATTATCCTCAAGCTGAAGTCGTATGCTGTGACGAATGGCTGGTACGACTACGAGGCGGGGCGGGGTGTCAAAACCTCATCTATCGTCTTTCTCTTGAATATTATTTTTTAAAATAAGATCGGGCGACAAGAAAAAAGCTTTACGTGAAGTTCTAGAAATAGATATAAGCGTAAATCCGACTCTAAATGAAGGTGGTGAAAATCCCCCGACTACCCATGGGTAACTTTGGGAACGTATTAGCGCCACACATCACACTGCTGAGAATACAGAAATGTATTAGGGAACTGAGGGGGTGCAAGCTCCTGGACGTTTCGACACAATCAAAAAATACTAAGCAATTAGGTACTAATGGTTGGTCGCTGGATATAGCTGATGATGTACAAGGATCCGTTAGGGATTCGATCGTGGTAATTGTGAGTGTCCGTGTTTCAACGCAGGAGAGATCCTGTCGTACTAGCGTGACTTGACACGGCTAATAATAATAGTGTGGGTGTGACTTTGTAAGGGACCTTATAACGCACATACTAGCAGTTAAATCTGTAAGTTATTATTAACCGCAAGACGGCAAACTCATACAAGACATTTAGGTCTAACTTGGAAAGCGCTGAATGCTTTAATTATCGCTAATCTGTAGTGTGGCAACTACAGATTGATATGAAAAGTAAAAGCGTGGCAGACCGGCTAAATAGGGTATTTGAGCGCGAGCAAAAAAATACAATAACAACGTGCTGTATTGGTGTGTCTTTGACCACTAGTATGGACTCTTCTAAGTGATAACGTGAAGCTTAGAAGATCGAAAGGCTGGGGTGGAACTGGGCGCGAAAGCGTACTAGGATGGGAGTTTTAGGAGCTGACTACTTTTAAAACTTGTGTGCAAAAAAATTGTTTTGTGTTTTCTCTTGACCTTGGCAGGTTTCTAAAGATGAAAACATCACATCAAATTGAGCTTGATGTGTAGAGTAATTAGACTCTATCTATTGTTATGCTTGGCCGCATGACAAAGAGGATAATTATGTCTATGCTTTTTGCTCTGTCTTTTTAATTCTTAAATTTTCGGAGTATTTTTTATGTTGAAGGTATTTTTTTGGCTGGTGACTGTGCGGAATCGATTGATATTTGTTTCGCAGCACCAAAGCGGAAAAATATCAATCGTGCTCAATTGTTGATGCATTAATTCAACAATCGCACCGCAGAAATAATCTGCGTGATCAAAAGTATTAGCGTTTTAATTACGCGTTTTTTTGGACTTTACGTCGAAAACGTAAAAGTTATTTCATTAATCCGCCCCGAAAATTCGGGGCTTTTTTTGTTTATTTTTGATAAAATTTTAATTTTTTTAGAATATTATCAAAAGTAGATAATCTTTATTTTTCGAATAACGCAATTTAAGCGAATAATTTACGGGGGTATGGGGGTGAGCTCGTCGAATCCCCATATACACCCACTATCAGCGTAAAAAACACTCTCCTATCGCGGTTTAACATCAAGTTAAGGGAAATCTCTCCGCGTCCTAGTGACTCTAATAATTAATTTCATGAGCGAAGCGAATAATTTTGTGAGCTTGGGGGCTTAGGGCGGGCTGACGACGAAGGAGGCAGGGCGACAAGCTCACTACTAAAATAAACGAGCGCAAACCTGATGAATTTGCTACGCATCACGGAATAAGCTATTAGCTGATTGTGCACAAGCCCGTGGATAACTTTTCAAGTTACCCACCGCCTTGCACACAATGCATCTAACAACTTATTTCCGTTAATTCACAGTTTGCTTTTCAGGTTCGGAGTTCAGTAATAATAAATTAGCTGCGCATTTTTTTAGGGCATTTTTCAATTATAAATCTTCAAAAAAATTAGCGATTATAAGAATTAAGAATATCCAATTAAAAAATATCAAATGAAATCAGTCCGACGATTTACCGCTTCGGTTAATCCGGTTTACCGCTTCGGTTAATCCGGTTTACGATTTTATTGACAAAATCGTAAATGTAGTTTACAATGGGGGTTAATTTGGTTTACGTTACAAGCCTTGAAAATGTAAATTTGGTTAACGATATGTGATGTGATATAGTATCACATCAGGAGATAGTAACATGAGTAATGAAGAAATTAAAAAAACTAAACAATCTATTAGAGCTAAGTTAATTAAATACAGCACTAATCCTTCTGCCGAAATTAATTTTACTATTCAAAAACGCAAAAAAACAGTAGAACAAAATAAGGCAATGCTAATAACAGATGCAGAAAGCGGAGAATTGACTAACATTGCAGAACGTTCTATAACATTCATAGAAACTAAAGAAGTTGACGACGAACAATTTATTAAATTATACGCTTTAGGAATTAAACAACTCGCTAACCTTACAAAGTCAGGTTTTGAACTATTCCAGGTAATATATAAAATGATGCTTGAAAAACAAGACAACGACAAAATTTATTTAGAGTATAACAGTATTATAGCTGATACAAAATATTCTTATGATTACTCACAAAAAACGTTCATTCAAGGCATTAACGATTTATTGGCTAACGAGATAATATTTCAATCGACTAGCCCGTTTATGTACTTCTTGAATTTAAAACTGTTTTATAATGGTCAGCGAATTAATATAGTCCAATCATATAAACGTATATCTGCAAAAAAACAGTTAATAGAACAACAAGAATTATTGCTTGAGTAAGCATCAAAAAAATAGCCCGCAACGGGCTATTTTTTATCTTACGTGGTTAATGTACGTAAATACATAGATCAGATTAGCTATTAGCTACTGAGATTGAAACCATTACACTATCATTTGCTTCTTGAGTTGTGTAAACAAAGAAGAACTGTTTTGAATCAGTAGTTATTGCATGTATTTTGCTGTCAGATATAGAGATATTAATTGAAAAATCATGCTGACGTTTATACTCACGATGTAGTCTACACTTAATCAAATCTCTAATTATTTGATTATCTGACAATGTAACGTTTAATGCATTTAAGCTTGATTGCATTGAAACAATCTCATCTTTAGTTATAGTAAAATTCATTTTTAAACCCCCGTTTTTGTTAAAAATCAATAATAATTATACTATATTACATGTTATATTGTCAAATTTAATAACATATATAATATATGTAAATTATATGTACTATATATGTTAGTAACACATATTTAATATTTAATATACATGTAACCAACATAGACGTTTAGAATATGAAGGCTCTAAATACTTTAAATTCAAAAACGTGATTTTCTCTTAAAGTTTTTAACAGCGACTCTCACATAATTGATTGGAATTAATATCGTTGCAATTGCAAATAATGCTAAAGAAACATACAAAGCAACATCATTCAAAAAGATATATTTCATTTTGAACAAAATTAGACTCAGCACAAAGATTGCAAATGCGGCCGCATACAGAACTGCAGATTGCATTATCACTGCGTAGTTATCTTCAAAACGATGTCTTAGCTTTTGATCACGCTTAAATTTATTAAAATAATTCATTTTTTAACCCTCTTAATCTAGAAATAACAACAATCACGTTCATGAAACCAGAGAAAGTTAAAATCTTCACCAGTAATAGGAAACGAAGCCCCTGAATTCCACGTTGAATCAGTCTCGCCAATAGCATTACAACATGTTCCTGGCGCTGGATTTAAACCTTGCGGAAGTGGATATTGCATCTGATATTTCCACTCAGCTTTATCAAGTTGGGTATTTTAGCCCATCCCCCGAAATTGGCGGATTGGTTATAAACTCTGTGCTTAAATTTAACGTTAATGTCCACGAATTATTTTGGTGCGTAGATGATAATAGCTGAATAAGTTAATAAAAATAAAAAATACTAAAACCATAGGTATTACAAAAACATGATAAACATTACTCAACTTATCAGCTAAAAAAACACTGATTCCACTGGTTAGAAACCCACTCCAAATTAAACTAAACTCTGTGCCGATAATTAAAAAAACTAAACTAATAGACAAATCCATTATTTCATAGTGAATTAGTTTATTGATGATTGACTGTATAGAGTTATAAAATAAAGCGATAACTAACACAGATATAAAAATCAGGTGCTTATAGTACAAATTATAACTTACAAATATAATTGCTAGCATAAAAGCTATTAACATCCCAAGAAATAGTTTATTTATGTCTATACTTGAAAGAAAGTGAGCTATTACTAAATTAGCAATTAGAGATACAATACTCGCGATTAAGATCATTGAGCTGATTGTATCTGGCGGTATATTTAGAGTGCTCTGTAATAGAATAGGTAAAATAAAGTACCATTCAACTAGGAACGCACCAATCAATACTCCTATACCAGCGCGAGCCAACATATGGCGAGAATAGAAAGTTAAATATGACCATATTTCTTTAGCTTTGCTACTAGAAATACCTTTTTTATAGCGAGATAAGCGCACTTCTACAATGGACGTGATTAGGTTTAAAATTAATAATGGCATAAACATTACTTGATATGTCGAGGGATGAGACATATTACCGAATCCATTTGCTTGATATAAGTCATCATTCATGGTAAATACCATAGTTAACTTATGTAAAAATGTAGCTCCAATTAAGCTGAAGACAATAATAATAAACACTAATTTAATCAATACATAAAATTGAAGTTTGGATTTCACTATACCAATTAAGCTATGCAACATCATAGATTTTTCCAAAGCAAACGCTATAACAAATAAAAAGGCAAATACCACAAAAAAACAAGCCCATGGCAATGTGATGCTTTGTAGGTGTAATGCTATATGAAAGAAAATTAAAAATCCCGATGGAATGATAAATGCTATTTTACCAATTAAACTACGAGGGTTTATGCGCAATCCAAAGTATAAAACTACGCCAAAAAATAAAATACCAATACTAAAAATCAAAGTAAATAATAACTCAAAATAAAAAGTTGCTGGATACCATTTGGTAGTATTAAAAAGAGCTTTGGCTATTGAATGATGGTCACCTAACAAAACAAAAAAACTTAGATATTCCACAAAAATCCGAAACATGAATCCCATAAGCAAGACCTTTTCATGTAAGCAAAACTCATTTTGCCAAACATAACCCAAGGCGCTATTATTTAGTTTGTATTTGATCATTATTCATGCTAACAGCATAACCGCCACCTAAATCTTGATATAGCGAAACTCGCACTAATAAAGTATCCAGCTTGGTTTGCGTCAATGCAATTTGAGCTTGCGTGACGCCAACTTGGCACTCTAAAACCGTCGTTAGATTACTAAGTCCATTTTGAAACTGCGCTAAATCATTGGAGCATCCTTGTTCTAAACTTAGATTTGCTTGGCTAAAATGTTGATAACGACTACTATATAATTGATTAGCCACTAAGTCATTTTCAACATCACGTAAGGCTTTGCGTACAGTTTGTTCATAAACATAATAATCCTTAGAATATAATGCCTTGGATGCTTGAATTTGTCCAAAAATTTGTGCATTTAATAGTGGAACGGTGGCGTAAGCATCACCCATACTCATGTTGCCTGGGTTAGTGATTTGGTCAGCAGTAGGTGCATTTTTCGCCAATAAAGTATCCAACTGTATAGTTGGGTGTTTTGACCCAACCCCTCAAAAGTGTAAAATCTTGGAACCATAATCCG
>ERZ650308.1178-NODE-1178-length-13695-cov-4.033358_pt1 | contig 13695 bp, 24 predicted proteins | sample MGYA00376244_ERZ650308 | MGnify/ENA primary metagenome ERZ650308 (study PRJEB26733, sample SAMN07839295) | wastewater metagenome | biome: small river; feature: stream; material: water | place: USA: North Carolina | collected 2016-04-26 ...
TCCCCGATCGACGCCCACGTCCCCAGCCGCTACGAGGGGTACCCCGTCCGCAAGAGCTACTACCAGACCGCCTACTCGCCCGGCTTCCCCAGCGGCACCACCCCGAACGCCCCCCAGGGCTACCTCGGCAGCGTCACGGGGCTCAACAACGACCCCGACCCCGTCGGCGGGGCGCAGCCGATCGGCGGGTACTCCGACGTGCAGTTCGGCCGCAAGGGACAACCCGTTGCCCGGCTCGGGGGCCGGGGGTGCGGAACCCCGCCGCCGCCGCCGCCCACGTGCGTCCCCCCGGGCCACGGGCACCCCGTCGGCGGGTACGGCGCCCCCGGCGGGCTCGATCTCGGCCGGCGGCCCGGCTGATCGTAGCCGAGGCGGATTTTTCCCCGCACGGGCGGCTCCGAACCCCCAAAAAGGTACCCCGGGATTTTTGCCCGGGGGTTTTTTGTTTCCCGGCCCCGGAAATGTTACACCGCCGGGATTTTTCAGGGACTCCCGGGGACGCAAAGGGACTCCGAGGGATTTTCGGGGACGCAGACGGGTTGTTTCGGACCGGAAATGTTACACGATTCCCCGGGATAAAATTTAGAGGGCTCCCAAGTGAAAGACACTGTCGTAGTAGGCGGCGTGGGGAGGCTGGCTGGGGACTAGTGTCAGGCGATTGCCAGAATAATTAGTCAATTAAAATTTATGCTGCACAGTTTGGCGAGGGCCAGCACGAGGGCCATGATGCACATACAGCTAGGTATACATACAGCGTGGTATACACCTAGTGAGTATGTATACAGCATACCATACATACAGCTATGTATACCTAGTGAGTATATATACAGCATAACATACATACCCACTGAGTATGTATGTTAGATATGGGTATCTAATATGTATTATGTTCCTGCACCTGGGGCGTAGTCGTGGTGTAGGGTTCAAGCGTATAAGGTAAGTAGGATCGGCCGGCGGGGGTAGCTCCTAGTAGCGGGCTACCATCACGCCGGCCGATCCTACTTACCTTATACGCTTTCGGTGTCGCTGAAAGTTATACAGGGGGTGGGCGTCCCCCTTGCACAACCTACGCCACCAACTCACACCCGCCCCGCTTGCCGAACCCGTCAACGTAGTGGAGTTCCTTCCGGGGCCGGGTGCGGACGACGTACAGAGCGTTCCATTCCTGTTGCTTCTGTTCGTCCGTTTCGGCCAGCGGGTGCGGCAGCTTCTCCGGGCAGATGACGTAGACGATATCCCACTCCAACCCCTTAGCCCGGTGAATGGTGGAGAGGGTGATAACCTTAGAGTTCGGGGTATCGTCGTCGGGGAACAGGGTGTTAATCAGCCGCTTAATGTCGGCGGCGGTGGTGGTGTTCGGCGCCGTTGCGAGGAAGCGGATACACTCGCAGTTCTGGCGGATGCTTTCCAACCGCCATTTCATCTTCGGATTGTTCTGCATCTTAGCCGTCTGGGCGTCCTCGTACTCCGACAGTTTGGTGAGGAGGGCGACGACGGGAAGATTGTTGACGGTGCGGCCCCGCCCCTTCCCTTCGGCGCCGAGCTCATCCACAAGTCGCATCAGCCGCATTCCGATTTCTTCCCGGCCGGCGACCCGGACCGGCTTAAACGCCCGGAGCAGATGCACGGCGCACTCGACTAGCCCGGAGTTTACCCGGCATAGGACGGCGTCGCCCGGCTTGACGTTTGCGAGGAATTCCGCCTTCCCGATGTTGTCGGGTTCGACCCCTTCCGGGGCGTCGGGGTGAAACTGGATATCGGGAACGATTTCTTGGGCGTGTCGGATGATAGCCTTAGTGCTGCGGTAGTTGACCGGCAACATGAGGCGGGTAGCCTTGCGGTCGGTCAGTTCCAGCAGACGAGCGAGGCGCTCGAACGCTTTGGAGTCGGCGCCCCGGAAAGCGTACAGGCTCTGAAACTCGTCCCCTACCATCATCACCCGGGCGCCGGCGTTGATTAGCTTCTCAATGAGGATTAGCTGGGAGGGGCAGAAATCTTGCGATTCATCGACGGCGACGAACCCGCACCCGTCGATATGGATGTTGCAGACGGCGGGGATATACAGCATGTCCTCGAAATCGTAGCTCTTGAGTACGCCGCCCTTCGGCAGACCGAGCGTAAGTACCTTGACGACGTAATCGACCAGCGTATCCCGGTCGATATCGTCAGAGATATCCAGCGGGGCGGCGGGGTTGTCGATTAGGTCGGCGATAGCGTCCCGCTGGGAGGGGAGGAGCGCCGCATTCTTCGCCGCCTTGACGAGATCACGCACCGGCCGGCGGTATTCGGTCGGGCTGTTCTCGACTTCGGGGATTAACTGATCGATGACTTCGTAAACCTTTTGAACGTGCATCTTCGCCCGGGGGAAAGCCCGGTCGATAGCCGACTTGCCGAACGAGTGCGTTGTGCGGGCGGTCGAATCGGCGGGAACCTTGTCGGCCAGCGAATCGGCCACGTCCTTATTGAAGGCGAGGAACACGACCCGGCCGATGATGCGGCCGACGGCGGCGGCGGCGGCGAGGATAGCGGCGAGCACCCACAGCGCCGTAGTGGACTTGCCACACCCGGCCCGGGCGCAGACAATCAGGTGATTGTCGGTCGTGGTCGCCGCTGTGCGAATGGCGGTCTGGTACTGCGACGGGTTCGGGATGACTTCGGCCGTCGTGCCGGGGGCGGGCGGGCCGGATCGTGCTTCGGGGCACTGAGGCCAGCGGACAGTTACCTTAGCGTCACCGACGACGCCGTAGGCGATTAGCTGGCCCTTGCCGATCTTCCGCATGGGGCGGCACCCGCACTTGCACGCCCCGGGGAAGCGGGACGGCATGACCGAGAACCCGCCCTGCGCCTGACCAGCGACGTAAGCGACGACCTTCATGCGAGCATCCTGTCTTGGGGTGAATCGGCAGCCTACCCCGCCGGCGCACCGGTGGGGTGTCCCCTATGTCACCGATTCTTTATTCCCCCTGTATAACTTTCAGCCAGCGATCACGACGGTCTGGACGGTCGAATGGTAGCCGATCGTTTTGACCTTTGCGGCGAGCGCCCGGTGTAGGTCTTGGGTGAATTGCTCCTGGAACACCGGGGCGTCGTTCTTGGTGAGCTCGGCGACCGCTGCCTGAATGTCCTCGACCTTGATCGTGGTCGTGGTGTAGACGTAGCAGGTGTATACGTCCCGCTTCTGGTCAACCGGGCACTTCGCCTGAACCGTCAGCTTGTGCCGGACCTTCATGTCGTCCCCCGTGGCGAGAGTTTTGGTCTACTACCTATGTCACCGATTCTTTATCGGCGGGGGAGTATGAAAGTTAGACAGGGGGCGGGCGTCCCCCTGTCAAGCTGGATCAGACGAGTTCCAGCTTCAGCGCCTCCTCGCAGGTGCGGATGATGATCCACACCGGCACCTTGTCGAGCAGCTTCCGCTGGCCGTCGTTCAGCGTCTCGGCGACGATGGCGACGGTCTGGGCGTCGTCGGCGTCCACCTGGAAGTCGTCCATCGTCCCGCCGGTCCCGGCGGCAGCCCACACCAGCAGCGTAGCGATCCGGTTCATCTTGCAGCCCTCTGGGGTTGTGGGATTTTGTTCCCACGCTCCCTATGTCACCGATTCTTTATTTTCTTGGGCTGTCTAAAATTTAGACGGTGGAGTTGTTGAACTGGAGGGCGTCGGCGTCAAGGTGGTAATCGGTGAACTCGATTCGGGCGTTCTCGGCGTCTCAAGTGGCGTTGGTGCAGTTCTCGGCGGTGAGGGTGCGGGCTTTGACGGGTTGCGCCTGTTGCTCCGGGGGCATCCGGTTGATGATCTCGGCGAGTTCCTTCCAGGCATACTCGGGAGCATTGGCGTTGATTCTTGCGGGTTTGACGTGCTTTATGTCACCGATTCGTTATGGAAATGAAAGAACCCCGGGGACGCAGTCCCCGGGGTTCTCGGCGGTTTACTTGGTCATGGCTGTTGTCCTCGTGGGTCCGGTTCGTGCTTTGGCGGGTGAGCGTTTGGTTCGTTAAGCCAGAAGGCAGTCCGTGGGATAAGTCTCGGCCACGAGACTTGCACACGGTGCGTTAGATACTGGCTCTGTTTGTCGCTCCCGGCCTTGCACACTTCCCGTCTTACACCCCTTATGTCACCGATTCTTTATCCTGCACAACTAAAGGGACGGGTTGCACAAATAGGACAACCCCGGCGACGGCCGGGGTTGTGGTGGTTAGATCGGCCTTCCGTGGCCGGTCTGGACTACTTGCCGGCGGCGGCCTTCTTCTTCTTCTCGGCGTCCTTCGCCAGCTTGTCGAGCTCGGGCTTGCAGTCGGCCACGCTCTTGTAGTCGGCGTCGGGGATTTCGAGGTAGTTCAGGGCGATCCACTTCCGCACGGCCTCGGGCACCTTCGTCTCGCCGTCGGGGCCGACGCCCATCAGGTACTGGAACTTGTACACGTCCTTGTACTTCGGCATCCGCACCCCGTCGGTGCCGGTCGGCCGGTCGTCGGCCTTCTTCTCGATGTACTTCTTGATGGCCCGAACCTCGGCCATCTCGCCCCGGTGGATCTTCTGCCGCACGTCCTCCGGGATGCGCTTGTCCAGCAACTTGAGTCGCTGGAGGATGGTCTGGTACTTGATCGTGCCGCCGGTCGCCGCCTCGATCTGCTTCGGCTGCATCCCCATCGCCTTGAGCGACTGGAGACGGCGGGCCTCGTCCACCGGCGACTCGGCGAACCGGTTCAGGTTCTCGGACATCGACCGGGTGGCGGCGTCCTCGTCGGTCAGCTTGCGGATGCTGACCGGGATTTCCGGGGTGATCTTGCCGCCGCTCATGGCGTAGGCGTAGGCCACGACCACGACCCGCAGGTTGCCCATCACCAAGTCGCCGTAGCCGTCGGGCCGGGGGCGGACCTCGATGTTCTGGAGCGTGCCGTGGGCGGCGTAGTTGCCGTACTGCTCCTTCACCTTCGGGGCGAGCTCGTCCAGCAGGTCGAGCGCCTCCTGGCGGACCAGCTTGTCCGGGGACAGCAGCATCTCCACGACGGCCGTCTTGTCCGTCTCGCCCAGCCCGTGCTCCTGGAACAGCGGGTAGCCCTTCTCGGTCAGGGCGGGGAAGTGGTCCCGCTGGTTGACCTTCGCCGACCGGATGACGCACCCGCCCTCCGGGTGGAGCAGGTTCAGCATCGGCAGCTGCGTCTCCTGGAGGAGCACAGCGGCCACCTTCTTGGCCGACGGCTTCTTGTCCGCCTTCTTCTTCTTGGCGGGCTTCTCCGGGTTGGCGTCGTCCGGGGTGGCGACCGGGTCGGCGGTCGTCTCGGCGGTCGTCTCGGCGGTCGTCTCGGCGGCGGACATAGTTCGTTCTCTCCGGGTCTCAGGAATCAGGGTTTCGACTCTCACGCCCCCTATGGCACCGATTTTTTATTTTCGGTCCCGGGGTTTCAGGGGGCCAGCCACTCGGCGGAATTGGCGGCTTACGCTCCCTATGTCACCGATTCTTTATTTCGAGGGCGGGTCTAAAAGTTAGACAGGGGGAGTCTACCCGGGTGGGGGCGTCGGGTTCAAGAGGGCTGTTGCGGGATTTTTGTGCTAGCGTGCCTCAAGTGACGTGCCAGCCAGAGGATGCGACTCGAAAAATTCTTCAGAAATGCCGAAACCCTGCCGAAGCAGGGATAACTTTCATAATGTCGTTCGTGTTAGTGTCTAACTGACGTAAGTGACGTGTGTAAATGGTTAGAGCCAACTAGGGTTTGCAGTCCCCTAGTTGGCTCCCCCCAGGACGGTCGATCAGGCGACGGCGGCGGCCGGCTGCTTGAGGAGCATCTTCTTCGCCGTCTTGTTGAACTTGCTCTCGCCGTGGGCGACGGCGGCGGTCTGGGTCTTGAACGTCTTGCCGAAGGCGGTGACGACCGGCAGGACCGTCTCGGTCTTGACGCCGGCGACCGTCTGGACGACCCGGGTGGGCTTCTCCCCGGCGAGCCGGAAGCCGGTGGCCTGCGTCCCGATGACCCGGAGGGTGTGGGTGCCGGCGGCGACCCCGGCGACGACCAGCTTGCGGACCATGCGGACGGCGGCGGTGCGGACGATGACCTTCGACATGGCTGAGTCCTTTGTCTTGGGGTTTCGTGAGCTTGTCGTCCTCACGCCCCCTATGTCACCGATTTTTTATTTCGTGGGGGCGGGTCTAAAAATCAGAAAGCCCGGCCGGGGGCCGGGCTCTCGTTCACTTCTTCTTAGTGGGCGTGGGGAGCTCCACGAACCCCAAGAACTTGTCGTCTGGTTGACACTTGAGGAAGAATCGGCCTTTGTTTGGACCGTTCGCCGTCTTGTAGAGTCCAGTGGGCTTCTGGCAGCACGGACACGGTTTGATGACCCGGGAACGCCCGTAGAGCGTGCGGAGAACGTGGGTGAGGCGGGTCTGCCAGCCGGGAACCCGGGTGACGTACTTTTGCAGCTTGGCGCCGAGGGGTTGGCCGTTCTCGTTGACCAGCCACGCCCGGATGCTGTCCTCGCCGACGCCGGCGCTAACGCCGCTGAACCCGATACTGGAGCGGATCGTGACGAACACGCCCGGGGTGGCGGTGACCATCCGGTAGGTGTGTTCGCCCTCTTGGACGCCCTGGTGGGTACAGAGGGGTTCCCCGGTGGTCTTGTGCCGGGGCAGCGCCTCCTCGAACTCGGTTCTGGTGAACGTGTCGATCATCGGGCACCTGGGGGTTCTGCACACCCCCTATGTCACCGATTCATTACGCCGGCACCTTGCGGCGCTTCTTGGCGTAGGCGGACACGGTGAGGGTGACGCCGTCGTCGTCGGTCGTGTCGAGCTCCCGGCCGGGGTTGCCGGTGTACTCCACGTCCATGCAGAACGTGGCGTCCTCGCCGCCGATCCGCAGCAGACACCCGCCCTCGATCTGCTCGACGTGGGCCGGGCCGGCGTAGCGGGGCTCGTCGGGGTCCGGGTGGTAGGTGCGGACGTGAACCCGGGCACCGTCGGGGAGGGCTTGCAGCTGGCCCTCGGTCAGAATCGTCATACTGCACACTCCGGTGTGTGGGCGATGCACACCGTATGTCACCGATTCTTTATGGGCCGACGACGGTAGAGGTATCCCGCTTGGCAGACCTCCCACTGGCCGTTACTGCTCGGCCAGACGTGGCCGGTCTGGATCTTCCGCCACCCGAGCGAACTGACGAGCGCCCGGGCCTCTTGGGGTGTGATGTTCTCCATAGTCGGTCCTCTTGGGAAACGAGACTGGCGGGCGGCTGCCCCACGGACGGCTTCAAGTGGACTGTACCAGCTACAGCACCCGAAGAACACGCCGTGTAACCCCTCTGTCTGGTTCCAGAGCTTTTCCCGCCAGTCTCGCATTCCCTATGTCACCGATTTTTATTTGGGGTGGACCACTTCGTCCATCCCCTCGGGAAACCACTTCCCTTCCTTGTACATCACCTGGGGGAACCTGCCGACCTCGTCCTCGTACCAGTCGATCAGTTCGCTGAGACGCTTGGTCGTGGCGTTCTCGACTTCCTCCTGTTTGTGGTGCGGCGTGTCCACCCCGGGCGTCTGCTTCCAGATGGAGAACAGCCACCCCGTCGAGAAATTCCACTTGTGCTTGCTGCACACCTTCTCGACTTCCAGGCAGACGATCCGCAGCGCCCGATCCCTGGCCGCTTCAATCTCGGCCTCGATCCGCTTTTTCAGTTGGGCTAGGGAAGCCATGTCTTGCACGCTCGGGTGTGAGGGCGTTGCACACCCTATGTCACCGATTCATTACAACAGCTTCGTGACCTCGTAGAGCTCGTTGGCGAACTCCCGCCGCTCGGCGGCCGTGAAGTAGTTGGTCATCAAGGCGGCGACGGCGGCGACCTCGGCGTGCTGGATTTCCAGCTTGTCGGGGGTGGCGTACCCGCCCAACTGGTCGAGAACGTGCTGCCGGCAGCTACCACCACGCCGCCACTTCCTGACGTACTCGTTGGCGACCGCTGTCAGTGACGGCTTGGTTGTTTTCGCCATGTTAGTTCTTCCCCATCGTGCGGTTGCGTCGCTGTTCGTTGCGGTCGAGCCGGCCGTTCCGCTGGTAGCGGGGGTTGCCGCTGACGTGGCCGTTACGACTGTGGTTCTTGTCGTTACGGTGCTTCTTCCGCATGTTGCACACTCGGGTGTGAGGGCGATGCACACCCTATGTCACCGATTCTTTACTCGCCGGCTAGTTGCTCCCTGCGATGGCGGCGGTGACGGCGTCCAACTTCAACACGGGGTTCCCCTTCATTTCCTCGGAGAGAACCGCCGACCCAAGCTCCCCCAGCGTCTCGATCTTCTTCCGGGTGAGCACCTGGAGACGGGCGGTGAGCACCAGAAACTCCTCCAGCGGCTTCTGCCGCTCCATCGGCGGCACCGGCACGGCGAACTCCCGCACCTTGTGCAAATCCGCCCGGTGCCACGTCCCCGACCCAGCACAGCAGTTCTGCGACAGCGTCCGGTAGACGTGCGGCAGCTTGAGGTAGGCGCACAGGACGTGCGGCAGCATTACCTCGGGGTTCGGCCGGATGGTGAACAGGCTGGTGTCCGTGGCGGTGCGGTCCTTCACTTCGCCCACGACGGCGGCGGCGAACTCGGCGAAGTTCATCGTGACCAAGATGTCGCCGGCCTGGATCAGCTTGGCGTCGCTGATGACGGCGGTGGTCGTGTTGCCCCGCAGGAACACGGTCGTGCCCACGATGTCCCGCCGGTTGACGGTGTTGGTCGTGAACTCCGGGCGCATGCATTGCGTGCGGGCGTCGGTGAAGTTGCCGCTGATGATCTTGGCGACTTCCCCCAGCGGCATCGTCGGCAGCATGGCAGCCCTCCGTATAACTTTCAGTGTAGCGGGCAGGAGTCGAACCTGCATCGTCTTTCGACGCCCCGGGTTACAGCCGGGTGGGCTTCCAGTTGCTAGCCGCTACGTTACGTCCCCTATGTCACCGATTCTTTTTCCGCTCCGGGGGCTTGTTGTTCCCGTTCTTCGCCGACCACTCGGCGTCCTCCAGTTCCTCGTAGAAGCACTTCACGACGGTCTGGAAAACGGTCTGGATGGCCTGCGCCGCCTTCCCCGGCCCGTGGTAGAACTGGCCGTCGTCGTAGTCGTTCAGCTTGTGGATGACGTAGCCAAGCTGTTTCTCCAGCCCCCACTGGAACCCGCTGCCGTAGTAGCCGGTGCCACGGAGGGCGAACACCCGGGCGGCGGTCTCGGGCAGCTTGGCGATTTCCGCCTTTCGCCAAGCGTTGAACTCCTCGTGTTCTTTCGCCATGGCGCACCGTCAGAGTTGGTTGCCGGTTTCCTGCGTGTACCGCTCCCGGAGGGCCGCCCACTCCGGGTAGGGCAGGTTGACATCGTCCAGGGTGAGCCCGTAGTGCGCCGCCACCTGCATCTTGGCGTCGTACTGGTAGATCATCGCCTGACGCTTGATGGCGGTCTGCATCTCGCCGATCAGTTCTGCCCGCCGTTCGAGCAGGGCGATTGCCGGGTGTTCCATGAATCGGTCCTCGGGGGTGGGCGTCCCCTATGTCACCGATTCATTATGCGGCGGTCGTCGGGATCACGGCGACGGCGTACCCGCTGCCGTTGGCGGACTGGATGCGGATCGCCCGCCCGTTCTTGCCCTTCGCCTCGGCCTCGGTGCGGCAGAACTCGGCCCCGTCGCAGCAGAACATCACGGCGGCGAGAACGTGGTAGCAGACGTGGCCGTTGCTGTTCCCCTTGCAGGTGTCGCCGGTGTCCTCGCAGACGCAAGCGGCCCGGACGATGTTGTGGGGCCGGCGCTCGAACTCCGTGCGGTAGTTCCGCTCCTGGCTCCCGGACACGATCAGAACCGTCGGGCGACCCTTCTCGTCCCGCTGGACCGGGGTGACGGTGTCCTTCACGGCGGCGGCGCTGGCCAGGTTCATCAGTGAACTCCAGGGGTGGGCGTCCCCTATGTCACCGATTCTTTACCCGATCCACGACCCGGTTCCCCGCCCACTTCTTCGTCACGTCCAGCGTCAGACCGAGCTCGAAAGCCGCTTCGGCGTCGGACTTGAACGCCCGGAGAAAGCCGAGACCGCCGTCCTTGCCCTTGCGGTGGGCGGTCCATTCCCGCTCCGGGTGGTTCCGCAGGATGACGTAATCCTCGTTCTCCCAGAACTCGTGTACGCCGTTGTCGCCGTGGTAGATCGGCTTCATAGTGTTCTCGGAAGGAGGAGGGGGTGGGCGATCCCCTCCTTATAAATTTTAGACCGCCAGATTCTGTATGCTGATAGAGCCGCCAACCAGACGGCCCTATGTTGAAGCAAGGCGACCCAATCCGCACCCTCTAAGCAACGAGCGTGTTTGCCGTCTGGTTGGCGGTCATGTCGGCCCGGGTCAACCCCGGCGTGCCGTTCGGGTAGGTGCTAGCCGGGGCGACCTTCCCGCAGAAATCGGCGTAGTCGTCCTCCTCACCGACCTTGACCCAATCCATGTGGATTCGGCCGTCACGACCAATGTCGTGCATGTCGTAGTTGACCCGCCGGTTCCGGCCCTTCCGCATCACGACGTGCGACGACTGGAAGTTGGCAGACACGTTCATCCGGTCCAGCACGTCGTTGAGGAGATCGTTGAACTGTACCCAATCGCCCCCCTCCATGCACCGGCTCTTGCGGTGCTCCCGGCCGTTCTCGACCAGACACGGCCCCGGGTGGTTGCCGCAGTAGTCCTTCGGGTGCTTGAGGCGGATCGTGGTGAGCACGACGGTGCCGCCGGGGGCGTTCCGCTTGGGGCTCTTGACCTCGAACCCGTCCCGGACCTCGAACGGGGAGATGTCGAGCGCCTTGCGGACGGCGTCCAGCACGGCGTAGGGCTTGGCGTCACGGTCTTGCAGCCGAATCTCGATGGCCATCGGGTTCTCCTCTGGGGTGGGCGTCCCCTATGTCACCGATTCATTATTTCCGAACCCCCACGATGGCAGGAACGCCGGGGACGCCGTGCAACACGCTTATTGCCGTGCGGTGCATCCCGTCCCAGATGCAGAACGCCCCGCTGCGACCTTGTACGACCGTAATCGGGTCGCTGATCGGCAGCGTCAGCCACCACCGCACCATTTTGTGAAACCGGCGGGAGTCACCCTGGTCGGTCCACGTCCTGACCTCGGTGTCCCAGAACTCCCGCCACGTCCCGACGCCGCCCTCGCCCACCAGCAACGACGTGGGGAACTGTAGAACACGGAACCAGTTGAAGTCTGCAACCGTTCCGCTGCCGTCGCTGCCGGTTTCCCACTGGTCATCCCATTGGGCGGCCAGAGTGACTAATTCCTCGTTGGAACAGATGAGCCAGTACGGCATTTTCGGCGATGGCATCTTTAGACGCCCCGGGGGTGTGGGCCACACCCCCCCTATGTCACCGATTCTTAATCCAGCAACTCCAAGAACACGAACTTCTCGAACCGGTCACCCCACTGGCCCATGCACTTCTGTTCCACGCCCTTCTCGGCGGTGAGATGGACGTAGCCCTGTTCTTCCCACGTCTGCCCGCCGTCGAACGTCTTGCTGTCCGGCCCCTTGTCCGTCACCCGAACGGACACCTTCCACTTGTGGAGCTCGTTGCCGTCGATGTTGTCCCGGTCGGCCCACCACCGCAGGATCATCGCCTGCTCGGCCGGTGTCGCCTCCCGCACGTCGTCGCCGGGCGAGATCCAGGCGCCGTATGCGAACTCGTCCTCGTAGGCGCCGCCCGTGTGGATGCCCCTGATTTCGTACAGGTGCGGGCACTCCGGGTCGGACGGATCAGTCTCCAACACGTCGCAGATGACCCACCACCGGTCGTAGATGCTGCCGATGGGGTAAGGATTGTCGAGGGAGCCGAGCATCAGTGACCTCCTGGGGGTGTGGGCTACACCCCCTATGTCACTGATTCATTACTGGTTCTCGACCACGTTGAAATCGACGGACGGTCCGAACATCGCCCGGAGCATCGACATGAACCGCTCGGCCTCGCCCATCGTGTTGAACGTGGCGGCGTCCTCCTGACGGGTCGAGAACGTGCCCGTCGGTCGGCCCTCGGCGTTCTTCTCGGCGTAGTGACTATTCCGGTCGAGTACGGCGAACATCGTCTTCTCCGGGGTGGGGCGTCTTCGCACTCCCTATGTCACCGATTCATTACTCGACCGAGACGAAGTACCGCATCGGCATGTTGTCCCACATCCGGCCGGTCGGGGACAATTTGCCCGGCGAACTGGTGTACGTCTGACGGAAGGTGCCGTATCGCTCGCTGGCGGCGATCCCCCGGCCGTTCCGGCACCCGGCCAGCCAGAGCGTTTCGTCCGGGTCGATCCCGTTCGCCAGGACGATTTGCTGTTCCTCGGGGGGCAGATCCGGCTTCACCTTGTAGAGCGTGCCCATCGTATTCTCCGGAAGGCGGGTCGGGACTGCCGTGATGGGTTTGACCCTTCGGCATTATTTCAGCCGCCGACAGTCCCGACCTCTTGCCCCCTATGTCACCGATTCATTACCAGTTCGTCCAGGTGTCATCGACCTCGTCCGTCCCCTCCTTGAACCGCAAGCCGAAGCTGCCGACCCCGCCGACCTCGACCTCGTCCTCCCAAAACACCTTGCGGGACCAGTTGTCGCCGTCGATGATCCAGGCGCCGGCGTCCTTCACCTTGCCGTCCAAGTCGGCCCCGATCCAGGTTTGTTCGGCCGCCGCCCGGCGCTGTTCGGTCAGATTCATATTTGCGTCCACTCGGGGCATGACTGCCTCACTGAAAGTTATAACAGGGGGTGGGCGTCCCCCCGTTATGTTAGCTCATCGTGACCGAACTCCACCCGTTCACGTCGAGTTGCTGGTGGAAGGCGGCGACCACTTCCAGGGGCGCCGGTCCGGGGGTCCGCAGGTCGGCGGTCACGGCGTCGTTGAACTTGGCCCACGCCCGACCCACGGCGGTCTTGGGGGCGGACGGCATGACCACGGCGCCGGCCTTCTGCCCGTGGTTCAGGTCGTTGTCGCCGCTGGTCAGCCAGTGCATGGCGTCACCGGCCGACTCGAACCCCTCCCGCAGCGTCTTGCCGGTGTAGGTGTTGTGGACCATCCAGGTCCGTTCGGGCTCCTGGTCCGGGTAGTTCCGGCTCTCGAAGTAGTCCCCGTTGGAGAGGGACAGCTTGCCGTTCTCCTGCAAGAACTGCTTGTGGACGACGTACTTGTTCACCTTGCCGTTCCCGTCGTGCTCGACCCAGAGCACGGAACGGAAGGGGAGGTAGCCGGGGCCGGGCTTGATGACGGGGCCGGCGGCGAGGATCAGGCGGGTCATCAGATGCTCCTGGGGTGAGCGTTACACCCCCTATGTCACCGATTCTTTAACCGTCCAGTTCCCGCACCACGTTCCGCAGGTTGCGGATGGCGTTATCCATCGCCCGGCGAGCGTGGTGCAGCTGCTCGTCGTTGCCGTGCGTCGGGTCGAACGTCTCGTGTAGTTCGATGACGATGAACCGCCCGAGCGTGTCCCCGACCGGGTTCTCGGCGTACTCCTTCGGGCTCAACGGGGTGCAGTTGTAGGTGCCGTCCCCGTGCTCTATCAGGTCGGGCGCTTCGGGGAAATCCCGCTTGTAGCCGGCGTTGGCCCGCTGAACCAGTTCGAGGAACGTCATTGTCTATGCTCCGTGGGGTGTCTGCACACCCTATGTCACCGATTTATTAGCTGCACAAATAGAAAAAAGGCGAGGGGGCACCTGCCCCCTCGCCTCTGGCCC
>ERZ650308.1179-NODE-1179-length-13691-cov-8.432092_pt1 | contig 13691 bp, 8 predicted proteins | sample MGYA00376244_ERZ650308 | MGnify/ENA primary metagenome ERZ650308 (study PRJEB26733, sample SAMN07839295) | wastewater metagenome | biome: small river; feature: stream; material: water | place: USA: North Carolina | collected 2016-04-26 ...
GACGCGGAAGCACTCACCAACCTTGCCATCTGCTACCAGCCCAAGACAACGGCCAGCACACAATCCACTAAACCCCGAAGTTAAAACCATCAAAATCACTTAAACCAACAAGTTAAGTTTAGTTATTGGCAATTCTTAAGTTTTTTAATAATTTAAGTATTATATTTCTGTAAAAATCCTACCTTCTGCTTAAAGCGGTCTGCCCGCTCTGAGTTGCTAATAAGGATTTTCGACATGAATGCTGGTTGCTACAAAATTGTCTTTTCAAAGCGCTTAGGCGCATTGGTAGCAGTGGGCGAACACACCTCAGGCCAAGGCAAAGCAGCAGGAACAGGCATTCGCAGCGCAGCGTCGAGCAGCCATTTAAGCGCATGGGGCCATGGCTTTGTTGGCTCACTCAAAATAGGCGTGATCGCCGCCGCACTCACCTTCATTTCAACAGGCACCAGCACAGCAGCGGGCTTGGCGCCAACAGCGCTTCCCACAGGTGCGGCGGTCAACGCGGGCAACGTGGCCATCAGCACCCAAGGTGCGGCCATGACCATCCAGCAAACCAGCGACAAAGCCAGCGTCAACTGGAACGCGTTCAACATTGGCAGCGGCGCATCGGTGAACGTGCAACAAAACAACGCCAACGCTGTGCTGCTCAACCGTGTGGTGGGCAACGACCCAAGCCAAATTTTTGGCAAGCTCACAGCCAACGGCCAAGTCATCCTCATCAACCCCAACGGCGTGGTGTTTGGCAAAGGCGGCTCGGTCACAGCCAGCGCCTTTACAGCCAGCACATTCGGCATGACCGATGCCGACTTCTCGGCAGGCAAACACAAATTCACCCGCAACGGCAGCACCGCTGGCGTGACCGTGGAAGACGGCGCCACCATCAGCACCACAGCCCCTAGCGGCTATGTGGCCCTGATGGGTGCCAGCGTAGACAACCAAGGCGCCATCACCACCCAAGGCGGCGCTGTGGTGCTGGCCTCGGGCGAAACCGTGGCACTCCCCGCTGGCCTGACCGACAACATCAGCGTGCCCCTGAGCGGCAAAGTGCGCCTAGAACTGCAGCCCTCCACCCTCAACGCCATGGTGGCCAACAGTGGCACCATCACCACCGAAGGCGGCCAAGTGCTGATGCAAGCCGCCGCCGTCAGCGACGCCGTAGCCAGCATTGCCCACACCGGCACCATCGACACCACAGGCGAGCAAGGCGGCGCCGTGACACTGCACGCAGACCACGGCGACATCAAAGTCAGCGGCGTCGTTAAAGCCAACAGCAAAAGCACCAAGAACAAAGGCGGCAACATCATTATTGGCCGTGACGAAGTGACTGGCGTGTTGGCCAAAACCACCGATGTCAGCAATGCGAAACTGGAAAGCAACAAAGGCTTTGTTGAAACATCCGGTGATTATTTGGTCACCGACGGCGTTGCCATTAAAGCCGCGCAGTGGTTGTTGGACCCATCGGATGTGACGATTTCCAATGGTAATAATGCAGGCTATACAAACGTCAGCGGCACCTATACCCCCGACGCATCTGCTGCCACCAGTGTTGTCAAAGTCGATACCATTCAAGGAGCCATTAACAACGGCACCAGCGTCACCATCACCACCACAAATACTGGGGCATCGGGCTCAGGCGCAGGCAATATCACCATTGCCGATAAACTGACTTTCACAAATACAGGCGCTACCGACGCGACCTTGAGCTTGATTGCCGATAACGGCATTACGCAAAACGCTGGTGCTGCTATCACAACAACCACTGCCAGCACCAAGCTTGTCAACATCAAGATGGAAGCCAAAGGCAACTATCAAGGTAGCACTGTAGAAAGCAATAACAGTAAAGGCATCACGCTAAACAGCACCATCACCACCAACGGCACGGTCACCCTAACTGGTACGTCGAAGAACACCTCTGGTGTTCAGCTTACTAAAACGGTTCCTATAAAAAATACTGCTGGCGATATTGTTGGATATGACTACAACTACGGCGTTACCAACAACAGCCGAAGTGGCGTGGTGTTCAACAACGGATCAGGCATCACCGCAGACAACTACCAAGTCACCGGCACGCACACCGTTGCCGCGGGCAATTCGTTCGGCGTCAACGGCGTTTACATGAACGGCGCGGTCACCTTCAAAGCCACAGGCAACACCAACAGCAACATCACCGGCAACAGCAACGCGCAAGGCAATTTTGGTGCGGGTGTGATGGTCTGGGATGGTGCATCGGTCAGGCTTGAAAACCAAGGGGCTGGCATCACCACGCTGAAAGGTTCAAACACGAATACAGTGGGAGGTAACGGCATACGTATTGGCGCGAGCACCAATACGGCATCCATCGACGCGATTGGGCGTGTGACTCTGGGCCAGCAAGCAGCCGGCACGAATGCGCCCATCTTTATTCGCAGCACCATCAACGCCAGTCAAAACAATGTCGGTCAGAGTGGCCTGAGGATCGTGGGGCAAACAGAAAAAAATACATCGGCCGTTCAAATCTGGGACACCAACATCAACGCCAAGGGCGTTGACGTGGTTGTTGACGGCATCACCGCCAACGCCACTGGTGTTTATATTCAGAACTCCAACTACACGACTTGGGATGTAAAAAATCTGACGGTTACGGGCGTAGCCAATACCATTGCGGGCTCCAGCGGCTCGGGTGTCGTCGTGCAACGTTTCCCCAATGTCTTAACGGTCACCGCCAGCGGCAACATTGACATCCAAGGCACGGTTGAAGGTGGGGGCAATGGCAGGGGACTTTACTTTGCCGAGAGCGGCTGGGGAGCCCAAGCGCCGATCTTAACGGCCGATGGCAACATCACCTTGCGCGGCAACAACCGCTCAACGAACAACAGTCTTGAGGCGCTCAATATCGTCTCAGGTCTTCAAGCCAAAGCCGGGGGCAACATCGTCCTGCAGGGTGAAACCAACAAGCCAGGCACAAACGCCATTCAAATAAGCTCCAGAGTGGGGGCGCTTAATGGCGTGTTGACGCCTTTGGCGGGCAATACATCCCTTGACGCGACTGGCAATATTTTGATTCAAGCCAATCAGGGGGGAATCGTCATGAACAACAACCCTCTGGTTACAACGCCAACAACAATTGTTGGTAAAAATATCATTATTGACAACACTGGTGCTGGCATGATCACGGGAGCCAGTAACACGGTTGGTTCGGGTGGCATTGATGGCACCACAGGTGTCATCAGTGCTGGTTCTGGCAAAGCCACAGGCACAGGCATCAACCTGGCGGATACCCGTGCCATCACGGCTTCGGGCAACCTCAACATCATGGGTGCTTCTTCAGGAGCTGGAGCAGGGGTTTCATCCAATGCAGTTTTGACAGCTGACGGTGCAGTGAATTTGACAGGCCAATCAGTCACAGGCCAAGGCATATTTTCAGCAGGAGCGGTGAAATCAAACAATGCCAGTGTAAGCATGATTGGTAGAAGTACCGATGCGGCTGGCGGTGCAGGTGTTGTGACCCAAGGCACAGTGAGTGCACAAACGGACATCAAGCTTGAAGGCTACAGCGCCAACACCACCAATGTTCAAGGTTTGGTGGTTCAAAACGCGGTGACATCAAACGCTGGAGATATCACCGTCAAAGGCGAAACGAAAGCGTCAAACCCCGGTCAGCGTGCGGTGGCGATTACAACCAACGGCACATTGTCGAACGGTGGTTTGAAAGTGGCTGATGGTAAAACCATCAACATCCATGCCAATACCTTGTATATCGCGCCTACCGCATCGGTGAATGCCGGTACAGGTACAGTCAATATCCAAACGCTCACCTCTGGAAATGAGATTTTGATTGGTGGGACAACTGCCAATGATGGGATGGGCTCAGGGCTCACCAGCCAGAAGCTGGGCATCGACAACACCGAACTCAACCGCATCACCGCAGGCAAGTTGGTGATTGGTGATACCAGCAGCACTGGAAAAATTACCGTTTCCGCTGCTACCACCACGCTTGCCAACACAGGTCATGTAACCTTGCAAACGAGTGGCAACATCGAAGTGAATGCGGGCTTGAAGGTGGGTGACGATGGCACTGGTACGGCCACCAAAAATCTGACACTCAATGGCGCAGGCGCTTCAAGTTCCATCACACAAACCGCCGCCATCAAAGCAGCAAGCTTGGAGCTGCTGGGCACGAACGCCACGCACACGCTGACCAACACAGACAACCACGTCACAACGCTGGCGGGTAACAGCAAAGCGATTAATTATGTGAACGGTTCTGCGTTGACCTTGGGAGCAGTGAACGCCATCACAGGAGTCAATGCAACAGGTGATCTCAGCATCGCTACGCAAACGGGTAATTTGACCGTTGCTGAAAATGTCAGCACAACGGCAACAACAGCAACAGCCTTGGTGCTCAATGCAGGCAAGTCCACTGTTGTTGGGGCGGCAGTTGGCGCTGATGTGGGCGGCAATATTGTTGTCAGCACAGGTAAAACAGTCTCTGTTGGCAGCGGCGGTACGGCACAGCTAATGACGGGTTCGATCACAGGTGATACCTCTGCCGCAGGATTGGCCGCAGCAGGCAATTTCCGTTACAACAGCGATGAGAGCAACACCAACTACAACACGGCACTCAGCCGTGGCGTCAACGTGATTTACCGTGAAAAACCGACATTGACGGTGAATGTCAACAACGTCTCGAAAACCTACGATGGTTTGACTTTTACCGGTGGAAATGGTTTCACAGAAGTCACACCGAGCGGATTGAAAAATGGTGACGGATTAACGGGTGCTACTGCCACAGCCGTGTATGGAGGCACCGCTCAAAACGCAAAAAATGCATCGTCTACGCCATATACGCTTAGTGCGAGCGAAAGTATTGCTGGAAAAACTGCTTTGGGTTATGGGGTGACTTATAACAGTGGGACGTTGACGGTTGCCAAGAAAGACGTCAACCTGGATAGCATCACGGCTGCGGGCAAGACCTATGATGGTAACAACACAGCCAGCATCACTGCAGTGACTTTGAAGTCTACAGACTTGGTGGGCAGCGAGACATTGACCGCTAGTGCAGTGGGTACGTTTGACAGCAAGAACGCAGGCAGCCGCACAGCAACAGTGACAGCTGCAGGCACCACACTGACCGATGGCGCTAACGGTGGTTTGGCATCGAACTACAACGTGGTGGGCACCAAAACAGTGGCAGCCATCATTGCCAAGAAAGACGTCACCTATAGCGGTGTGAGCGTTGACACAAAAATTTATGACGGTACAACGGCTGCTTCTTTAAACGGTACGCCCACACTGGCCACTGTGGCATCAAGCAACAGTGTTGCAACAGACACCAAAGTTATTACCGGTGACAGAGTCACGTTGACGGCTGCTACAGGCACATTCGCCAGCAAAAACGTGCTGGGTACAGATGGCAATGGTGCTAACACTGTCACACTCAGTGGCGCGTCATTGGTTGGTAATGATGCAGCTAACTACAACTTGGTTCAACAAGCGCCTCTGGTTGCCAACAACTTGATCACACCAAAATCACTCACAGCCCTCTATGTCGCCAACAGCAAAGTCTTTGACGGCAACACCAACGCAACGCTCGCATCGGCCACATTGAAAGACATCGTGGCTGGCGACGTTGTAACGCCCACCAACACCAGCGCATCATTTGATACCGCCGCTGTGGGCACCAACAAAACCGTCACAGTGGCTGGTATCCAACTCAACGGTGCTGACGCAGCCAACTACAAAGTGGCTTCAACAACGACAACCACCAACAAGCCAAGCATCACAGCGGTTCCTGTGCCCCCTCCAACACCAGTGGTGCCAACCAACACTGGTAACCGCGTGAAAATTCCCGTGGGCTCATCCAACCCCTTCGCACTGGCCTCAGCCGAAGACTTGGCTGATGACACTTGCACAGCCAACAGTATTGAAAACTGCTATTGCGAAGAGTCCACCAGCAACCAAGGCGTAGACATTTGCTACGAGCCAAAAACTGGCGCAAAAGGCTCTGTTCGGTAACTTAAAATTAGATCCTATATATGACAACTATTCAGAAAGCTTTGCCCATGTTCAAACTCGGTTTGGTAGCCAGCGCATGCATTTGTGCCCTGTCGTTGCAAGGCGCACACGCGCAAACCACCGGCCCCACAGCGGCCGATGTGCAACGCAGCATCGAGCAAAGCCGCCCCGATATGTCGCGCACAGCGCCTAAGCCTGCGGCTAAAAAGCCCTCAGCACCAGCCACCACAGACCAAGGTTTTGCACGCTTGAATGCGGTGCAAGTCAATAGCCCTTTGTTTCAAAACGAGTTGATGGCTTACTGGGCGAGTGAGATCAACAAGCCCGTGCCCGCCCAAAAGCTGGCCGACTTCAAGGCGTTTGCTTGGGAGCTGTTTCAAAACAAAGGCTACTTGGCTTACATCACCACCAGCGCACAGCCCACACCCGAAGGCTCGGTGTTGACGGTAAATGTGGCTTTCCCCACGGTGGGCAAGGTGTCAGTGGTCACGGTTGATGGTGACAAGGGCAAGGAGTTTGCCGACGAAGTGGCTCGCCGCTTTACGGCCATTTACAAGGCAGGCACGCCAGTAGATGTGCAAGGTTTTGAAAACCAGCTCAATGCCGCCGCCTACGACTTGCCGGTTGATCTAGAGGTCAGCATGCGCCAAGTGAACGACAAGGTGGTGGATGTGGTGATTAACCTGCGCCCTGTCGATCACAAAGCAGGTGCGGTGCTGGGTGGTTTGGTGCAGTTCAACAACTATGGCTTGACTCAGTTTGGTCGCGAGCAGTTGTTGGGCAATGTGCGCATTGCAGGTTTTACGCCTTTGTCTGAGTTGTCTTTGACGACACAGCAGTCACGTGGCGTGGGCTACTACCGTGCTGACTACGAGGCACCCATTGTGGGTACTGGCATGCGCTGGAAGGTGTATGGCAGTGAGGTGCGAAGCGAAGCGACCAATGTGCGCGGTTTGTCTAACGAGGTGGGCGCAGGCCTGACCAAGCTGCTAAGCACCGACCGTGATGGCCGCTGGTACGCAAGCACCGAGGTGTCACGTCGCGAAACCAAGAACTGGACCGCAGGCATTGAGAAAGCGGATCGCGTGGACAACCAATTGCGCTTGAAGTTGCGTGTCGAGTCGGCAAAGGGTTGGGTGGATAACTTCAACAACGAGGTGACCTTCTTTACGGGTCAAATGAACTTAGACCGCAACGCAACAGACAAATCTGAAGACAGTTTGTCGCAAGGTGGACATGGCGTGGCGGGTGCGTACCAAAAGATTGAGATGAACGGTGGTTTGTCTCACGCGTTGGATAACGAGCGTATTTACACAGGTTCGATCCGTTGGCGCGCTCAGGCAGCGTCTAAAAACCTAGACACGTACAACCGCTTCTCTTTGGGTGGCATCAACGGTATTCGCGCATTTACCGCGTTGGATGGTGTGGGTGACCAAGGTGCACAGATGTCGTTTGACATCACGCACCAAATCGTGCCCGATGTGTATGGCTCGTTGTTCTACGACGTGGGCGTGGTGAAAAACTACCGCAAGCCTTTGTCAACTGACAGTGACACCGGTTACTACACGTTGCAAGGTGCAGGCTGGCAAGTGGGCGGCAAGGTGCAAGATGTGAATTGGTCTTTGTCGGTGGCACATGCCATTGGTAAAACACCAGGTGCTGGCGTGTGGAATGCGACCAACACGGTCATTGGCGATTGGCGCGTGAATTTGGCAATTACCAAGCCGTTCTAAAACGCCTCGAACTTGTGATGGCCAATGGCCTCGGTGATACCGAGGCCATTTTTTTGAGTGATTGTTAGGTGCAATAGTCGTATCAAGACAGTAAAATGAATACCTTATGCATAAGCATCAAACAAAGTCGTTTTCTTCATATTTACTAGGGATAGTGGTGTCTAGCTTTGTGCTGTGCTGTACAACTGCACTGGCAGAGCCTGTTTGGCACTGCTCCCGCTCAGGTGTGCAAGTGGCAGATGCGTCTGATAACTTTACCCTCGCAGCGCTTGATGTGGAGCACGAAGTTATGCGCATTTCTTTGCGCGACTTGTATTCGGCTTACCAAGGTGCAACCGTCAAAGCCAGTGGCATGGTGGTATCGGCATGTTTTGTAGGCGGCAATCACGCCATGAGCAAAACAGCCATGAAGTCCATCGGTGCTGAGCTGCATGTGCTAGAAAATTTATCGCGCAAAAGCACTTTGGTTGCGAGCCATGTTTATATGGTCAAAAACGAACAAGAGATGATCGCTTGCATGACCAAGCACAAACCAGCGATTGGCTACTTGCCTCAAGCCACGCAAACTGAGGCTGTAGGGCCGTGTTTCTAAAAAAAAACATCTTCTTTGTACTGGCAGGCATTGGGCTGGTAAAAAGCCTAGCTGCTCAAGATATTCCATGGCATTTAATCAGCGGCCCACAAACGGTTGCCGCCCCTTCCGCGATCAATACCCAAGGCATTAAAGCCGGTCCAAATCAGATCGTGGTGGCTGTGATTGACAGCGGCGTGATGGCAACTCACCCCAGCCTAAGCGGTCAGCTTCTACCCGGCTATGACATGCTTTCAGCCCCCAATAACCTGCGAGGTGATCGCTCCACAGATTCCCGTCCCGATGAGCGTGATGCACGTTGCGGTCAACGCTTGGTATCTGGTGCATTTCGTACGCATGGCACAGAAGTGGCCAGCTTGATTGCAGGCAATGGCGTAGATGGTGTGTTTGGGGTCAACCCTTCCGCCAAGATTTTGCCGATCCGTTTATTTGGCGCGTGCAGCATGACGCGAACAGACATGCTAGACGCCATTGCATGGGCGGCAGGTTTACCAGTGGCTGGCGTGCCTACCAACCCCAACCCAGCACGTGTAATCAACATGAGCATTGCCGGTGGCCTGTCTGTGTGCGGATCAGATTTGCAGCAGGTAATCAACCGAGTCATTGAAAAGAAAGTGTTTGTGGTGGCCGCGGCAGGCAACAACTTTCACAAGCCTCTGCCTGAGCCCGCGAATTGCAAGGGTGTGATTTCGGTGGGGGCTTTGGATGCTGAGAACAAAATCGAGGTGTACTCGGCCCTAGATACACGCACGACGTTGTATGCGCCGGGAGGGGGAAAGCGTTTGAGTGGCGGTGCGGATTGGTCCATCAACAAGCTCAAAGTAGCCACTTACGATTTGGATTTCACGGGCAGTGAACGCGCATCCGCTTTGTTTCGAGGTGTGGGCACAAGTTATGCCGCGCCTGTGGTGTCGGGTTTTATTTCTTTGTGGCTGTCGCACACACCAGAAAAGCAAACCGCCGATTTCGCCAAAGAAATGCCCAAGTTTTTGCGGACGGTGGAGCCGATTGAAAAATGCCCAGAATGCGCGCCCAAAGGTGTTACCGCGGCAGCAGGAATACCCAAATCATGAAGCACATGAGACAACATTTAAGTTGCGTGATCGCTTTGCTATTCACAGCAACGAATGCTTATGCAGACCCTGTGTGGCATTGCTCACGCAATCTCAATGATGCGAATGTAGCCATTGCCACGCCCGCACAAGAAGATCAGTTTTCCATCGCGTCGTTTAACAGCTCTGCAGATGTCATTGGGGTGTCTGTGCGCGATCTGATTGATATCTATACAGGTACACCTGTGCGCATTGGTGGCCTCCCGCTGTCTGCATGTTTTTTGGTCGGAAACGATTCGCTGACGATCACAGCCTTGACATCTTTGGGGATCAACTTAGGCACGATTGAGGCACTGGCCCGCAAAAGCTCAATCGTTCAAAATAATTTGTATTACGTAACCGACGAGGCACAAATGAGTGCCTGCATTGCTCGGCATTTTCCCGCTGTGGGTTATATGTCTACAACCGCAGAGACAGACAAGGTCATGCCTTGTTTTTAAAAGCTTAAAGCAGCATCTGCTAAGTTTTGCTGAAGCACTTTTTGCTTAGCAAACGCATCACGAACTTGATGCACCATTAACTCTTCAAACTGTTTGGCTGAAAGTGCTTGACTCACATAAGGCCCCTGCCCCAAAACGCAGCCAAGCTTTTGCATCATGAGGGTCTGATCTTCGCTGTTCAGGCCATCTGCCATCATTTGCACGTCGTGCGCCATTGCCAATCGCCCAAACGACTGCAAGTGGGCAAACATTTCTGCGTCATGGGCAATGTTTTTAATGAGCTGGGGCGCAAATTTGATTTTGTGAATCGACAGACTTTGCAGCAGCTCATGTGAGCGCGGCGACAAGCCAAAGCCATCGACTGTCAAGCTCATGCCTTTTTGAACAAAGGCCTCGACCTCAGCAAGCGCGTCCGGCGATCGAAGCAATGCAGCTTCGTTGATTTCAAACTCAATCAATTGATGTGGAAACTGAGTTGCAGCACATGCATCACGCACTTTTTGATAGAAGTCTGCATCTTTCAGCTGACTAGGGGCAATGTTGAGTGCCAAGACCAAAGGCCCGTGCTGGTGCTGCCAGCTTGCAAACTGTTTGCAGGCTGTTTCCAGCACCCATGCACCAAAGGGCAAAAAGAAACCGCTGTTTTCAGCCAAAGCAATGAAGTCTGCGGGGGAAACGTGAAGGGTCTGACCTGATGGATGTCGCCAGCAAACCACGACTTCCGCGCCGAAGATACCTTTATCACCCACACGCTTGATGGGCTGGTATTCCAATGAAATATCCGACTCTTGCAGCGCACCGTCCAGTGCTTGGTCAATATCGAATGGGTTACCCGAACCAGGCCCTGCGTCATCCAACATTTTTTCAAAACGAATCTTCATTCGCATTTGTTTAACAAAGACGTAAAGCACCGAAGGAAGAATGAGCAGCAAGCCTAACCACTGAATGACACGCAAATAAGCGGGCCATAAATTAACCGCAATATGAAGGTTGGCCAAAATTTGTGTGTCAAATGTCAATGGGGCTGTGACATGCAACCCATACGCACCGAGAGCCTCATCTGCAGAAGCTAAAGCGAACTGGGTTTGGGTGGGATCAACTGCAACGCCATCGCGCACATAGCTCGCCAAGGGAATACCGGCACCGCTGACCAACTCCGCCGTTTGGATACCGGGGTAGCTTTCGAGGCTTTTGAGCAAGTGATCAACTTGTTGGGTATCGCCAGCCAACAGTGCAGGCAATAAGTTTTGCGCCATGCTGTGAACGACGGCTTCGTTCTCTTCGATGATCGATTGCTCAATCACTTTGAAGCTGAGGTAACACACGGCGACGGTGAGCAATGCCACCGTAGGCACCATTAAAAATAAGCGAATTGACTTCTTCATGACTTCCCTCCGAACGAATCGATTTCGAAGAAATTCTAGAAATCAATTTGTAAGAACAATGCTAAGTTTTGTTAAGTTAAATACGAAAAACTAAAACTTAGGAATCAACAGAAAGGCAAATCGCCTAGTTATTGAAATCTCTGGAAGTATATCTAAAGAATTAAATTTTACAAAGCTTCAGCCATTGCCAAGCCCCGTGGCGCACACTCTGGGCAATTGCTAGATGGGTTCACTGGGCGTGAGTATTTGGGCAGTTGTTTGATGAAGTCTGCGGGAGTCATTTCAGGCTTGTGTGACAGCAACAAGGACACAAAGCCAGCCACCAACGGCGATGCGTAGCTGGTGCCCACGCCACTGAATAAGCTTGCTGGCGATTCATCACCTTTGAAGTTCACGTCAAACGTCGCCACTTTGAGCTTGTTGACACGCCAAGGAGCATCAACAGACATGCGCTTGCCACCGCCCGGTGCATAAATGGTGGTGCGTGCATCGAGACCCGAGTAGTTTTCGATGTTGTTTTCTGCGTCCACCGCGCCAACAGAAATCACACCACGGCAGTTGGCTGGTTCAGCCAAACGTTTGCCAAAGGTATTGCCGACAGCCGCGACGACAAAGATGTTCTTTTTCGCCACACGGTCCAAAAGCTGCTGCAAATCATCTCCACACACAGATTTACCACCAGCAAAGCTCAAATTGATCACGCGCGCTGGGTTTGGATTCGTGGGCGCACCTGCCACGGGCATACCAGCAGCCCAAGCCAATGAGTCAAGCAAGTCGGTACGAGACATGTGGCATGAGCCAAACAAACGAACGGGAAGAATCTTGGCGCTGGGATTGACACCAGTGACACCGTCGCGACCATTGCCAGCGATGAGGCTAGCCACCTCGGTGCCGTGTGTACGGTAGGTGGCAGAGGTCACACGCTCGCCACATTTGGCATCACGGGCATCAGGGCCGAAATCGGCAGAACGACCACCTTTGAGGTTATTTGGAGCCGACATCATGTCGTAACCTGGCAAGAGGCGGCCTGACAGGCTGGGATGGTTAGGCAATACGCCGCCATCAATCACCGCCACAACCACCTCATGCGGACCAGGCTTTGTGCCCGCGGTATTGATAGCTGCCGGCGCTGCAGCAGCTGCGCTGTTCATCGAGCCCAAGTGCCAAGGCAAGTCTTGCGCTTGAACGGTCAATGAGGCCAACACCAAGCTGAAACCAGACACACATTGACGGGCGAAACGAGCAGTTGTGAACACGGGTAATTGACCTTATCTAACGATATCCAGCAAAATCTCTTTTGCTGAATGAATGTTAGTTTTATCAATTTAAACCTGCAATTCCATCAATAGAGTTACTTTTGCAAACCCTTGTTTCCATTTGGCACACCTTAGAAATTCATGTGAATCACTAAGGTTTCGTATTTATCATTTTTTGAGACTTGAACTTTCAAAGAATTTAATCACTTTTTGAGTGCGAAAAATTCTTAAATTATTAGAAAGTCTGTTCCAAAGTAAATACGACTACGAACTCTCGCGCATGTGCCTCTGGACTAAAGGCATTAACAGGTAGCGCGTGATGGCTTGATATTTGCATGTAAAGATTGCGTCCAGCAATTTTGCAAATGAAACATAAGACCCACAAAACAAAAACCTCTGCTGCTTTAAAAATTGTGGTGGTGGTTCCTGACTTGGATGTTCAAGATCCAAACGACGATCACGCGATTTCTCAGGCAGAGCGATCTAGAGCACTACGTATTGGCTTGCTAGAAAGCGGCTTTAACCTGATTGCGTCTTTGCCAGCTGATGTGTTCTTAGCCGACCGCATCCATCAGCTGCAACCTGACTTAATCATTGTGGATGCTGAATCTGAAGCACGTGACGCCTTGGAACACGTGGTATTTGCCACCCGTGACGAACGCCGCCCTATCGTGCTATTCACCGATGACAACGACACCACCCATGTACGCGACGCCATGGCAGTTGGTGTATCTGCTTACATAGTTGATGGCCTCGCTAGCAAACGCATTCGACCGATCTTGGATGTTGCAATGGCTCGCTTTGAGTACGAGGAACGTCTGCGCGACGAGCGAGATGATGCACGCAACGCATTGCAAGAGCGGACATTGGTTGACCGCGCTAAAGCCCTGCTAATGGAACGTCAAGGTCTTACTGAAAAAGATGCCTTCACTAAGTTGCGAAAAATAGCGATGGACAAGGGATTAAAGATGGGTGAGGTGGCACAACGCACACTCGACCTAGCAGAGCTGCTGTCCTAGTTTGGTGCGCTCAGTTGGTGCAATTTGATGTGAATGCCCCGTCACGGGGCATTTTTCATTCGGGAGAACCCTAAACCGCTGGCACAGCTATTGCAATATCAAAACTAAGAACCAATGACGGTTCAAGGACAAAGGCGTCCCCACCCATGCACCCAAGGTG
>ERZ650308.1180-NODE-1180-length-13689-cov-12.985918_pt1 | contig 13689 bp, 16 predicted proteins | sample MGYA00376244_ERZ650308 | MGnify/ENA primary metagenome ERZ650308 (study PRJEB26733, sample SAMN07839295) | wastewater metagenome | biome: small river; feature: stream; material: water | place: USA: North Carolina | collected 2016-04-26 ...
CATGTTTGGACTCGTTACAAAAAAGACACTCGACAGTAAAATAGCTGTTTATGAGGATATGTTACAGAAGGCTTACGCTTTCGCTGGTGTGCAAACAATCGGCGGCATCCCGGTATACGGCATCGGCTCAAAGATAGAACCAACCGAAAAATACTGCACAGTAGACGACCTGTATAGCATCGTCAAAAAGATATCGAAGACATGCAAGCGGGTCCCGCTATACGTTTATGCTGTGAAGGACGAAAAGAAGCATGCGCAGTACAAAGTCCTATCCCGCCAGTGGGAGAAAAGCCGTAAGGGTTGGGATTATATGCTGGAGCTGAAAGAGCAAAGCATGGAGATTATCGGCGATAATGACGAACTGCAAAAGCTACTGGACAAGCCAAACGATCTGAACAGTAAAGATGAATTTTTAGAAGCCTGTTACGCGTTTTTACTTCTTTCCGGAAACAGGTATCTATACAAGGAATTGCTTAACGGTGGTGCAAATAAGGGTAAGCCCTATGCGATTTACAACATGCCGCCCAATTTTATGGCTTTGCGCATCCAGAAGGGATTCCCGGCTGAGATAACCGGCTACGAAATGCATATGTTCGGTATACAGCAATTCACGAAAGATCAGATCATTCATTCCCGGTACTTCAATCCCCGTTTCGATATTATGGGCACGGAATTGATCGGACTATCACCTGTGCAGGTAGGTAATAAGCTCATTACGCAAAGCGGAAGTGAAAGGGATTACACCAACCAGGCTTTACAGAACGCTGGAGCATACGGAGCCATGATAGCACCAGGGTATACAAATACAAACGATGCAACCAAAGCCATAGAAACCGCGGGTAAGATCAAAGCTGATTTTTACAAAGAGATTGGCCCGCAGTGGCGCGATGGCACCAACATGAATGCAAAGAAGATCGCTTTTCTGATGGGGCAGTGGGATTACAAGCAGTTCGGCTTTTCGCCCGCTGATATGGAGATCATCGCACAAAACAAAATAACATTCCAGAAGATGTGTAATATCTACGGTGCATCGGATATTCTTTTTAACAACGATAAGGCTGCGACAGAAAGCAACGTCAAGGAACAGATAAAGCAGCTTTACACCAATGCGGTACTGCCGGAAGTACACAGTCTGCGGGATGCACTTAATATGGGCTTGACACCACTGTACAAGGACAAGAGGAGGCACATTGACTATGACATAACCGACATTGCCGAACTGCAGGAGGACGTCGCCGCCATTGTAGAACGCTTTAGCAAGGCTCCAGCTTTTCGGGTCGATGATATGTTTGAGGCGCTGGGATTCGGTAAGACCGGCGTGGAAGGTGCAGACAAGATCCTTGTAAAGCAGGGATATTCATTGCTGGAGGATATCGTTGCGCCAGTGGAAGACTTACAGATAACTGATGATTATGGAGCAAATAATTGACACCATCCTGCCATACACGCAAGAGGATAAGAAGTGTATGCAAAAGAAGATGATCAAAGACCGTAACCGGGAAGTATTACTGAAAGCACTGGAAAAGATGAAGGCAGACCCCTATCTGCATTTTAAACCTATATTTGAACCTACACATTTAAGTACCAAAGTTGAACCGTAGTGAGCAAATAGAATTTTCCCGGTCATTCCTTCGATTCCTGCGCCGCAAGGAACAGGAATTAACGCCCATGGTATACAGGGCATTGCAGGCGCAGATCCGTTCTTTTATTGATGCCGGCATCAGTTACGCCAATATTGACATAATTGACACGCAACCTATTGTTGATGCGATCCGAAAGATATACACCAGTACGGGCACACTGTGGGCGCACCAGGCGTATTTGAGTGTACGCAGGCAGGCAGGCGCAAAAGCGCGGTCGCCAATTGGTTTTAATGAATACATTGTAAACGAAATCCTGCAATACTTCCGGCTGAGGTTGCTAAATGAAGCCGTGGCACCCATTACAGATTCAACCAAAACTTTTATCCGTCGCGTTCTGGATCGGTACGCACTTACCGGAATTGATATCGAAGACATCACAGATGAACTGACCAAAAGTGATTTAACCCGCGTAAGGGCAAAGCTGATTGCCCGCACTGAGATAATGAAAGCCTCCAACGTCGCCGAGCAATTTGGCGTTGACAAAACAGGCCTGCAAACGCAAAAGATTTGGATAGCAGCACAGGATAATAGAACCCGGAACGATCACCGCAACGTAGACGGCCAGACTGTTGCAGATGGCGCGGCTTTTACTGTTGGTGTTGAAGGTTATTTAATGGATGGCCCTGGTGATGGTACAAGTGCAGACGGCAGAAAGGTACCAGCAAAGGAGATATGCAACTGCAGGTGCGTTAAAGGGCGCAAGGTTGTACGCGGTGCCAATGGTGTGCCGTTAAAGAAATCTTTGTTGGATAAACCTGGCCACGCAGGAAGGGTGCCGGGAATTAGTATTAAACTGTGGTAATGGTTAAAATTCGAGTTCATCTCCTGTTAGCGCATAGTATAAATTTTGCAATTGGTGGAGGTACTTCACTTTTACTAAAGTATCTTCGAAGATAACAGAATATTGGCCATGTATAATGTCGTCACCGTCTAACCCAATTTTTAATCCGTTTTTTTTATACGCTACTGAATTTTCAAAGCCGAATTTCAATAAAATATCTTCTGTAAGTTGTATTGGTTCTGCTTTCCACCCATCCGGTAGTGGGAATTTTTCTCTGTTAATAACAGACGTTGTGACATTATCTGTTGATAATGCAATAACGCGCAACCACTCGCCTGTAAGTGAGTCGTAGCAATAATTACCTAATCTTAATTCAGCAACCTTTATCATTGTAAATCTGCTTTTATAAACCCGTGTTTAATCAAATACTCCCGCACCGCTTTGCGTGTTATTTTCTGCATACTCCAATCCCGGCTAATTGACATTTTGCGCAGCGGTTCTTTGAGATCACCGAATACAACCGGAACGGGTTTATTGTCTGTTTTTACTTGCTCTGCTACCATGTAACAAATATATAGAAACTAATACGAACATATACATTTTTATACTAACTTTTTTGGCAATGCTAAATTTGTTAGCAGCAAATGAAATCTACTCAAAGTATACCGTTTGTATTAAAAGCTGCCATCAAAGATGTTGACGGCAAAAAAGGTATTGTTACAGGGTACTTTGCAAACTTCAACAATGTTGATGGAGACGGAGACATAATTCTGCCGGGAGCTTTCACTAAGTCTATCCGTGAAAACGGACCTGCTTCCGGCAATCCGCGCATAAAGCACCTACTTAATCACTACTCTTCCCAGCCGCTCGGCGAAATAATGGTGTTGCAGGAAGACGGGAAAGGGCTGTACTATGAAAGTCAAATAGGTACGCATGCACTTGGTGTTGACTTCGTGAAGATGGTTGAAAGCAACCTGATAACTGAACATAGTATCGGATACGAAACCGTTAAATGGCGCTCACATGATAGCCTCACATACGAAATGTGGGGTAAAGAATATCCTGTACGCGAATTGGTTGAACTGAAGCTATGGGAAGGCAGCAGCCTTACTGCGTGGGGTGCAAATGAACGCACGCCACTAACCGGGTTGAAGGAATACGCCGTGACCCGTATTCCCAACCTAAAAGCCGCTATTAAAAACGGCACATTCACAGATACCACATTTAACTTACTCATAAGTGAGATTGAATTGATGGAAAAGGCTTTAAGCCAAACCACTGAGCCGCCGAAAGACACTCAGCCGGATGAGAAAAAAGCCATCGACGCAATAAATAATTTTTTAACATGGCAGCGGATTGAAAAATTCATTGCTGCATAAAAATAATCTCATGGAATTAGAAAAAAAACTGGCAGAGTTGAAAGCCTCTCTCGAAGGGGATTTGGATGCAAAAGCCAAAGCCGCAATCGCCGATGGCATAAAAGACATCGAAGCGAAAATTGCCACACTGGAAACAGACGCCAAGGAAAACAAAGCCTTGCAGGCAAAGGTTGACGAGTATAAAAAAGCCTTTGATGAACTCAAGGTGAAATTTGACGCTAACCAGGAACTTATCGACAAATGGGTTGTTAAGGATAGCCGCAACGGGGGCACCCATAAACCTGAAACGATTGAAAGCGTTATCAAAACAGCTGTTGAAGAAAAAACAGACGAGATCAATAAGTTTCTGCGCAAGGAAACAAAGTCTGTTTCAATCGAGCTGAAAGCAGTTGGCGACATGACGCTTTCCAACGTCACCGGCACCACACAATATGGCGCGATTTCGCAAAGCGGTATCATACAGAACCCTGCGCGTAAGGTGCACATCAGGCAGCTTGTTCCTGGTGGCAGCATCGGTCCGGGCACCGACTTTTACTTCATGCGTGAAAACGGGAATGGTGAAGGTAACCCGGCAACACACACCGAAGGAAGCGCAAAAGCACAGTTGGACTTCGATCTTATCGAAGCATCCGTAAAGGTTGAGACAATCGCTGGTTATGCCCGTGTGACAAAGAAAGCCATGCAGAACATACCAGGTTTTATCAGCTTCCTGCAGGCTCGTATGCCGGAAAGGTTATTGAGGGTTGAAGATGCGCAGCTGCTTTACGGTGACGGCGTTTCTCCTAACATCAGCGGCATTTTGGATTCTGGCAACTATGTAGACAGTACTTCCACAAGTTCAAAACTGGTAGAAAAGATCATTGACGATCTGGCTTTGCTGGAAGATAACTACGAAAGGACAGCGACAGGAATTTTGCTCCGTCCTGTTGATTATTTCGGGTTCTTTAAAAACAAAGCAGACGGTAGCGGTGAATATGATCTTCCGCAAAACGTGGCCTTCGTGAATGGTGTGCTGTATATAAGCGGTGTTCCTGTTGCTGCATCAACCGCGGTTGTAAGCGGTGATTATGTAGTGGGGGACTTCATGCAGGGTGCACAACTGCTGACACAGAACGCAATGCGTCTGGAGTTCTTTGAACAGGATGCCGACAACGTTACTAAGAATAAAGTAACTATCCGTATCGAGGAAGACATTGCCTTCCCAATTTACGGTAGCAATTACTTCATCAAAGGTGCGGTACCTGCTGCAGTATAACACAGCGACATTCCGATTGATATAACCAAAGCGGTGTAAAAGCCGCTTTCTTTTAAACAGTTTCAAAACATCAATAATGAAAAAAATTCTTTTGATTCTCTGGGTAGCAATTATCGGTATAGCCGCGCACTCGCAGGCATACAACGCAAAGATGGGAACTGACACCACTCTGGCAGTTGCCGGCACGAAGACGTATACGGCTACTGTTACCGGTGGTAAGTCAAACCTGGCATTTCAGATGAACATTACAAAGAACAGCGGCACCGTTGCTGGTTCTATTGTTCTGAAAGGAAGCATTGACGGCGGGACTACTTATGCGACACTGGCAACGCATACATTAACTGATGCCTCAGCGGTATGGCTGGACACTTACGCATATAATCCATGCCAAAAGTACCAGGTGATAGTCACGACCACGGGAACAAGCTCGACCACCTGGCAGGTCTGGATATTGTACCGATAACAACACCGCTGATGAAAGTAACATTCATAAAACAGCATTTACAGTATCCTGCCGGCAGCACAACCGATTTATCGGACGCACAGGCTAACTACCTGGTAAAGGTTGGTGTAGCTGAAGCTTTTGAAGGCGAAAAGATATCGGGAACCAAGCAGCCTGAAAAGGTCAAGCAAACACATACGCCCAAAAACAAAGATGCGGGGCCGGGTAAGGGTAAACGTAAATAATAAAGCAAAGGGCGGTGGTTTATCTGCCGCCTTTTTTAATAACAATGGCATACAACGCAGTAATAGAGGCCAATTTCAGCGAGACGCAAACAGCAGGCAGCGATGCCGGTAATGCGAGTGTGTCTGGTTATACCGGCACAGGCGGAGAATGGACCTACAATAAAACTGCGTTGATCGATAGCGAACCTCTTCTTGCTTTCCGTGGTGGTATCCAGTGGGATATTATTGACACAGATGCAATATTCGGAAGCGGCCGCGAAGTGAAGATCGACACAGAAACTGGTGATGTTACATGGAACACCAACCTTGCGGCCTTCGATGCGAATGAAACTGCGCAGATCCTGTACCTGCCCAATGGTGGCGATGCGGATATCACAGAACCAGTAACACTGCAGCAGGCAAAGGACTGGCTTAAAGTTGAAAGCGATGCGGATGACGATCTTATTACGGACCTTATCGCCGCTGCGCGTCTGCACTGCGAGAAGTACGCCAATAAGAGCCTTGTGCAGCGCACCATCACCGCAGTTGTGTGCAATGAATTGGGTGGCGTGTTCCTGCCATACGGACCGCATGGATCAATCGTAAGCGCAGCAGATGCAGCCGGCAACGATGTGACGCTAACAACCAGGGGCGATCAGTTCTTGCAGATCATGGAGCCGTATACGGATTATCTGAAGATTGTTTACACCGCCGGTTATCCTGTTTGCCCGTCACTTTACAAAAAGGCAATTAAAAATGCATTGATGTATATGTACCAGAACAGGGGTGACGCGGCGCTGAGTGGTGATATCGGCAGTGAGGCAATGACAACACTTTCACCTTTTAGAGATGTGGTGTAATGGATATAGGTGAATTAAATAGCAGGGTAACAATCAACAGCTATACGGTAACGCAGAACGAGACTACCGGAAGGGCTGAAAGTTCTTTGAATAGTTCATGGATACGCTGGGCAAAGGTGGTGCAGAACACCAACAACAGGACGCTGGAAAATATGGCGGTAAGTTTTAAAGAGGCTTACACCATCACCAAAAGGTTTGAAACCGATAAACCTACTCTCAACAACTACGTGCTGGTATTTGGTGGCAAAACGTTGACAATCGGGAGCGTGGTAAAAAAGGAAGTTGGAAAGGTGTGGTTTGAAGAGATCACCGCATACACACGGCAGTAATGGCAAATAGCGGAATAAATATCGATTTCAGTGACTTCACCAGGGCGGCGCTCGACATGGGCGTAAGCATTAAGAAGCTGGAAGAAGGTATTGACACTGCGCTTAATACTGCGGCACTCGAAATCGAAGCCACGGCCAAGCGGCTTGCGCCTAAAGATATGGGCGCTATTTCGCAGGGGATAAGCGCAAATACCAATGGGCGGTTTCAAAAGGAAATAACTGTAAACACACCTTATGCCGCATACGCGGAATTTGGTACCGGAAAGTATGCAGCTGCTTATGCAAGCACCCTGCCAGCTGACTGGAAAACATACGCGGCACAGTTTAAAGGCAAAACAGGTGGCGGCAATTTCGATCAATTCCTGGAGCGGATATACCAGTGGGCAAAAAGAAAGCAGATCGGTGTAACGTATGACATAAAGACTAGGCGAAAGACGAAAGTAGGTAAGCAGAGTGCGGAAACTACGATGAGGGCAACAGCTTATTTTATTGCCATCAGGATCCTGCAGAACGGCATACGGCCGCACCCGTTTCTATTCCCTGCAGCGCAACAGCAAAGACCTAAGCTACAGGCTGATATTGAGGCAACAATACAGGCATTGAAAATATGAAGGACGTAACGACATACATTAAACGCAAATACTACCAGCTTTTAAAACCAGAGCTGGCAATACCTGTGTTTGTTGATTACGTTCCTAACCAACTGGCAGCAGATGCGTATGTGCTCATCACATCACCTTCCAGCGTTGATGTCAGCACCTTTAACAGTGTCGACACCGATACCAGCGTACAACTCGGTATTTACACCAAACAGCCGATTGTAAACGATGATGATATTGTGGGCACAGCTGCGCAGGTCATATTCGACACCATCTACCCAGATCAGACGGCATTGCTTGACCTTACAGAATTCGGGTTTAGTAAGTGTGGTATTGACATGGTGAATGATATCACGCCGGAAGCCCTACAAACAGATTCAGAAATATTCATAAACCGATTTATAACATTCAGACATTCCAACATTCAACACAATTAAATTTTAAACAATGGCAAATACTAAAGTTCCACCACGCACCAGGTTGCTTTTCCTTGGTACAAGCGCAAGCCCTACCGACATGGTGGCGTGTATTACGCAGATCGGTACAAGCGAGAGCGCAAACGATATCAATGCTGATAGCTTCTGCGGCAACGATTCGCTGCCTGGAACAAAAACAGCAACGATAACGGTATCCGGACAGTTCCTGGAAACGCCATCTTCAACCAATAAAAGCTACAAGGCTTTACATGATTGGTTTGCCGCGCAAACAGGGCTGTATTTCCTTATCGCAAGGGCAACGCCTGCGACCGGCGATGTTGAGCAATCCGGGCAGTGCTTTGTGCAGCAGCTCAGTTCATCCGATGACCTGAACGCGCCAACAACTTTTACCGCCACGTTAAAGATCGATGGCGATATGACCGTATCAGTACACGCATAATTATGAACAAGATCACAGTAACGATAAACGAAAAAGAGTGTACGCTGAAGTTCACCATGCATGCGATGATCACAATGCAGGAAGTGAGTACCGGCAATGAATACGACAGTGTTATCGCCATGGTGTGGGCTGGTCTTCATGGGTGGGCGCGGGTAAACAATACAGAATTGCCCGTAAACCTGGAAGAGGTCACCGACTACGTGGAGGCGGCACTTCTGGAAAATCCCGAACAGATCACGGCAATAAATGACTGCATGACGGCCAGTAATGCGTACAGGGCTTTGATAAAAGCGGGAGAGGAAGAAGCGGCAAAAAAAAAGTAACTGATTGGGACGAAGTCCGAGCCTTCGCTTTCGGTGTGTTGGGTTTGATGCCTGACGGATTTTATAACATGGAGCCCCGCGACTACTACGCCATGGTTGAAGGATACAACGTTAAGAAGCGCGGAGAAGTTGCAACCATAAGAACACACGCTTTTATCACGCTCATGCCGAACCTTGAAAAAGGTTACTCATTCGATCGTTTCTGCCGGGAAGTATGGCCGTTGAAAGGCGATGAGCATAGCGAACCCGAAAAGATTGTAGTTACCGACGAAGACATTGAGGCGATTTTTAAAGCCCATAACATAAAAAGACCAACGCAGGAAAATGGCTAACGCAGGCGAATTAAATTTTAAGATAAGTGCGGATGTAAACAACGCTGTTTCTGGACTTAATAAGGTTCAGCAAGGACTTGCGACTACCGCCGTTGCCGCTGCGAAAGTAGATAGCAGCCTGCAAAAAACTTCTGCTGTTACTGGTGCCGCGTCTCAAACATTTGTCAACCTCGGCCGGGTATTGCAGGATGCGCCCTATGGTTTTATTGGCATTGCCAATAACTTAAACCCGCTTGTTGAAGGTTTTCAAAGGTTGTCAGCTCAGGCAAAGACAGCAGGCGTATCCGTTGGCAGCACATTGCTTTCCGCGTTAAAAGGACCTGCTGGTATAGGCTTGGCTTTGTCAGCAGTTACAGCCGCTGTACAATTTGCTGTAATAGGGTTGCAGGCGTGGGGAATAACAGCGAAAGACACATCCGGGGAACTTGACCAGGCGGCGGAAAGTGCAAAGAAGTTAAAGACCTCAATAGATGGTATAAACTCAGCTGCTGCAAGTGAGTTAACAAAGGTTAAAGAACTCGTTTCCGGCTTCGAACAAGAGAATGTTAGCCGTCGTGAAAAAATCGGTATAATAAAACAATTAAAGGAAATTAACCCTGAGTATTTCGGGCAACTATCCGCAGAAAAAACCACTATAGGAGAGTTGCGGGTCGCATATGATAACTACAATAATAGCATTCAGAGCAGTATAAAGACAAAAGTTCTATCAAAGCAGTTGGAGGATTTGGTTGAGAAAGAATTAAAGCTGCGGGATGCAATGGATTTTACAAACAAACTCATTACACTTAGGCAAGGTTTTAAATTAAAGGATCAGGGAGGTACCGATCCGCAAGTTGAAAAGCAACAGGCGGCTTTGAATAGCCAGCAGCAAGAATTAAACAGAAACCTGAGTCAGCAGGCTGGCCTACTTTCAAAAATAAACGCACTCGGCGGCGTAGATTCAATATTCAAGTTCAGCCAACCGCAGGCAGAAAAGGCAAAGAAGGATGTGGAAGAGATCACGGGTTTGTATCGAAATCTCGCAATACAACTTGCTGCAACCACAGTTCCTGACTTTTCAAAGCCAATTCAAAGGGTGCTGGATAAAGGGCCGGATTTGAAAGTGGATATGAAAATACCGGTAGATCCGCAGATTAAGATAGATGAAGACGCGCTGAAAAAACGAGCTGAGGGTATTGCCGGCATTGTTAGTGAATCCCTTTCCTCTGCCTTTGAAAGTATCGGTCAAAGTGTGGGCGGAACGGGTAATGTATTCGCCGGCATTTTCAAAGTGATTGGCGAAGGTCTGCAGCAGCTCGGTAAATACCTAATAGTTACCTCAAAACTGATAGCAACCGTTAAGGATACACTAAATAAGGTTTTACTTGTACCTGGCGGGCAATTCCTGGGGATCGGTTTAGGCGTATCATTAATAGCACTCGGTGCACTACTGGAAAAGAACCTACCCAAACTCGCGGCAGGCGGTATCGTTACACGTCCTACAAATGCGCTTATTGGCGAAAGCGGTCCAGAAGCGGTGATCCCTTTGGGCCGCATGCAGGGCCTGTTATCAAATAATGACGGTGGCGGAAGGGTTGTGTTTGAAATAGCAGGCAGGAAACTGGTAGGCGTTTTACAGAGAGAAAATGCAAGCATACTACGAAATGGATAAAACCAAATGGCATACGGAAAAAAATATACAACCTCATGGTATAGCGAAATACAAAACCATAAATTTCGTGCTGAAATATGGCAGGACGGTTATGCCGGTGACACCATAGAAGTAGAAGCCAGCGACGATGCCTGCGTCATCGCATGGCAGGCAACAAGTAGCGACAATAATATTTTCAACCCGATTAAAAGCCTTGTTTGCAACTTAAACCTGCTTTCATCACCAACACTTGATATCTTTTCTTTTTACTCCAACGTTGATGAAACTTTTCGCATTGACGTGTATTGCGCCAAACTTTCCGATGACAGTGTTTCGGAACAGCTTTTATTTAGAGGGTACCTTATAAGCGACGACAGTGGCCAACAGTTGAATGATCTTACAAAGGCCATACAGTTGCAGGCAAACGACAACCTTGCAAGGCTGAGGGATGTTAAATTAAATGAGTGCGACTTTGAAGATGGCGTGGATGGCAAACACACGCTTATTGACGTATTACAAAGATGTCTGGAACAAACCGGCATTGCGCTTGAATTACATGCGTTCGTTAACATCGGAGAAAATACGACGCTTAAACGCAGCGATGATGCGTCAATGGACTACCTGCAGCAGATCCTTGTCGATACCTCGATGTTTGCAAACGATGACGGCACCTGGCAAAACTGCTACGATGTGCTTACAAGACTTTTGCAGGATACGAATAGCTGCTTATTCCAGGCAAACGGTTTCTGGAACATTACACGGCCAGCCGAATATCTGCAATATGAAGGCGGCGCTGTAACAGGTACCATATATGAAATCGGCGGTATAATTACAACCGCAGAACCTTTGCTGGCACCTGTCACAGTTGGACGGGAAAAAGAAATTATACCTGTTGAAGAAGATCAAACCATAAACCCGGTACGGCCTTATAAATTCGCCAAGGAAACTTTCAACTACAATTACCCCACAAAGATCATTCGAAATCTTGATCTACAGGAAGAAGGCGACCTGCGTACATCATTTGCGGACGGCAGCAATACTGTTTACCAGTATGATCTTCCTTGGTGGAGCCTTGATACCCGGTATTATTCAAATCCCGACTACGATTTTTATCTGGAAGTTATTAAAGATGCCAACGATGTAGAGATAGAACGCAGACTGGTTGTTTATGCAGACGGGGTAACTGTTCTGGCAGAAGTTATAACAAAAGGTGTTTGGTTGAATAAAGACGATCGCATTAAGCTAACCTTTGATTTCCGTGCTGAGGATAGCTTCACCGGTCCTACAACAAGAACAATGCTGGCTACAATTGACGACGGAGAGGGTACGACATCGCGGCTTTCTTATAATTCATCAGGCAATGTAGATGGTAGCTGGCATGTAGGCGCTGGTGGTATTGTTGCCAGTTACAGCAGTGCGGAAGATATTGCCGAATGGCGAACCATCACCGTACAAAGTGACAACATCCCTTTTGACGGTTACTTCAATTTTTGGCCTTCACAAAATAACCACAACGGCGGCAGGACGTTTTACCGAAATATCACAGTTGAATACACTTCCTACATAAACGAAACCACGCGCATCAATGGCCAGCAGCATTTAGCAGAACAATCGGAAGCAATTAAAAACAGCCTGGAATACGAGGTAAGCATTGACGACAGCCCGCGTAACATCATTGCCGGCACACTTCTTACCAATGCGCAAAGTACGTTCAGTGATCCGTTACCAAATAATCCAGCTACGGACTACATCACAAAAACAGCCTGGTGGCACGGAGTTGATGAAAGCGAAGTGTATCGCCTGGGGCAGATAATGACAAAGGAGCGCATGCGTCTTAAATATGCTATGAAAACCACAATAGAGGGAACGTTTGCAAACCTTTATGTGAATGAGTTTGTGAGCCCGCTTACGTTGTTTTCATTTCCGGATATCGCCGGCGTTTCAAACTTCCTTGCCGAAACAATCAGTATGAACCTTTCCCGGGGAACGATGCAATTAAAGCTCGTTGAAATCGGACAGACTGAGGCGGCAGATTATTCATTCAAATATTTATACTCACTATAATGGCAACAACTGAACTCATAAGAGGTGAAAACATGGTGATCATCGTAAGCGGCAAAGCGGTTGGTTGCGCCCGTACATGCTCCCTAAACACCAAAGTAAATATCATCGGTAAAAGCACGGTAGGTAGTGGGTTTTGGAAGGAGTATAAAGGCGTATCAAAAGAATGGAGCCTTACCAGCGACGGCCTTGCTAAAATCAGCGATGGCACTAACAACACGTTCAAAGAACTGACAGACATAAAAAATGCAATGGATCCTGTTGTCGTTGGCTTTACCGTTACCGACAGATCATCCAATACCTACAACCAGTACGGTCTCGCCATCATAGTTGAATTGAACGCCAGCGGCAGCGTAAACAATATTGGTGTGTACAATGTGACACTGCAGGGAACCGGACTACTGGAACAATTCCCGCGGCCGGGCATTATCAGTGTCGAGTTGACTATATCCGATCCGACTGCCGACGCGGTTGTGACTTTCTCTGAACCGCTGATAACACCGCTAAGCTATACCATTGAATACGGCATCAACGATGAAGTACTGGGATCGCATACCGGCGTAATGACCTCGCCCGACACTTTCGACGATGGACCGGTGGACGATATCGCAGCGGAGGCAACGTGGTTCAGGATAAAAGCGGTTTATGCAGACGGGGAGAGTGAATATTCAGAAAAGTATTATCCATTATCTTAATTTTGTCAATATGAGATTAAAGCTAAATTTTTTGGTAATTGCGCTAAGTTTTTTAGTAAGTGCTGTGCAGGCTCAATACGTCCCTTTTGGTCAGTATGGGAATTCTGCAAAACGCTTTAAAGCCGATAGCGTTCTGCATATCCCTGTACGCAGCACAAACGATACCGCACTGCGCACGACAGATACCAGCGCGCAGATAGCATTGATAGGCGGTGTGCTTAAATATCATTCAGGGTATTGGAGAACGCTATCGGGCGGTG
>ERZ650308.1181-NODE-1181-length-13686-cov-58.962365_pt1 | contig 13686 bp, 18 predicted proteins | sample MGYA00376244_ERZ650308 | MGnify/ENA primary metagenome ERZ650308 (study PRJEB26733, sample SAMN07839295) | wastewater metagenome | biome: small river; feature: stream; material: water | place: USA: North Carolina | collected 2016-04-26 ...
GATCTAATGGTCTTTTTCGAATCTTACGATTCTATTACTCTTTAATTTGTTTTGAGATCTCTCTCAAAACGGCTGTCAATTCAATATGTCTAGGAACGTGTCTAACTTGTTTGTTGCGCTTATCTCTCAAAGCGGGTGCAAAAGTACAACTTCTTTTTTATCTCGCAAGTCTATTTGAAAATTTTTTAGAAAAAATACTTTCTTTTTTAACTCACTCAACTTACTTAAGAACTTGGCTCCTTTTGGGGAGGGCAAAGATAATTACTTTTTTATCTCTAGCAAATTTTTTACAAGTAAAATTTCTTTTATCTCCTTTTGTTTGCTTTTCAATATCTATATAAGAACCTCGCCTTTATTGCGGGTGCAAAAGTACAACCTAAATCCACTCTGGCAAGTATTTTTTGAGTTTATTTTACAGCTTTTTCTTAACTGGCTGATTCCCCGTTTTGTAAATACCAAAGTTTTTTGTCAATTGGGAATTGTAAAGGTTGAATTAGAAGGTTCAAACAACGAAAATTCAATAAAGAATGTCAAATGTTGAACTTTAATAGGGGTATTTTCATCACAAACCGCGTTAGGGATAGACGCGAAAAGACCACAGCGCAGCGAGGACTTGTAGCAATAGCCCGACCTAGTTTGCGAGGCCACGAAGCAAACAGGGAACGCACAGAAAATTAGTCGTAACGGATGGCTTTGATAGAAAAACTAGACAGTAGCTAACACCTCAAGTAGATAATCAATCTCTTCTTTCGTATTATAATGACTGAAAGAAATACGCAAGCTTGGCTGCACCAACTCTTCAGGTGAAAGGATTTCAGCTAAAACGTGGGACGGATTACTACTCCCGGATTGACAGGCACTACCGCGAGAAACCGCAATCCCTTTCATATCAAGGTGAAATAACAACATTCCGGTTTTGTCGGCCGAAAGCGGCAAAACAACATTAATTATATTGTAGAAATTATTTTTGGAGCCAATTATTTTGGAATTGGGAAATCGTTGCGCTAATTGACTAACGCAGTATTCTTTTAGTTCTGAAATATAAGCTCTTTCTAAATCTAATTCAGCATAAGCTATTTCTAAGGCTTTTGCCATTCCGGCGATTTGGTAGACCGACTCGGTACCGCCGCGCATTCCTTTTTCTTGTTCGCCACCTAAAAGCAACGGTTGAAGACCGGAATTTTTTCGAATAAAAGCAAATCCAATTCCTTTGGGACCATGAAATTTATGAGCACTAGCTGAAACAAAATCAATTGGCAACGCTTTTAAATCTATTTCTGTTTTTCCAATGGATTGAACCGTGTCCGAATGAAATAGCGCATTGTGTTCTTTGCAAATAGTAGCTATTCGCTCTATGTCCAACACCACTCCAACTTCGTTATTGACATGCATTAGACTTACTAATGTTTTACTATTTTGAGAAAGCAATTCAACCAAATGCGTCACATCAATATTTCCATCTGATTTTATATTCACAAAATCAACCTGAATACCGAATTCCTTTTGCAAAGCCAAAGCAGGATACAGGACCGCATGATGCTCAATTTTAGTTGTAATAATTCGTTTTACACCTAGGTCTCGAACTGCAGAACGCAGAATCCAATTATTCGCTTCGGTACCAGAAGAAGTGAAAAATATTTCAGAACCAACCACATTCAACTGCTTGGCGATTGACTTACGAGAAAGTTCCAAAACACTTTTGGCATTTCGACCAAAACTATGAGTTGAGGAAGGATTTCCATAATCTTCAGTCATTAATCGAGTAATTTCTTGAATGACTTCTGGGCGAATTGCAGTGGTTGATGCGTTATCTAAATATACTTTCTTCATAGAAAGCAAATTTATAAAATATCTTCACAAATACTCTAATACACTAAATTAATTATTGTTTTTTTGACTATTTTTGAGCCAAAATTGAGAATAATGAAAAAAGGTTTTTACTTACTATTACTAACTGTATTGTTTATTAATTGTAGCGATGGCGATTTGTCTCAGGAAGTAATTAGTTTTGATTCGGTTAGTACACAAAGCTGCAGTAACAACGGCATAATTTACAAGATAAAAGAGCAAGAAGCCTTACTAATTCAAATCCCTACTTCAACTTTCACAGACGAACCTTCCACTGTTGGTAATCCAACAATAATTGATATTAATACCACTAATCGGGTTGTATATCGTTTTTACAATGGAGCCATTTCGAGTAGTATGTTTTGCGAAACTATTCCTCCTTCATCACCTTCTGTAAGTGACGAATGGATTGCAACTGCAGGTAAAATCCAAATTACCACCACCGCAATTAAGACCACCAATACAACAACCGGACAAACTTCAATTACCGGCTACAATCACAATATTGTATTTAAAAACATCACTTTTGCAAAACAAAATGGAACTCAAGTATACGAGACTTTTGCGTTTGGCGATTACAGTCGAACCATTACCCCTGTAGCTTTAGGATTTGACGGGACTTTAGAACAATGTTCTGCATCCAAACAAATTTACAATTATAATAGTAGCGAATCGGTTACCTTAGATAACATCAGTACCGATTTGATCAAAAACCAAATCACTCCGCTTAACAGTCCAAGAACCGCATTAATTGGGACAACTTCCAACAAATTAGTATATCGTTCATTTACTAACGGCATTGTAACGCCTAATTACTTTTGCAACACTATCACACCAACTGTCCCAACTATTAATCAAGAATGGATTGCCGAAGCTGGCGTAGCCAATGTAAAAGGTATAATTGAAGTTACCACAACTAACGTTCTTAATACTTACACCCATCGTATCGTTTTGAAGAAAGTGACTTTAACAAAAGGAAACAACAATTTTACACTCGGTGACAGTTACATTCTAGGGGATTTAAATACGACAAATTAAGCTGCCGATTTACTCTAATAAAGGATAAAAAAATGTCCGTATTTTCGATTGAAATACGGACATTTTATTTGAATACAATAGTCTTTAGAACGACTGATTTTTATTTGTTATTTTGCTTAATATATACTTCAGTTGCACCTAAACCATATTTTTGATAATTGGCATCTTGGAATGAAATATTTTCATATCGGCCAAATAAAAAATCCAATTCGGCTTTCAAAACCCCTTCACCAACTCCATGGATAAAAACGATTTTTGGAATCCGATTTCGGATGGCAAAATCAAGATGTCTCTTAGCTGTTTCTGATTGCAAAGTTAAGATGTCATAATTAGACATTCCTCTTTTGTTTGGAACTAATTTTTCAATGTGTAAATCGAATTCAGGCACACCAACTTCGCGTTTTTCTCTGCGCTCTTTCACGAAACATCTGGGTTTTGGAATCTCTTTTTCTTTTTTTATTTCTCCTGAATTAAAACTTTTGATGGAATCCATTAAGTTACTGGAATCGTTTACTTTAATTAATTCGTTGACATTAAATGTCATCACAAATCCGTCCGTAGATTCTATTGTAACCTGCTCACCATTAACAGATAATACTTGTCCGTTAACCACCTCATCTAAAACAGAAACCTCATCTCCTTTACTCAGCATCTTCTTGTTTTTTATCTTGATTTTTACTTGGCGTTTTTGCACTCAATCGCATCATTCCGTACATAAAAATTGCTACTGCCCCTACTGTAATATAAACATTACTAGTCGTTTTTTGCTGCTCATAAAAAGCAATCAAAAAAGCGACAAGCATCATCGGAATCATAATTTTTTTCATCATTCTAAATTTGGTTTTTCAAAAGTAAACAATTTAAAATAGTAGCAAATTTAATCTCAAAAAGGTTTGAAATTTTTTCGTAAAATTGTAAAAAATAAACTGCCTTGAATTTAGAAAAATACATGTTTCCCTGCATCAGTAAAACACTTTTCGGAATAGAGTGTTTAGGATGTGGTTTTCAACGTGCTTTTGTATTCCTTTTGAAAGGTAATTTTGAAGCAGCATTTGCCATGTATCCTGCTATTTATACCTCTCTTATTTTACTTTTCTTTATTGGACTTCACTTTGTAGATTCGAAACGAAATTATAAAAAAACACTAACTGTATTCATAACCCTTAATGGAATCATAATGATTGGCGGATATTATTACAAACACTTTTTATAATTAATTCGAAGCAATAAATTGCAAGTAAAGCAATACCAATGAAGCTAATGTCATTATAATTAAAGCCATAAATCCAAAGATATTTGCCTTTAGAGTATTGGTATAGTCTCCCATAATACTTTTATTATTACTGATATGAAGAATAATTGCAATTAAAACCGGGGCAGTCATACCATATAGAATAGCAGTATAAATTAATGCTTTAATTGGTGATATTCCTATATAATTTAAAGATAAGCCTAGTACTAGCGAAATAGCAATCACCACGTAAAATGCTTTAGCTTCATGGAATTTTTTATCCAATCCTTGTTCCCACCCAAAAGTTTCAGTAATAATATAAGACAATGCGCCACTCAAAACTGGAATAGCTAATAATCCGGTTCCAATAACTCCAATAGCAAACAGCAAATAGGCTAAATTACCGGCTAATGGTTTCAGAGCAATAGCCGCCTGTTCGACAGTATCTATTTGATGAACGCCTCCATTATACAAAACAGTTCCTGTAGTAAGTATGATAAAATACATCACTAATCCTGAAAAAGTCATTCCAAAATCAACATCTTGTTTCATCTCGTTGATAATTCTTTTATTCACCACCAGATGATTTTTATGTTTCATTTCTTCAACTTCCATGGTTGCTTGCCAAAAGAAAAGATAAGGAGAAATCGTAGTGCCCAATATCCCAACAAGAATTGCAACAAATTCTTTATTGAATTCTAAAGTAGGTATAAAGGTTTTCTTGACTATTAATCCCCAATCTTGATCATACATAAACGGTACAATTAAATAGACTAAAAGCACTATACAGAGGTATTTTAAAGTGGCTGCAATTTTTAAATAGGGCAAATAAACAATCAAAACCAACAAAAGCATGGTAAAAAAAACACTAAAAAATGTCGCATCTATGGATGGAAATAATAAATTTCCAACAGCTCCCATTCCGGCTATATCAGCACCAATATTCATGACAATTGCCGGGAAACTAAATAACAACATCAAATACAAAACGGGTCTAGGATAATGTTTTTTCAAAGCCCCCGTTAAGCCCAAAGAAGTTACCAAACCTATTTTAGCACACATTTGCTGAATAGCAGCCATCAGAGGGAAAGCCAAAAGCCCAGTCCATAAAGTTGACAAACCAAAAGCAGCTCCTGCCTGAGAATAAGTGGCAATTCCCGATGGGTCATCATCACTAGCACCGGTTATTAAACCGGGCCCAAGCAGCTTCCAAAAATGTTTTAGTTTAGTACTTATATTCCTTTTCATAATGTTTTACAATCTTTAAATTCGAATGTACAAATAAAAATAACAGAAATGAAACTCTTTGTTTTATCTCTCCATAAAGTCGACAAATGACAAAAAACATTCGTACTAAATCTAAAAAACACCTACTTTTACAGCTTATTTAACCGAATCAATTTTACAATCGTGACTAAAAATCAGATTATCCAAAATATCAATTTGTTGAAAAGTGATTTTTCAACCAATTACAGTATCAAAACAAAGACAGAAACCTTTACAGAAAAACTTTTCTACACCTTGTTTGACGGGAGTGCTCCATTGGATAAAAGCATTGACGAACTGGAACTGCTTTTTAAAGAAATTTCAGCAATAGCTTGCAAAAAACCTTCTGATTTGTGCGATTCAATATGGAATAAATTCCTTGCTGCTTTACCTTCTGTTTTAGAAAAATTAAATCAAGATGCTGCTTACATTTTAGAAAACGATCCCGCTTCGAATAGTTTAGAAGAAGTGTATTTGGCCTATCCGGGATTCTATGCGATTGCGATTTACCGCTTGAGCCACGAATTGTATTTGCTAGATTTACTTTTGTTTTCTCGTTTAATGAGTGAATATGCGCATCGCATAACAGGTACCGATATTCATGCAGGAGCAGAAATAGCTTCTCCGTTTTTTGTAGATCATGCTACCGGAATTGTAATTGGTGAAACTACCGTAATTGAAAAAAATGTAAAAATATATCAAGGAGTAACTCTTGGAGCGCTTAGCATCACCAAAGAGATGAAAAATTCAAAAAGACATCCAACTGTCGAAGAAGAGGTTTGCATTTATGCCAATGCCACTATTTTAGGCGGAAATACAGTTATTGGAAAAGGAAGTGTTGTAGGAGGAAACTCATGGGTAACCAAATCTATTCCTGCCAATTCGATCGTTACCAATACCACTACTACAGAAGTAAAAGTTAAAGAAAAAAAATAGCATGGAACCCAAAAAATTAATAGAACTAATTGGCAACACCCCTCTAGTAATTAGCCGTAATTTAATTCAAAACCCGAAAGTTCAATTACTACTAAAATTAGAAGGAAATAATCCTGGAGGAAGTGTTAAAGATCGTGCAGCTTATAATATGATCGCTTCGGCAGTAGAACGAGGGGAAATCAAAAAAGGCGATACACTCATTGAAGCTACCAGTGGCAACACCGGAATTGCCTTAGCAATGATTGCACAATTATTTGATATAAAAATCGAATTGGTTTTACCTGAAGACTCTACCAAAGAACGTACTCAAACCATGTTGGCTTATGGTGCAAAAGTTACTCAAACTCCGGCCAGCACAGGTATCATTGGTTCTCGAGATTATGTCAATAAAAAAATGGAAGAAGGGGGCTATGTCATGCTCAATCAGTTTGCCAATGAGGACAACTGGAAAGCTCATTATAAAACCACAGGCCCGGAAATTTGGAGAGATACTAATGAAACTATTACCCATTTTGTTGCAACTATGGGAACTACAGGGACAATCATGGGTACCTCTACCTATTTAAAAGAACAAAATAAAAATATTCAAATCATTGGAGTACAACCCACTGATGGCTCACAAATTCCCGGGATTCGAAAATGGCCTCAAGAGTACTTACCTAAAATATTTGATGCCTCAAAGGTGGATGTAGTGATGGAAGTAAGCGAACAAGAAGCGAGAGAAATGACCCAACGTTTAGCTAAAGAGGAAGGAATCTTCGCTGGAATGAGTAGTGGCGGATCTGTAGCTACAGCAATTAAAGTTGCCAATCAATTGGAATCCGGAGTGGTAGTTGCCATTATTTGTGATCGTGGAGATCGTTATTTATCTTCTGATTTATTTGACTAACTTTCAACCTCAAAAAGTTAGAAATATGAAAAAGTCGATCATTTATTTACTACTTATCTTTATTGGTATGTCTGAAACATCATTTGCTCAAGATTGGGCTAATTTAGCAAAATACGAAACCGAAAACAGCCAACTACCACCTAAACAATCTGGTAAAAAAAGAATTGTATTTATGGGTGATTCCATTACGGAGTTTTGGTCACAAATTCAGCCCGATTTTTTTACAAATACATCCTATATCAACAGAGGAATTAGTGGTCAAACCACACCCCAAATGTTGATTCGATTTAGACCTGATGTACTAAATTTACATCCCGATGTAGTCGTAATTTTAGCCGGGGTAAATGACATTGCAGGCAATACCGGACCTACTACCCTTGCGAAAATTTTTGGTAATATTCAATCTATGGTTGAATTGGCAAAAGCCAATAAAATTAAAGTAATTCTTTGTTCTGTTTTACCTGCCAATAATTTTTATTGGCGACCGAATGATCAAGCTGCCGAAAACATTATTCAATTGAATCAAATGATTCAAACGTATGCAAAACAACAACATATCCCTTATGTTGATTATCATTCTGCGATGGCTGACGCCCATAAAGGTTTGCCAAAAGAATTTTCTGAAGACAGTGTACATCCCAATTTAAAAGGGTATCAAACCATGCAACCCTTGTTGGAAAAAGCAGTTCAAGATATCTTGACAAAATAATCTGAATTTATTTCCCAACACAAAAGTTAATATCCAATAAAATCCTGTTTTTTTATTTAAAATAGCCTTGTGTAACAAAAGTTACTAATGCAGACTTGCTATTGATCTAAATTTGCCTCAATAAATAATATTCATCATGAAAACAGAGGAAATAAAAATCGCAAATCTTAAATGTGGAGGTTGTGCTACCACAATAAAAAAAGAACTATTAGAGTTGATTGGAGTTGATGAAGTTAAAGTAGACAAAGACAACGATTCAGTAACCGTAACTTACTCGGAAGAAATACGGGAGACTATTTTACACCGTTTACACCAACTGGGTTATCCAGAAGCTACCGAAAAAAACGGATTGCTGTTACAATTAAAAAGCTATTCTAGTTGCATGATTGGAAAAATCAATAATTTATAAAATTCATTACATGACTTTAGAAAAAATTATCAAAGAAGCCAATTGCACCATTGTAGATGTGAGATCACATGAAGAATTCATGGGTGGCCATGTGGCAGGCTCTATCAATATTCCTCTGCAAACAATTCCAGAACGAGTTGAAGAATTAAAAGGTTTACATTCGCCGTTAATTCTATGCTGTGCTTCTGGAAATAGAAGTGGACAAGCGCAACATTACCTTTCACAACAAGGATTGGATTGTTACAATGGAGGTTCCTGGCTAGATGTTAACTACTATCAATCAAAATAAAAAATATGATCACACTATTAAAAAAAATTTTAGGTTTAGGACCCAGCGTTAATTTTGCTGAATTAGTGCAACAAGGAGCAATTGTATTAGATGTGCGTTCAAAAGCAGAATTTTCAGGCGGACATATCAAAGGAGCTGTAAATATCCCCGTACAAATACTACAAAATCATTTAGTTCAACTGAAAGACAAAAACAAAACCATCATCACCTGTTGCGCTTCGGGAATGCGAAGTGCATCGGCAAAAAGCATACTAAAATCGAATGGATATACTTCCGTTCATAATGGAGGCGGCTGGTCTAGTTTGCAATCCAAATTATAATTGACTATTTTAAAATACATGCCTTCCAATTTTGGGAGGCTTTTTTTTTATGTCACTACTAAAATTTTGTTTTTGTTGATAATTATACATTATTCTTAATAAAACATGGACAACAATTCAGAAAAACGTTTGTCCCAACCCTAAATAAAAATTACATTTGCAACAGTTTAACCTTTACACATCAAATGAAGCCTAACACACAACAATTAAACGATTTAACTATCCAAGTTAGAAGAGATATTCTTCGAATGGTACACGCTGTCAATTCAGGTCATCCTGGAGGATCTTTAGGTTGTACTGAATTTTTAGTAGCCTTGTACCAAAATTTAATGGAACGCAAAGAAGGTTTTGATATGGACGGAATTGGAGAAGATCTTTTCTTCCTTTCAAACGGACACATCTCTCCCGTTTTTTATAGCGTTCTAGCAAGAAGCGGTTATTTTCCTGTGGCTGAATTAGCTACTTTCCGTTTAATCAATTGTAGACTACAAGGTCACCCAACTACACATGATGGTTTACCTGGAATCCGAATGGCTTCTGGTTCACTTGGACAAGGATTATCTGTTGGAATTGGTGCGGCTCAAGCCAAAAAACTAAACAATGACAAACACCTAGTATATACTTTACATGGTGATGGTGAATTACAAGAAGGACAAAACTGGGAAGCTATTATGTATGCTTCAGCAAAAAAAGTAGACAACCTTATTGCTACAGTTGACCTTAATGGAAAACAAATCGATGGTACTACTGACGAAGTATTGTGTATGGGTAGTTTAAAAGCAAAATTTGAAGCTTTTGATTGGGATGTATTAGAAATCAAAGAAGGAAATAATCTAGAGGCAATCATTGCAGGAATGAACGATGCAAAATCTCGAACTGGAAAAGGAAAACCAGTTTGCGTTTTATTGCATACAGAAATGGGTAACGGAGTTGATTTTATGATGCATACGCATGCTTGGCACGGTAAAGCACCAAATGATGCGCAACTAGAACAAGCTTTAGCACAAAATACTTCAACATTAGCTGATTACTAATAACACGACACAACAAATGAAAAAATATACAAATACAGGAAGTAAAGATACTCGTTCAGGTTTTGGAGCGGGAATGACTGAATTAGGTCAAAAAAATGAAAATGTAGTAGCGCTTTGTGCGGACTTAATTGGATCATTAAAATTTGACGATTTCAAAAAGAATCACCCAGAACGTTTTTTCCAAATTGGAATTGCTGAAGCCAATATGATTGGAATTGCAGCTGGATTAACTATTGGTGGTAAAATTCCATTTACAGGTACTTTTGCTAGTTTCTCAACAGGACGTGTATACGATCAAATTCGTCAATCAGTTGCTTATTCTGAGAAAAACGTAAAAATTTGTGCTTCTCACGCTGGATTAACTCTTGGAGAAGATGGCGCAACACACCAAATTTTAGAAGATATTGGCTTAATGAAAATGTTGCCAGGAATGACCGTAATCAATACTTGCGATTACAACCAAACTAAAGCGGCTACTATTGCACTGGCAGATCATCACGGACCAGCCTACTTGCGTTTTGGACGTCCAGTTGTGCCTAACTTTATGCCGGCTGACGAACCTTTCGTAATCGGGAAAGCGATTCTATTAAATGAAGGTACCGATGTAACTATTGTAGCTACTGGACACTTAGTTTGGGAAGCTTTAGTTGCTGCCGAAGCATTAGAAGCAAAAGGAATCTCTGCCGAAGTAATCAACATCCATACTATTAAACCATTGGACGAAGAAGCTATTTTAAAATCATTGGCCAAAACAAAATGTATCGTTACTGCTGAAGAACATAACATCTTGGGAGGTTTAGGAGAAAGTGTCTCTAGAGTATTAGCCTTACACTACCCTGCTCCACAAGAATTTGTAGCGGTAAATGATAGTTTTGGTGAATCAGGTACACCAGAACAATTGATGGAAAAATACAAGTTGAACAATCAAGCGATTGTAGCTGCTGCAGAAAAAGTGATCAAAAGAAAATAATCCTTTTTATACCATAAACAAAAAATCCCGATTTCAGAGAAATCGGGATTTTTTATTTACTGTTTGCCTATTAGTGACAGTTTTTATCTAAATGCTTTTTAATTCTTGCACTATTGGTTGTATTACCACTACAATCAGGAATAGTTGCAAATGGAATACTTAATCCACTTATAGGATCTTTAATTTCTAATTTTGTGGTGTAATTATCGCCATCATCATCTACATCAAGATAATTTGGAATTCCATCAGCATCGGTATCATCGGAATTAGATGCTATAGCAGTTGGATAATTAATAGTATTTCTAAAATCGTACATATAACCATCTCCGTTCAAATCTTCTAAATACGAAGGAATACCATCAGCATCTTGATCCAATCTTTGAATTTCGTATAGTTTAAAGCTAAAAACTAAAGGACTATAGGAAGGAATTGAACCGCTACCTGAGGCATAATAGGCAAGACCTGAAGGTAAAAACATGACTCCAGCACCAAAACCAGAATAAGAAACTGTTCCATCCGCATTAGCTGTATAGGTTCCTTTTTTGAATTGTGGAAAAATTTCTGACCAACCAATAATTGTATTAGTCAAACTAAAAAAGCTTTGTGGATTTTTAGACTCTTCAAATTGTGTCACTGTTAAGGATGCTGCTGTAGTAGTTGTTGCGGCCACTTTAGTCAAATAGTCCCCTCTATAAGAAGCCAAAACACCATCGACATTAGTTGGTTTTTCTCCGGTACCTTCTCTCAATACTAAATAATATATTTTATAAGTAATATCGTGTAGCTTTACATCTCTACTAAGCAATTTCGGAAAAGAAGTATTGTTTAAATAAGACCAGATTGAAGCTTGTGTTCCGCCAGTAGGAATTTTAGTGATAGTTATATCTTGATCATCCGCAAAACCAGGATGGTTAACTACAGTGAAATAAGTAGTTTTAAGGTATTCTTCAATAGTTGCTAAATCAGTAGTATATTGTGTCGAGTATTCTCTAATTACTTCTGTTTGAATTGCATTATCTTTGGAACAAGAAAATAAAGAAAGGCTTGTTACTAATACAATAAAATAATACTTAAATTTGTTCATTATGGCGAATTTTTAAGTGCGCAAGATACAATATTGATTTATTTTTGTAAACTATTTAACTTCGATTTTAGAAAATTTATGCGAATAGACAAATATTTATGGTGTGTGCGGTATTATAAGACGAGAAACATGGTTACAGAAGCTTGTAAAAAAAATCATGTCACCGTAAATGGACAAATCGCAAAGCCCTCTCGAGAGGTTTATCCAACCGACAAAATCACATTTAGAAAAGACCAAATCACACAAATTATAACCGTTTTAGATATTCCTGAAAGTCGTGTTGGAGCAAAATTAGTAGACATCTATCGACGAAATGACACGCCTGCTGAAGCCTTTGCGCATTTAGAATTATTAAAATTATCCAAAGAGCATTACCGAAAAACAGGAACGGGGCGTCCTACTAAAAAAGACCGAAGAGATATAGACGAATATGGAAATGAAATTCCAGAAGATCTTGATGAAGACTTTTTGTAAAAATTGAAACTTTAAGGATTAAAACGAATAAAAAAAGATTGTACCTTTCACAAAAAATAGACTATGAGCCAAAACATCATCTTAACCCATCAAGAAATTGAGCATAAAATCAAACGTATTGCTTATCAAATCTATGAAACTTTTGTTGATGAAGAAGAAATTGTAATTGCTGGAATTGCAACTAACGGATTTATTTTTGCTCAAAAGATAGCCCATGCTTTAGAAGAGATTGCTACACTAAAAATTGCATTGTGCGAAGTTAATGTGAACAAACAACATCCTGAATCGGCTATTCAAACTTCATTATCCAAAGAAGAATATGCTAACAAAGGATTAATTTTAGTAGATGACGTACTTAACTCCGGAACTACTCTAATTTATGCGGTGAGACATTTTTTGGATGTTCCGTTAACCAAATTCAAAACAGCTGTTTTAGTCGACCGAAATCATAAAAAATACCCCGTTAAAGCTGATTTTAAAGGCATTTCACTATCTACATCATTATTAGAGCACGTGAGTGTTGTTTTTGATGAAAACGGTCAAAATTCAGCGTATTTAAGCTAGTATAGCAATAATAGCCGCAACTGTTTCGTCTATCGTTTGATGGTCTACACTTACTTTATATTCTGCTTGATTATAGTAATAACTTCGATCAAAAAGATGCTTTGCAATAAACTCTTTCAATTCATCTTCCGTTTTGTTAGCCACAATTGGGCGTTTGCTTTTATTGTGAGCTAATCTAGAAAAAAGGGTTTCTACAGAAGCTTTTAAATAGATGGAGGTTATACCTTCTCCTTTTAGTAATTCATGATTGTTAGCATAACAAGGTGTACCACCACCCAAACCTATAATTTGATTTTCGGGAGCAGCTAACAATTCGACAAAAACATCGTGTTCTAATTTTCGGAAATACACTTCGCCAAACGATTCAAAAATCTGACTGATAGTCATTTCAGCTTTGGTCTCGATACTTTTATCTAAATCTACAAAAGGAATTTGGATTAAACTGGAGAGTTTTTCGGCTATAGTTGATTTGCCACACCCCATATATCCTAATAATATAATTTTTTTCATTTGAATAAAACCTTACAAATTAAGGCGTTAAGGACTTTTGTTTAAAAAAGACAAATTTATAATAAAATAGCTTTGAAATATCAAAAATAAGGCCTTATATTTGCACCCGCATTCA
>ERZ650308.1183-NODE-1183-length-13656-cov-17.161459_pt1 | contig 13656 bp, 13 predicted proteins | sample MGYA00376244_ERZ650308 | MGnify/ENA primary metagenome ERZ650308 (study PRJEB26733, sample SAMN07839295) | wastewater metagenome | biome: small river; feature: stream; material: water | place: USA: North Carolina | collected 2016-04-26 ...
CTAGGTTGCGGCGGCACGTGGTCTCGACATCCACGCCAGGATCAGGAGCGTGTTTCCGGGCAAGGCTGTGCATGTCCTGGGTGAAGTCTATGGCCATGGCGTGCAAGACCTGACCTATGGTCGCAAGGATCGCGGCTATGCCGCCTTCGATATCTGCATTGACGGCTCTTATCTTGATCGGGACGAACTGGCAGAGGTGACGCGCTTGCTCGGTATTGAGCGTGTCCCGGTGCTCTATCGCGGCCCGTTCTCGCGCGCCACCTGCCTCGGCATGACGGATGGTCAGACCTTGCTGAGCCAAGGTCAGATTCGCGAAGGCATCGTGGTCACGCCGCTGCACGAGCGGACCGATCCGGCCATTGGCCGCGTGATCCTCAAGTCCGTGTCGGGCGACTATCTGACGCGCAAAGGCGACGCGACCGAGTTCGTGTGACGCAACCCTAAGACTATATCAAGCCGCAGAAAACTAGCGCTCAGGTTGCTCAATAAGGTTGCAATTTGTCACATCATTCGCGATAATCGTGGCCATGGAGAAGCCCGGCACGACCGGGTTTCCCTCAACCACAGTCGAAAGATCGCGCATGACCCGTACCGTTGCAGCGGCTATCGCAGCCGCAACCCTGGCGCTCGCCTTCAACCATTCCGCCAACGCCGCGACCTATACCTACTCCGTCCAGGCGCTCACCAAGGAGGCCAAGTCCTGCGCATCCGTCGCGGCATCGGCCGAGTGGGTCGCCTTCAATCGGTGTGTCGGCCCGGCCGGGCGGACCAAGGATGACATCTCCGTCTCGACGCAGTGGAGCTGCCGAGCCACGCATCGCGTGACCAACAGGGCAACCGGCCGTGTCACCTATGCCTACGACATCCCGATGTTCTGGATGCGCAAGCAGTTCGGCCTGATCAAGAACTGCAACTGATCGAAGCCGCGTCCCGAGCCGGAAATGACGATTTTCCCGGCTCGGGATGTCGTGCTTGCGCTTTTTTGGCAAGTCTGCGATACGACCGCCATGACGATCACGCTGCATCAATGCCGCGCCGCCCGTGCCTTGGTCGACTACTCCCAGACCAAGCTCGCTCTCAAGAGCGGCGTTGCCATGCGAACCATCGTCAATTTCGAGTCGGGCCGGACCCGGCGTCCGGTCAAAGCCAATCTGCGGTTTTTGCAGATGGCGCTCGAAGCGGCCGGCGTCGAGTTCCTTGATCAGGAAGGCGTGCGGCTGAAGCTAAGCCCGCACCGCATGAAGTGACCCGACGGCTGCGTTCATATCGACGCTGGCGGCTTTTGGGGCGGGGTTTGTGGCGAGGCCTTTTGGTGGGGTGCTTTTTGGGAGGCTGGGGGATTTGATTGGGAGGAAGTATACGTTTTTGTTGACGCTGCTTTTGATGGGTGGGTCGACGTTTGCGATTGCGTTTATACCGAGTTATGAGAAGATTGGGTTGGTGGCTCCGGCTTTGCTTTTGGCATTAAGAATCATACAGGGATTAGCCTTAGGGGGCGAATATGGGGGCGCCGCCACCTACGTCGCGGAATATGCACCGGACGCAGAACGCGGGAAGTACACGTCCTACATCCAAACCACCGCCACCCTCGGATTCTTCGTCTCCATCTTAGTCATTTTAGTGACGCAGCAGGTAATGGGCGATGCGGCCTTCAAAGACTGGGGCTGGCGCGTGCCCTTCGCCCTATCCGGCATCCTCGTCGTCGTTTCCTATTTCATCCGCCGAAACATGGACGAGTCGCCACTCTTCTCCAAACTCAAAGCCGAAGGGCGACTCTCCGAAAACCCCTTAAAAGAAGCTTTCGCGAGCAAGGCAAACCGCCGCTTAATGCTCATCGCGATGTTCGGTGCTATCGTAGGCCAAGGCGTCGTCTGGCACACAGGCCAATTTTATGCCCAAATCTTCATTAACAAGATCCTGCAGGTCGATTTCATTACCACGAATCTCATTATCGCCGCCAGCTTAGTGGTGGGGACGCCTCTCTTCGTCTATTTCGGCAGCTTATCTGACCGCGTGGGTCGCAAGAAAGTGATGCTGGGCGGGATGGCCCTCGCTGCGCTCGGGTACTACCCCTTATTCTCTTGGATGGCCACCATCGTCTCTGAAGAGGGCACTTTAATCAACGGTTCCATCTTCTTAACGTGGACGGGCAAGCTCGAATTAGCTTTCATTTGCAGCTTATTGGTGAGTTTCGCGGCGATGGCCTACGGCCCGATCGCCGCCTTCCTGGTCGAACTTTTCCCCACCAAAATCCGCTACACCTCCCTTTCCATCCCGTATCACTTTGCTAATGGGGTGTTCGGCGGTTGTGCCCCATTCGTGGCCACCTGGCTAGGATCTATCACCCACTCGAATTTCGCTGGATTGTTCTATCCCATCGCCCTAGCGGCCTTAACGGTCATCGTGGGCGTGATTTATTTGCCAGAAACGAAGGGAAAAGCACTGAGTGACTAAAATAGGATTATTTCTTTACTTGGATGGACATAAATCCAAATGTGTCCATTAAATAAATATCGTTTGGCACGAAACCAAATTGGGGGTATCTTTGTTACCGTGATTTTGTTTTTCTGAACACCCTTTTTGTGTGACTCAGGATGGCGAAGCCGTGGAGAAAGAAAAGAATAGAAGATTAGTGTGGTCCATTTGGCCAAATATTATTCGTAGATCTATGCAAATCATTAAATCGTTCATTTTTAGGCGTTAAATAGTTTTGTTTAAAACTTACATTTAACAAAAATTGTCAAAATAAAAGGTTTTGGTGCGCAGATTAGTGCGCATTTCATATTAAATTAATTTAAGTGAATATAGCAGTAATTGGCACAGGATATGTAGGATTAGTAACAGGAACTTGTTTTGCTGAGACGGGTAATAAAGTGGCATGTGTAGATATAGATCAATCTAAGGTGGAGAAGCTAAGTGGTGGTCAAATCACAATTTATGAACCAGGATTAGAGAAAATATTTTTAAGAAATATCAAAGAAAGCAGATTAAAGTTCAACACTAATTTAGAAGAAGCGGTGGAGGATGCAGAGATCATTTTTTTAGCCTTGCCAACGCCTCCGGGTGCGGACGGGAGTGCCGATTTAAAATATGTATTGGGTGTTGCGGATCATTTAGGTAAAATATTAAAGGGGTATAAAGTGATCGTGAACAAGAGCACGGTACCAGTGGGGACAGCGGATAAAGTGAGTGCTGCGATTGCAAAAAATTACAGCGGTGAATATGATGTAGTGAGTAACCCAGAGTTTTTAAGAGAGGGTGTTGCGGTGGATGATTTCATGAAGCCAGATAGAGTAGTAGTAGGTACAAGATCCGAAAGAGCTAAAAAATTAATGAGTGATTTATATGCACCATTTGTAAGACAAGGTAACCCTGTTATTTTCATGGATGAGCGTAGTTCGGAGTTAACCAAGTATGCAGCAAACTCATTCTTGGCGACTAAGATTTCTTTTATGAATGAGATTGCGCAGTTGTGTGAGCGCATGGGTGCGGATGTGGATATGGTTAGAAGAGGGATTGGATCAGATGAAAGAATTGGTAAAAGATTTTTATTTCCTGGGATAGGATATGGTGGTTCTTGTTTTCCAAAAGATGTACAAGCCTTAATCATGTCATCGGACGAAGTCAACTATGCTTTTGAGATTTTAAAAGCGGTGGAGAAGGTGAACGCGAATCAAAAATTACATTTAGTAGAAAAGATCAAGGCTTATTACAACGGTGATTTACAAGGCAAACAAATTGCTTTGTGGGGACTAGCGTTTAAGCCAAATACAGATGATATTAGAGAAGCCCCAGCATTGAGCATCATTGAAGCATTAACAGAGATGGGTGCAACAATTACTGCCTATGATCCAGAGGCAATGCCCAATGTACAAGCACAGATTGGAGACAAGATCAAATATGCAGCGAACCAATATGAGGCTTTACAAGATGCTGTTGCATTGATCATCGCTACAGAGTGGAGTGAGTTTAGAACACCCGATTTTGAACGCATGGAAAAAGAAATCAAGCACAAGATTATCTTTGACGGGAGAAATTTATTTGATGTATACAAGATGAGGGAATTAGGCTATCACTATGAGAGTATTGGTAGAGCGGAATCAATCAAAGCGGATAAAATTTAAAGACTCAAATAATTAATAACAAATCAAATGAGTCAAAAAAGAATATTAATAACAGGTGCTGCTGGTTTTTTAGGATCACATTTATGCGATCGTTTTATCAAAGAAGGATATTATGTGATTGCGATGGATAATTTGATCACAGGTGACTTAATGAATATTGAGCACTTAAGATCGAATCCCAACTTTGAGTTCATCCATCACGATATCACAAAATACATTGACATAGAAGGGAGCTTGGATTATATTTTACATTTTGCCTCTCCAGCAAGTCCGATTGATTATTTAAAAATTCCTATCCAGACTTTGAAGGTAGGGGCATTGGGTACACATAATTGTTTGGGCTTAGCCAAGGCAAAGGGAGCAAGAATTTTGGTGGCAAGTACCAGTGAAGTGTATGGAGATCCACTAGTGCATCCACAAACCGAGGAGTACTGGGGCAATGTGAATCCAGTGGGTCCAAGAGGGGTGTATGATGAAGCAAAAAGATATATGGAATCCATTACAATGGCTTACCATACTTTCCACCATGTAGAGACAAGAATCATCCGCATCTTCAATACATATGGTCCAAGAATGCGCCTGAACGACGGAAGAGCCCTTCCTGCATTTATAGGTCAAGCATTAAGAGGAGAGGATATGACGGTGTTTGGAGATGGGTCACAAACAAGAAGCTTCTGTTATGTAGATGATTTAGTAGAAGGTATTTATAGACTGCTATTAAGTGATTATAGTCAACCAGTGAATATTGGCAATCCGAATGAAATAAGTTTAAAAGATTTTGCAGAGGAAGTGTTGAAGTTAACTGGGTCGACTGTGAAGATTGTGTACAAGGAATTACCTGTGGATGATCCAAAGCAAAGACAGCCGGATATCACTAAAGCAAAAACCATTTTAGGATGGGAGCCAAAAGTTGATCGTGCTGAAGGGTTAAAGAAAACCTACGATTATTTTAAAGCATTGCCACCAAGCGAGTGGACAAAATTGCCTAAAGAATTTATTTCAAAATAATACCATCTAAAAATTCAAAATGGCTATACACAAGATTTTAGTAACAGGAGCCAATGGCCAATTGGGTTGGGAGTTAGGTCAGCTTGCTGCAGCTTACCCTGCTTTTGAATTTGTCTTTATGGATCGAAGCCAATTGGATTTATCTCAACCAGATACATTTGAAAAAATCATCCATACGATAGCTCCAGATTGTATTATTAATACTGCTGCATACACTGCTGTTGACAAATCAGAAACTGAAAAAGAGTTAGCCTATACAGTCAATGCAACAGCTGTTCAAGCATTAGCGCTTATTAGCAAAAAATTATCCATTCCATTTATTACCTATTCGACAGATTATGTATTTGATGGGGAAGCTACTGCTCCGTATCTGCCAACAACCAATGTAGATCCTGTGAATTATTATGGATCCACTAAAGCAGCCGGTGAAGCAATGGCTATAGAAGCAAATGAACAGACGATCGTCATTCGAACATCATGGGTGTTTAGTACCCACGGTAATAATTTTGTGAAAACGATGTTGCGTTTAATGAAAGAAAAAGAAAGCCTAAATATTGTATCAGATCAAAAAGGTCGTCCAACCTATGCAAGGGATTTAGCAAAAGCAACCATGCAAATGGTTCAATTATTAGATGCTGGACAGTCCATTAAGGGGATCTTTCATTATGCCAATCAGGGTGAAACCACCTGGTTCGATTTTGCAGCTAAAATAAAGTCCATTGCGGGCCTATCTTGCATTTTGAATCCAATTGATTCAACAGCATTTCCTACTCCTGCAAAGCGACCAAAATATTCCGTTTTATCTACGCAAAAAATTGAATCCTTGTTGACTGCTCCTATTCCAAATTGGGAGGATGCTTTACAAGCTTGTCTTCAAGAGTTAGGATAACTGATTACTGTCATAGTTTACGCATTCAATTTATTTTAAATTAGTATAAATTATACTACTATGAAAAATAAAGTATTGATTGCAGTGGACTTAAGTGAGACCTCAAATGATATTATTCAGCAGGGTATAGACCTTGCTATTAAAATGAATGCGTACGTAATATTATGTGCGATTATCCCCATTTATGTAGATTATCTACAAACACAACTTGCCATGATTCCGCCTCAATTGGATGAAGTATATAAGGAGCAAGAAAATCATGGGCACAAGGTTTTTGAAGAGATTAAGGCTAAAAATGCTGGTGTCACTTTTGACACGCATGTGGCCATTGGGAATCCAAAATTTGATATTATGGAATTGGCCAATCAACAAAAAGTAGATTATATCGTAGTTGGGACACATGGACGAACAGGTTTAACACATACGATTATGGGTAGTACAGCCGAATACATTGTACGACATGCCACTGTTCCAGTTTTAGTTGTACCTATGAAAAGAGAAGTGCATTAAGCAGTTAAAATGGATGCAATTTTTTTACCCATACGGGTCTCAATAAAATAATGCGTACCCCAAGAGTAGATCATTAAGATGATAAGTAAAATTCCAATACTGATTGTTTTCTTAGATTCTCCATTGGTGAACTGTATCCATTTGAATAGTTTAGGAATGAAATAGCCAATCACGAAAGCATGATTTAAATAAACTGAATAAGAAATTTTGCCTAAAAATAAAAATGGTTCTGTTTGCAGCAGTTGACTCAAGAAGCCATTCGTTTTAATCAGTATTAGAATGCTTGTGGCAAATGCGATTGGAATAAGGAATTGAAGCAAAATTATGCCTATTGAATTTTCAAGGGTTGCTGTATAATGATAATACATCAATGCAATAATGCCAATGAATACAAGCCATTCTAATTGATTGGGTAATTGTAATTTTTTAGCAGCCATTAAATAGATAAAGTATCCAAGGTTAAAACAAGCTAAACCTCTCAGGAATCCAAAACTGCCTGTTTGGAAATAATTTTGTTGGGTTGACAAGAAAATGAAAGATCCAATGGTCAAGATGGCCAATAAAACAGGTTTCCTTTTCTGAATGGCTATAATAGAGCTTAAACCAAATAGGAGGTAGGAAATCATCTCACTCGAAATGGACCAAGAAGGATAGTTCATTCCAATGCCTGAACCAAGAATTGGTGTTGCGTTGGTTAGTAATAAAGTATCTACAGCAAGCCAAATATTTTGACTGTTAAAATGTGGATGTACAAAACCCCAATACATGAGTGTGGAAAATAACAATAAGGGATATAATCGAATGAATCTCTTTTTAATGAAGGTTAAAAAATCTGCACTCGTATTCAGTCGTTCATTATAAGTTAGTGTTATTACATAACCGCTAAGGATAAAGAAAAAATCCACAAAAATATACGACTCTCGTACAAAGAAATTGTCTACAATAAACTGAGGGGCATTGTGTTTATTAAAATGGAACAACACCACAAAGAGTGCAAAGAGACCTCTAAGGCCATCGAGTTTATTGATACGGTTCATTGGTTTAAAGGTTTAAAATAGGATTGACCTCGCTTTGCTCAATGCTCATGGACCTGGACTTTACTTATGTACATGAAAAAGGCCCCAACTTTCGTTGAGGCCTTTTCTTTGGTTGCCTGACCTGGATTCGAACCAAGACAAACTGCACCAAAAACAGTCGTGCTACCGTTACACAATCAGGCAATCCTCTAGCCATTCTTAGAATGGAGTGCAAAAATAGGGGTAGACACAAAAACTTCCAAATTTTTGTTGGCTTAACTTAACAATATCTTCAATTTGGCTTAACTTAAACCTAGATTTTTTATTTAAAAATTAAACAACCGCCTTATGCGTTTTAAAATTATCCCTTTTCTATTGATTCTAACCTGTTTTAGCTGTTTGTCTTTTATACAAGATGGGAAGAAAAAGATTGTTTTTTTTGGTGATTCTATTACAGAACTTGGGGTCAAAAAAGGTGGCTATATTGACCTTTTGAACAACCGAATTTCCAGTAATGGACAAACAAGTCAATTTGATTTACTGGGTGCAGGCATAGGAGGGAATAAGATTTATGATTTATTCCTAAGACTAGAAAAAGATGTCTTAAATAAAGCGCCAGATGTTGTTGTTATTTGGGTTGGGGTAAATGATGTATGGCATAAATCAATGATGGGTACAGGGACCGATTATGATAAGTTTGGATTATTCTATGATGCTGTTGTACAAAAAATTCAAGCAAAAGGTGCCAAGGTAATTTTAGTAACGCCTGCAGTCATAGGAGAGCGATATGACCAATCTAATCCTCAGGATGGGGAACTCAATTTGTATTCCAATTGGATTCGAAAATATGCGGCAGAAAAGAAAATTGCTTTAGTGGATTGTAGGAAATTATTTTTAGACTATAGCGCAAAGAATAACCCTAAGCAGGTTGATAAGGGCATTCTTACCTATGATCGAGTGCACTTAAATGATGCGGGAAATCAATTGGTGGCTGATGCAATTTGGGAAGCCATCAAATAAAGCAAACCAATAAAGCGAAAAAGAAGTCGACTATTATTCAGCAATCACTAAATAATAGTTTTTCTTTCCTTTTTGAATTAAAAGGTATTTGCCTTGTAATAAATGTGAAGTAGTGACATGCGTTGTTTCAGTACCAATCTTTTCCTTATTGATGCTTAAACCACCGCCCTGCCACATTTTACGGGCTTCGCCCTTACTAGGGAAGATGGCAGTGTCAGCTAATAAATTGATTAAATCATAACCCTCATTTAGTGCTGCCAATGGAATGGTCACTTTAGGCACGCCTTCCATGACTTGTAACAATTGAGTTTCGTTTAAGGACTGTAACACTGCAGTTGTTGCATTGCCAAATAAGATCTCAGTAGCTTCAATGGCAAATTTTAAATCCGCTTCACTATGAACAAATTTTGTCAATTCAGCAGCTAAAGCTTTTTGTAAAATTCTTTGTTGAGGCGCAACGCTATGCTCTGAAATAAGTGTATCAATTTGTGCAGGATCTAATAATGTAAAAATCTTAATCCAATTGGTTGCATCTTCATCACTTGCATTTAACCAAAATTGATAAAATTGGTAGGGTGAAGTTTTATTGGCATCTAACCAAATATTGCCTTTCTCTGTTTTACCGAATTTGCCACCGTCTGCTTTTTTAATCAAAGGACAAGTAAATGCAAATGCTTCTCCGCCCATTTTACGTCGGATCAATTCAGTGCCAGTTGTGATATTGCCCCATTGATCACTACCACCCATCTGGACCTTACAGTTTTTATTTTTATACAACCAATAGAAATCATAACCTTGAATTAACTGGTAGGTGAATTCAGTAAAGCTCATGCCTGTATCACCTTCAATCCTTTTTTTCACACTATCTTTCGCCATCATGTAGTTGACAGTAATGTGTTTTCCTACTTCTCTAATAAAAGAAAGAAAGTCGAAATCTTTGAACCAGTCATAGTTATTGACCATCTCGGCAGCATTGTTTTGTGTGCTATCGAAATTTAAAAAATGAGATAGTTGTTTTTTAACGCCAGCAATATTATGTGCTAAGGTTTCCTCACTCAAAAGATTGCGTTCTTCACTTTTGCCACTAGGATCACCCACCATTCCTGTTGCACCTCCAACCAATGCATAAGGCTTGTGTCCAGCTTTTTGTAAATGAACCAATAATAAAATAGGAACTAAGCTTCCAATATGCAAGCTGTCAGAAGTTGGATCAAAGCCGATATAGCCTGAAACCTGTTCTTTTTCAAACAATTCTTCTGTACCAGGCATAATATCTTGAATCATACCTCTCCATCTTAATTCTTGGATCAATGTCATAGTGGGTTACTTTCGGCAAAAATAACTAACAAAAAGCAATAATTTTGCATCATGCAGCTAACAAACCAAATTCAAGGGGAGGGAACTAGGATTGCCCACTTCTTTTTAGACACCATTTTGATCTTTATTGGATGCTTTTTCTTGTACCGATGGTATAATTTTAATGTGTTTTTTTATGGGTTCCCGCCAGTTCGTTTTGGGGAATTTTTCTTTGCATTTTACTTAGTTTATATTTTTCTTTTTGAATTCATTTTTCAACGAACGCCAGCAAAATGGATGACTAAAACAAAAGTGGTGACATTGGAAGGACGACGTCCTGCAGTATGGCAATTTGTAATTAGAGCATTGATAAGAACTAGTTTAGTGTCGATGTTTGGCTTAGCTTGGAACGGGAAACCCTTACATGACACGTTTTCTAAGACAACTCTAGTCTCTACAGATCCATCAAATCATTCCTAAATTCGCAACCTAAAAATTAGGTATAGCGTGTACATTTGTAAAATTTTTTAAATGGCTAAAATCGGCATCAATATCGCAACAGGTAGTTTACAACAACCAGAAATGATTGTAGGGATTGACCTTGGGACTACAAATAGTTTAGTGGCAATCATACATCCTGAAACGAAGTTGCCTACTGCGTTGAAAGAATTTGACGGAAGTAGTATCGTACCAAGTGTGGTGCATTTTGATGCATTTGGCAATGTGGAAGTTGGTGCCGCAGCGAAGCCTTATTTAGAAACTGACCCAGCCAATACCATTTTTAGTGCCAAGCGTTTGATGGGGAAGAGTTATAAAGATATTCAAACACATCAAGACTTTTTTGCTTACAAAGTGATTGATGACAACACAGATAGTTTAGTAAAGGTGCAAGTGGGTAATCAGTTTTACTCACCCATCGAATTAAGTGCGCATATTTTAACTGCATTAAAAAATCGTGCAGAACATATTTTAAAAACACCAGTTACTAAGGCGGTAATCACCGTGCCAGCCTATTTCAACGATACACAAAGACAAGCGACAAGAGATGCAGGAAAGCTTGCTGGATTAGATGTATTAAGAATCATCAACGAGCCAACTGCTGCTAGTTTAGCCTATGGCTTAGGTTTGGATCCTGCCGAAGAAAAAACAATTGCAGTGTATGATTTAGGCGGAGGTACATTTGATATTTCTATTTTAAAAATCAGTGGTGGTATATTCGAAGTGTTAAGCACGAATGGAGATACTTATTTAGGAGGGGACGATTTAGATAGAGCCATCATTGAATATTGGATGGAGGCAATGAAAATTGATTCATTGGAAGACCATAAAATCCTAAAACAACAATTAAGATTGGCCGCAGAGCAAGCAAAAATTACATTATCCAATGCAACGCATTTTGAAACAGATTTTGCAGGTGAAAAATTAACCATAACAAAAGAAGCGTTTGAAAAATTAATTGCGCCAATTGTAGATAAAACAATGGATTGTTGTGCGAAAGCTATGAAGGACGCAGGTTTGAAAGTTTCTGATATCAATACTGTTTTGATGGTGGGTGGAAGTACAAGGGTGCCATTAGTAAAAAATACAGTGTCAACTTATTTCAATCAACCAGTTAATGATACTGTGAATCCTGACGAAGTAGTTGCATTAGGTGCAGCAGTGCAAGCAGATATTTTAGCAGGTAATAATCAATCCATGTTGTTATTGGATATTACACCATTGAGCTTAGGAATTGAAACAATGGGTGGATTGATGGATGTGTTATTGCCAAGAAATTCAAAAATCCCAACGCAAGCAGGAAGACAATACACGACACAAAAAGATGGACAATCAGGGATTCAAATTGCCATTTATCAAGGAGAAAGAGATTTGGTGAAAGACAATAGAAAGTTGGGTGAATTTACATTGTCTGGGATTCCATCGATGCCTGCGGGTTTACCGAAAGTGGATGTGCAATTTTTAATCAATGCGGATGGTATCTTGCAAGTACGTGCAAAAGAACTAAGAACTGGTTTGACGCAAAGTATTGAAATCAAACCACAGTATGGTTTAACAGATGAAGAAGTAGAACAAAGATTGATGGATAGTATCACACATGCTAAAGAAGATATTGCAACAAGAGCTTTGGTAGAAGCAAGGACAGAAGCAGAGCAGATTTTATCAGTGACCGAAAAGTTCATGTCAAAAAATATAGCTTTATTGTCTAAAGATGAATTGATGCAAACTGCAGAAGCCATGCAGGCATTACAATTGGCCATTACGATGGAAGATAAAGATTTAATACAAGGCAAGACAGAGGCATTGAATGACTTAACAAGGCCATTTGCTGAGCGTGTGATGGATCAAGCCATTTCTGGGGCCTTAAAAGGGAAGGGGATCATGGATTAATTGGCTGATTGGCCTTATAAATAGATTTATTATGGACAAAATGGAGCAAAAATTTGGTTTTTTAAATTGTAACCCTATCTTTGCATTCCAAATTAAAAACGCCTGAGGAGGTATATATTATGTTAATTATTGATTCAAAAGACTGCGAGAACATTGACAAGGCCCTTAAGAAGTACAAAAAGAAGTTTGAAAAAAGCAAGACTTTAGTAAACTTACGTGCTCGTCAAGCATTTGTAAAGCCATCTGTAAAACGTCGTTTCGAAGTATTGAAAGCGATTTACAAGCAACAAATCTTCTCTGGTAAAATCGAAGGATAGTTTCTAAAGAAACTCTACAATACATTTAAAGCCCCTTTTTAGGGGCTTTTTGCTTTTCCATCAAATTTTATTGAAGTAACTTTAACCATGACTATTCAAACAAGATATGCACCCTTAAATGCTTTTCTGGCTTATCTCCAGTTTGAAAAAAGGTATTCTAGACATACTACTATTTCATACGCAAATGATTTGACACAGTTTTTTGATTTTATTGAAACGCAATATGAGGGACTTGCATTTCAACAAATTACGGGCACTTTGGTAAGAACATGGCTTGCGAGTATGAAGGAGCAGGAGATGTCAAGTAAATCATTGAATCGAAAAATATCTTCATTAAAATCTTTTTTTAAATACCATATACAACAAGGCGCATTGGCTAAAAGTCCAATGGAGACAGTGATTAGCCCAAAAGTCAATAAAAGATTACCCAGCTTTGTAACGGAGCAAGATATGGAACAGTTGTTCATGAATTTGGCATTTGCAGAAGGATGGAAAGGCTTTACAGAGAAGATGGTTATCCATGTTTTTTATGCCACTGGAATGCGTTTGAGTGAGTTAATTCAGTGTAAAGAAACACAGGTAGATTTAGCTAAAAAAATCATCAAGGTTATAGGTAAGGGGAACAAAGAAAGAATCTTGCCAATCAGTCCATCATTGGCTACAGAGTTACAATTGTATATTGATCAAAAGCCAACAGAAGCGCAGGGAAATCCTTATTTATTTGTGACTGAAAAAGGCAAGATGTTACAGCCAAGAGCCGTCTATAGTTTTGTTAAAAAATACTTGGCACAAGTGACTACTTTACAAAAGAAAAGTCCCCATATTTTAAGACATAGTTTTGCTACCCATTTAATGAACAATGGGGCTGATTTAAATGCAGTGAAAGAGTTACTAGGCCACAGTAGTTTGGCTGCTACTCAAGTATATACACATAACACAATTGACCAATTAAAAGCGGTCTTTGCTAAGGCACATCCCAAAGCATAAAGTTTTCTTAAAAAAAGGGCTAAATCATTGTTTGCATTTTGAATTAGTAGTAACTTACTATTGCAGCGCGATGGCATGCTACGCTGATCAGTTCTTAATTT
>ERZ650308.1185-NODE-1185-length-13648-cov-7.643787_pt1 | contig 13648 bp, 15 predicted proteins | sample MGYA00376244_ERZ650308 | MGnify/ENA primary metagenome ERZ650308 (study PRJEB26733, sample SAMN07839295) | wastewater metagenome | biome: small river; feature: stream; material: water | place: USA: North Carolina | collected 2016-04-26 ...
TTGAAGCAACAGGCAACCAGGTTCTCCCAAGTGTCTTTTCCGCCGCGCGATCTCGGCTGCACGTGATCGATGGTGTTTGCCGGGTTTGTGCAATAGGCACAGCGGTGTCCATCTCGGCGCAGCACACCTCGACGCGAGACCGGCACCATTCGACTTCCTGGGATGCGCACATAGCGCGCGAGCAAAATAACGGTTGGCAATTCGAAGTCACGATTGGCAGTGTGGATAAGCTTTTCGCCCGAACCCGCCAGGACTGTGGCTTTTTGATTTAGTACGAGCACCAGGGCTCGTTTGAACGAAACCACAGCCAGTGGTTCGTATCCGGCGTTCAACACCAGTGTGTGCATTCGTCTTCCTTTCAAAACCCCAAATGGCTTTTGGGGTTTCGGCATAGGTACGGCCTGTTGTCAGGCTATGACCGAATAGCAAAAACGCCCCGCATCAACGGGGCGTGTTTTGGTGAAGATTTGATTAAGAACTAATTGGTCTTCAAGCGCACAAAGTGAATGTTGCTCGTGAAAATCGGCGCCAACTTGACCGTGTCGCCAGGACGAGGCGAGTGGTAGAAATTGCCATTGCCCGCATAAATTCCGTCGTGACTCAAGTCGTCAAAGACAACCAAGTCGCCCGGCATTGCATCCTCGGCCTTGATGAAAATGCCCATGCGGTTCTGACCGTGCACGCTGTGAGGCAGAGCTACACCGAACTGGGCAAATACATAGGCCACGTATCCCGAGCAGTCAAAGCCTCCCGGCGTCGAGCCACCGAAAACATAAGGCGTGCCAACATACTTGGCCGCAACCTTCAGAATTGTCGCGCCGTCAAGCTTGCTGTATGGCGGGTTAGCCAAATATTCTTCGGCGGTTGGACCCGAGAAGGTTCGGTATCGGTTCAAAGTTTCTTGACGTGCAATTTCGTCGGCATCGGCGTTCTTGTAGTCACCACGCGAGAACTTCACGGTGTTAACCGCGGCAACCGTGAGGTTTTGAGTGTCGCTGGCAGCGGCCAAGGCCTGGGCATCCGTGGTGGTGAATCTCGACATGGCGGCGATATCGGGGTTGTAGGCATAGGCCGGCAAAGCAAATGTGGCTAGCATGCCCGAGGCAACAGACATGGTGATGGTGTTTCTCACACCGCGGCGAGCATAGAAAGGCACTCGGCGGGTGGCACGCACCAAGAAGTTTGATTTATTTGGATCGGTCAAGTCGATTGGCTGTGCTGCCGCAATCTCGCGGTCTAGCTTTGCCTGTTTCTTTTCGGCACGGCGAGCAGCGCGCGATAGACGGGCTTTTTCAGCCTCGCGAATCGAACGTCGTGACCGCAACTCGAAAGAGTCAAGAACGTTGATCTCTACGTTTGCGCGGTGTCTGCCTGTGCCTTTGGTGGCCAAAACTAAACCTCTTGCTCGCCAGGGTTGGTGGTTTGCATCACCTCAAGTTTACCCGAGGTTTGCTGATAAGTCTCTGTTAAGCCTCTACAAAGAGGTGCATCGCAAGGTCTGGCTCGAGACGCAAACCATCCGCGCTGCCATGCTTTGCAATCAGAACCGAGGTTCCTTCGAAATCTACGGTGACCTTTGCGCCGGGCAGAATGCCCAGTTCCTTCAGCTGGCCAAGAAGCTCTACGTCGAGCTGCATCGGTTCGCCGATGCGACGAAGAACGAATTCACTTTGACTTGCGATGGCCTTTGGCAAGTCGACAATGCTCACCACACCGTCTTTGAAAGTCGGGTTGGTCTTGTAGCCAAGCTCGTCAAGGCCCGGAATCGGGTTTCCGTAAGGAGAGAAATCTGGCGATTCAATCAACTCGAGGATCTTCTTTTCAACATGCTCGCTGATGACGTGCTCCCAGCGACAGGCTTCCTCGTGAACCAGTTCCCATTCGAGACCAATCACGTCGGCAAGCAAACGCTCTGCCAATCGGTGCTTTCTCATGACTGACACAGCCTCGTGGCGACCCTGATTGGTCAACTCAAGGTGTCGTTCCCCGGTAACGATAACCAAGCCGTCGCGTTCCATTCGAGCAACGGTCTGAGAAACGGTTGGCCCGGATTGGTCGAGTCGCTCGGCAATGCGAGCGCGCATCGGCACTTGGCCCTCTTCTTCGAGTTCCAAGATGGTCCGAAGATACATCTCTGTTGTGTCGATTAGATCGGTCATTAGCACCTCCACTGATCCTGAATAAAGATTACCCGACAAGCAAACTGGCCCTGATTCGGCTGGCTAAACTTGAAGCATGCCTGAAATCATCATTCCTGAACAGTTTTTGCCTGCCGATGGTCGCTTTGGATGCGGCCCATCTCGAGTTCGACCAGCGCAAATAAGTGCATTCGCAACCGAGGGCGCAAAGCTCATGGGAACCTCGCACCGCCAGGCACCTGTCAAAAACTTGGTGAAGCGCGTGCAAGAGGGCTTGATGGATTTGTTCCACAACCCAGCAGGCTACGAAATCGTAATCGGCAACGGCGGCTCGACCGCGTTTTGGGATGCAGCGGCATTCTCGATGGTTGAAAAGAAGGCCCAAAACCTGGTTCACGGCGAATTTGGCGCCAAGTTTGCCAGCGCTCTAACCAACCCTTGGCTGGAGAAGCCGACCGTGATCAACGGAACCCCTGGTTCGCGCCTCGAGCTTCAGGCCGAAGCCGGCGTCGACTCATACGCCTACGCCCAGAACGAAACTTCGACCGGTGTGGTCACACCCGTCAAGCGTGTTGCCGGTTCAGATTCAAACGCAATTTTCTTCACGGATGCGACCTCGGCAGCCGGTGGCATCGATTTCGATCCACTAGAGACCGACGTCTACTAATTCGCACCGCAGAAGAACGTTGCCTCTGACGGCGGCCTTTGGTTCTCACTTATGTCGCCAGCGGCAATCGAAAGAACCGAGCGAATCGCGGCAACCGACCGCTACATCCCAGAGTTCCTGAGCGTGAAAACCGCGATCGACAACTCGCGACTAAACCAGACCTTGAACACTCCAGCCATCTCGACGCTATTCCTGTTGGCCGAGCAGATTGACTGGATGAACTCAAACGGCGGACTTTCTTGGGCTGACTCTCGCACCAAGGCGGCATCTGACCAACTTTACAACTGGGCCGACAACTCCTCATTTGCCACCCCGTTTGTGACTAACCCTGAGCACCGCTCACAGGTTGTTGTGACCATTGACTTTGATGACAACATCGATGCCGCTGCGATCGCTAAGGCGCTTCGCGCAAATGGAATTGTCGACACCGAGCCGTATCGCAAGCTTGGTCGCAACCAACTTCGAGTCGCTACCTTCACCGCAACCGAACTTGCAGACGTGCAGGCGCTAACCGGCGCAATCGACTATGTGGTTGGACAACTGGCCTAGGCTAAGGCCATGAGGTTTTACGTAAAAGACAGCGAGCGTAAGCCCGACCCACAACCGGTCAAGACGAATGCTCGCCTTGCTATTTCGGTTGGCTTAGTTCTTTGGGTTCTTGCCCTTGCCGCGTGCATCTTTTTTAGCGGCTCGCTTGCGGCGGCCGAAAAATCTTGGTGGCTTTCGACCTGTTTGTTTGGCATCGCCCTCGGCGTCTTCGCCTTCTTCAAGGTCGGCAAGCACTGATTCGTCTTCGGCGACTTCAGCGTCAACCTGACTAATTTCATCGGCTGAGGCTTCTGCCTCGTCGGCATCAACCTCGTCAAGTACTGCTTCATCAGACTCGTCTAGATCTTCATCTTCGTCGTCTTCGTCGTCAGCATCTTCGGCCTCGGCTGCATCGAGAGCCGCCTGTGCTTCAAGTTCAGCCTGCAGAGCTTTGTAATCAGCGAGGCGCTCAGACCAAGGCACCCAGTCTGGTGCAACCAGTGAGTCTGGTCCTGGCATCAAAAGCACTTCTGAAATTGTTGCGGCGGCCGAATCAGCCTGCTCGAAAACGGTAATCGACCAACGCCATCCGACATAGCCCTTGAGCTTGGCTTCGAATAGGAAAGTAGTTACGCCGTCACCCTCGTCGATTGTGTCGACGATGGAGCCAACACCATTGCGAGGCGCAGCCTCAACGGCAGCGGCATAGGCAGTTTCTTGAAGAGTGGCCACGTTTTGCTTAGGCATCTAGTTCATCGGCGAGCTTGCGAAGCAAGGTGGCAATTTTCTTGCCGTGCGATGACTCTGGGTATTTGCCGCGCTTCAGGCTTCCGCCAAGGGTGTCAAGCAGACGAATAAGGTCTTCGACGATTACCGACATTTCGTCGGCAGGCTTGCGACCCATCTTGGCTAGGCTGACCGGAGCATCGAGAACGCGAAGTGAGAGCGCCTGAGCGCCACGCTTGCCATCGACGATGCCGAACTCGACTCGCGAGCCTGGCTTGATTGAAGAGGTTCCCGCAGGAAGCGCACTCACGTGCAGGAATACTTCACTGCCGTCGTCAGACGCAATGAAACCAAAACCTTTTTCTTCATCGAAGAATTTGACTTTGCCGGTTGGCATGGAAACCTCTTTCGTTAACCCAAACGTTTATTTTACAAGGCAGATTGGTTCTTTGACAGCGGTATCCTAGAAGGATGGCTAAACAAAGCGATTCAAAGGGTAAACCGGCACCCAAGGCCGGTATCGAGCGCGTTGAAAACATCCTCGCCTACATGGCTGCAGGCCTGATCGGCACTTCGGTCTTGGCAATGATTGCGGTTTTCATTATCTCTGCGATACCAAGCTCAAGCCCAAAGGTTGGTGAGCTCAAGCTCCCGGCCATCCTGGTTTTTTACCCTCAGTTTGGTCTAGCGGCAGGCGCTGCCGCTATCATCGCACTCGTTGCGGTTAGTGCGCGCAGACGAGCCAAGCAAAACAGAGCCAACTAGTTCGGCGATAAAAAACCGATGAGCGAAATTCTTAGAGTCGCAGCTGCGCTTAGGCGAAGCTCTGATGAAGAACTTCGTGATGTGATTGCGCAGCGCATGGTGTCGTCATCGACAATGCGCGATTTCTTTGACCTTGCCGATGCACTCACCAAACCGAGCGCTGTTTCAAGCACGGTTGCGGGTCTTTCGAGAACGCAGGCAATAGCACTTCAGGCCATCGCCGATGGCGAAGAACCGAACTTTGAAGCCGCAAGCGAACTTGCAAAATTGATGCTTGTCGAAAATAAAAAAGTAGACGGCGAAGCGGCCTTCATCGCCTTCGAATCAACTCTGACGGCACTGATTGCCTTCAAACGGCCGGCGACCACCGAACTAATGATGGCCGAGCCGACCAGCAGCCAGCACGAAGTTGATCGCGATGCCAGCGTCGCTATTTTTGAAACCATGCAGGCCCTAACCGAACTTGTTTTTGATATCGAACAGCGCTTCGTGCGCGAAGTCGGCAAAAAGAACGTTGGCCTTCCAGATATAAAGCGACTGGCAACCCACCTGCGAAAGCCAAACGAGTATGCCAAGGCGATCTATGAGCTCGCCAATCTCAGCCAACTGATCACGTTGGCCAAAGGCAGGTGGCAGCTCGGGCGAATGGCCGATTCCTGGATCGATTGGTCACCTACGCAACGATTCGAACACCTTGCTAAAACCTGGCGAACAATCCTGGGCGAACCATCTGCCAACGAATTGATTTTGGGCATCGGTCAACGGGCGGGCACAATCTCACTTCGCGAGCACCTTGCCTCGACCTACCCGTTCGCCGACAGCGCGGTTAGCTCCCGAATCGCTAAAGTTGCCGAAATCGCCGAACTTGTTGGCATTTCAGCCAATGGCTTGTTGAGCTCGTGGGCGAGCGACGTGCTGCACTCCCGCTTCGATCTAGCGCCGCAAAAGGTTGCCAAACTTCTTCCAATTCCTCAGGCGCGACTGATTTGCCAGGCTGACCTTTCGTTGATTGCACCAGGTCCGTTGCCCACCGAAATCGAAATCACGCTTCGCAAGTTTGCCGACACCGAGCAAATCGGCATGGCTTCGACCTACCGGCTGTCTGCACTGAGCATCAGTCACGGTCTAGAAACCGGGCTGACCGAAACCGAGATTCGTTCGCTGCTCGAAACCCTCTCGGGCAAGGCCCTGCCGCAACCAATCGACTATCTGATTCGCGAATCAGTGACTCGCTTTGGTCGCTTGACCATCGCCGAATTAACCTCGGATGGCGAACCCGCGAGCCTGCGCAGCCACCTAAAGTCATCTGACCCCATTCTGCTAACTCAAATTTTCAATGACATTCGCCTCAAGCCATTCGCTCTTCGTGAGGTTGAAGACGGTTCCCTTGCATCGAGATTTGAGCCCGAGGTTTTGTATTTTGGCCTGCGTGAAGTTGGCTTCTCGGCAGTGCGAGTGGGTGCCGACGGATCGGTTTTGTCACCGCGCACGAAGGTAGAAAAAGTGGAAGCCGAGACCGAACTGAGCACCATCGAAACCGACATCGCAAGGCTTCGTGAACACGAAGCCAAACTCGGCGAAGAACCAGATGGCGACGATGTGCTGCGTCAGATCTCGCTGGCCATCAAAAACAAAGCCAAAATCGACGTCACTGTAGTGACAGCAGCCGGGGCCGAGATTGAATACACGCTCGAACCAATCGGAATCGCAAATGGCCGACTCAGGGCCAAAGACCGCAAGGCAGATATCGAGCGCACTCTGCCGCTGACCAGCATCACGAAGGTTAGGCTTTAAGGATGACCAGCGGGCCACTAATCGTTCAAAGCGACAAGACAGCTCTTCTTGAGGTCGACCACCCTCAGGCAGCCGATGCTCGTCACGACTTGGCTATTTTCGCCGAGCTAGAGCGTGCGCCCGAGCACATCCACACCTATCGAATCACCCGATTGGGTCTCTGGAATGCACGCGCCGCCGGTCATGATTCTGATTTTGTTCTTGGCGTTCTCGATAAATACGCGAAATTTGCCGTGCCCGGTTCGGTGCGCGCTGACATCACCGAAACCATGGGTCGCTATGGCCGACTAGTCATTCAGCGCAGCGAAGACGGCGAACTCGAATTGTTCTCAACCGACCGTGCAATTTTGCTCGAGGCCAGCCGCCACCGAAAGATCTCTGAACTTCTAGACGGCCCGATTTCAAACGAGGCTTTCCGAATTCAGCCCTGGGCACGCGGTCAGGTAAAGCAAGAACTTCTAAAACTCGGATGGCCCGCCGAGGACTTCGCCGGCTATGCCGAGGGCACTCCCCACGAAATCGATTTGGTGCAGGGCGAGTGGGCGATTCGCAACTATCAGACTCAGGCAGTCGAGAAATTCTGGGCCGGCGGATCTGGAGTGGTCGTTTTGCCATGTGGCGCAGGAAAGACAATCGTCGGCGCTGCAGCCATGGCCGTAGCAAAAACCAACACCCTAATTTTGGTCACCAACACAGTTTCGGCACGACAGTGGAAGAGCGAGCTACTCAAGCGCACGACTCTAACCGAGGATGAAATCGGTGAGTACTCTGGCTCGCTCAAAGAGGTCAAGCCGGTAACCATCGCGACCTACCAAATTTTGACGACCAAGCGAAAGAGCGAATACGCACACCTCGCGTTGTTGAATGCAAACGACTGGGGTCTGATCGTCTACGACGAGGTGCACCTGTTGCCAGCGCCAATTTTCAAAATGACCGCCGACCTTCAAGCCCGTCGACGACTCGGCCTAACCGCAACCCTGGTTCGCGAAGATAGCAAAGAGGGCGATGTGTTCTCGCTCATCGGCCCGAAGCGCTTCGATGCGCCTTGGAAGGAAATCGAAGCCCAGGGTTACATTGCACCTGCCGCCTGCTTCGAAGTTCGCGTAGATATGCAAGACGAAGAACGCCTCAACTATGCAATTGCCAGCCAGGATGAGCGCTATCGAATCGCAGCAACCAGCCCAATCAAGATTCCCGTGATCACCGCGCTGATGAACAAGCACAAGGGTGAACCAACTCTCATCATTGGACAATACCTCGATCAAATTCACGCCGTGTCGGGAGCCTTGAAGGTTCCTGAAATCACGGGTGAAACCCCAATCGATGAGCGCGAGCGCCTGTTTGATGAGTTCAGAACCGGCAAGATCAATACTCTCGTGGTCAGCAAGGTCGCCAACTTCTCAATCGACCTGCCAGAGGCTTCGGTGGCAATCCAGATTTCAGGTTCTTACGGCAGCCGACAAGAAGAGGCTCAGCGCCTAGGGCGCCTTTTGAGGCCAAAGGCCGACGGTCGCAGCGCAAGTTTTTACACTCTTATCGCTCGCGACACCGTCGATCAAGACTTTGCCCAGAACCGCCAACGCTTCTTGGCCGAGCAGGGCTACAGCTACGAAATCATCGACGCGCACGACCTCTAGGCAACCGGCAGCAACGCTGGGGCGAACATCACAAGAAACTCACCTCACTCTCCCAGAACACTCTCAGCAATCTTTCAGATAACACTGTGATATTGAAGGTATGGAAAACGTAAAAGTTCTGGTCGTAGACGATGAACCAAACATCCGAGACTTGCTTGCCACTAGCCTTCGCTTCGCCGGTTTCAGCGTTCACGCTGTTGCCAACGGCGCCGACGCCGTGCACGCGGCCGAAAAGGGCGAACCCGACATCATTCTGCTCGATGTGATGTTGCCCGACATGAATGGCTTCAGCGTTACCAAGAAGATTCGATCGATGGGCATCATGGCGCCGGTCTTGTTCTTGACCGCTCGTGATGAAACCGAGGACAAAATCACCGGTCTCACAGTTGGTGGCGATGACTACATGACCAAGCCATTCAGCCTCGACGAGATCGTTGCCCGAATTCACGCAATTCTTCGCCGCACCAAGCAGTCGACAGTCGAAGAATCTGTTCTTGAAGTTGGCGAAATCAAAATCAACCAGGATGCCCACGAGGTTTTTGTTAACGGCGAACTAATCGATCTGAGCCCAACCGAGTACAAGCTGCTTCGCTTCTTGATGTCGAACCCAAACCGAGTTCTGACAAAAGCACAGATTCTTGATCACGTTTGGGAATATGACTTCAACGGCGAAATGGGAATCGTTGAGTCTTACGTTTCGTACCTTCGCAAAAAACTTGATCCACTGACCACCGAGCCGTTGATCCAAACCAAGCGTGGCGTTGGCTACATGTATAAGTCTGCGAAGAACGGCAAGTAATGAACCAAAAGGTCGGCAACGCGTGGGAGCAAGTATCGCTTCGCGCTAAGTTGACCACGCTCTCGGTGGCGCTAATCGGGCTACTTCTTGTGGTTTCAAGCCTGGGCACCATTTCGCTTCTGAAAACATATTTGCAGAGCAACGCCGACAACCTCTTGGTGAGCACCGCCGAGGCGCTGCGCGACGAAGACCCGAGCTTGATTGAGGCCAGGCTTGCCAATCACGAGCTCGAGCTTCCACCCTTGCCAAGCGACTTCTACATCGCCTACCTCGACACCGATGGTCAACTGCTTATCGGCTTAGTTTCATCTACCGACGGCAAAAAGAGTGTTCCAAATTTGAGCAAGTTCGACATCGCTTCGGTGGTCTCAAGTCAGGGCGTTCCATTCGATGTTGATTCGAAGGGCATGTCGGGCAATCGCGTAACCCGCGCCGAATGGCGAATGGTCGCGCTGCAGCTTCACTCGATGCCCGGTTCAATCGTGGTTGCGCTTCCAACCGGCTCGAACCAAGCTCTTCTAAATCAATACGCAACCATCGGTGGCGGCTTTGGCGTTCTGCTGCTCGTTCTCGCCGGTCTAAGCATTTGGTTCACCATCTCTTCAGCGCTTCGGCCGCTAAACGAGGTTGAGCGCACCGCCGAGGCAGTAGCTGCCGGCGACATCTCACAACGACTAATCGAACGCCCAGGTAAGACCGAAATCGCTCGACTGAATCGAGCTCTCAACAGCATGCTTGATGGCATGGAGACGGCGCTGCAATCTCGAAACAAGACTGTCGATCAAATGCGTCGCTTCGTTTCTGACGCTAGCCATGAACTTCGAACTCCCCTGGTTTCGGTTCGCGGTTACGCCGAGCTTTACCGAATGGGTGCCCTCAAGAAGCCAGAGCAAATCGCCGAGGCAATGGGGCGAATCGAGAGCGAAGCGATTCGCATGACCGGATTGGTTGAGAGCCTTCTGGCGTTAGCCCGCCTTGATGAATCGGCCGAAATCACCAAGCAACCAACCGATTTGGTTGCCCTTGCTCGAGACGCAGCCAAGGATGCCTCTGCCGCCGACAGCCAACGAGAGATTCGGGTGACCGATCAGTCTGGTGAACGGCTCGCAGACAGTGCCAAACTCACTCTTCTCGCAGACGCCTCGTCGCTGCGTCAGGTCTTTACCAACCTGCTGGCAAACGCATCGAGATTCTCGCCCGAAGGCGCTTCGATAGAAATCGCTCTGCATGAGAACAAATCGCACGCTTTCCTAGAGGTTCGCGACCACGGCGAAGGTGTTCCAGAACAGTTGCGTGAAAAGATATTTGAACGCTTCTATCGCGTCGACAATTCGCGCAACAGCGAGACCGGCGGCTCTGGCATCGGCCTCTCAATCGTCTCGACAATCGTTGAACGCCACGGCGGAACCATCGTCGCCGATGAAACGCCTGGCGGTGGCGCAACTTTCCGCGTCTCACTTCCGAAGAAGTAATCCACAGATTGCTTTTTGGGCCAGTTAGCAAGGCTGACAAACCCGCAAACTTGGGGCATGACCCAATTCAGCGTTGACAGCGAGCGCGTAATGGCCGCTAATCTTGCCATTCAAAACACCATCTCACGGCTGAGCCAAGAGAGCGATAGCCTGCATTCACAACTCATCGGACTGCAATCCTCCTGGACAGGCGCAGCCGCCAATAGCTTTCAGGAACTAACCGCTCGATGGAAAGCTACCTCAGCCACGGTAGACGCTCAACTCGCCGAGGTAGGCCGAGCGTTGGCAACCGCGGCGAACCAATATGCCGAAATCGAATACGCGAATCAGCGACTTTTCTTGTGATTCGAAGCGATCCAGCACTCGGAGGGTTTAGCCACTTAAAACAAATGGGCGACCACCGAAGTGATCGCCCATCTGGTTTAGAACTATTAGAAGTCCATGCCTCCGCCTGGAGCTGCAGGTGCAGCCGATGCAGGCTCTGGCTTCTCGGCAACAACGGCTTCGGTGGTCAAGAACAAACCAGCGATTGAGGCTGCGTTCTGCAATGCAGAGCGGGTTACCTTCACTGGGTCGTTGATGCCAGCCTGAAGCATGTCTACGTATTCGCCGGTCGCGGCGTTTAGGCCCTGACCTGAAGGAAGCGATGCAACCTTCTCGGCAACTACGCCAGGCTCTAGGCCTGCGTTGATTGCGATCTGCTTTAGTGGAGCCGAGATTGCAACGCGAACGATGTTCGCGCCGGTAGCCTCGTCGCCGGTTAGGTTTAGCTTCTCGAAAGCGGTCTTGCCGGCCTGAAGTAGCGCAACGCCACCACCAGCAACAATGCCCTCTTCAACGGCAGCCTTCGCGTTGCGAACTGCGTCTTCGATGCGGTGCTTGCGCTCCTTTAGCTCAACCTCGGTTGCTGCACCAGCCTTGATGACTGCTACACCGCCGGCAAGCTTGGCTAGGCGCTCCTGAAGCTTCTCGCGGTCGTAGTCGCTGTCGGTGTTCTCGATCTCGCGACGAATCTGCTCAACGCGACCAGCGATCATGTCATTGTCGCCAGCGCCCTCAACGATGGTGGTCTCATCCTTGGTGATGACAACCTTGCGAGCGCGACCAAGAAGGTCAAGGGTTACACCCTCAAGCTTTAGGCCAACTTCTTCAGAAATAACCTGGCCACCGGTCAAGATTGCGATGTCTTGCAACATAGCCTTGCGACGGTCACCAAAGCCAGGAGCCTTGACGGCGACTGACTTGAAGATGCCGCGGATCTTGTTGACGATCAAGGTAGCAAGTGCTTCACCATCGATGTCTTCGGCGATGATCAAAAGTGGCTTGTTGGCCTGGATCACCTTGTCGACGATTGGCAGCAAGTCCTTGATGTTTGAGATCTTTGAGTTTGCGATTAGAACGTAGGCGTCTTCTAGAACTGCCTCTTGGCGCTCAGGGTCGGTGACCATGTAAGCCGAGATGTAGCCCTTGTCGAAGCGCATACCCTCAGTTAGCTGAAGCTCAATGCCGAAGGTGTTTGACTCTTCAACGGTTACAACGCCCTCGCGGCCAACCTTGTCGATTGCCTCGGCGATTAGGTCACCGATCTGGGTGTCGCCCGCAGAGATAGATGCGGTAGCAGCAATCTGCTCTTTGGTCTCGACTGGCTTTGCGTTGTTGATGAGCTCGGCGATAACAGCCTGAACTGCCTTCTCGATGCCCTTCTTTAGGCTGATTGGGTCGGCGCCAGCAGCAACGTTGCGAAGGCCTTCGCGAACCAAGGCCTGAGCCAAGACGGTTGCGGTGGTGGTGCCGTCACCGGCAACGTCGTCGGTCTTCTTTGCAACTTCTTTAACCAACTCGGCGCCGATGCGCTCGAATGGGTCGTCTAGCTCGATCTCTTTAGCGATAGAAACACCATCGTTGGTGATGGTTGGGGCGCCCCACTTCTTTTCGAGAACGACATTACGACCGCGTGGGCCGAGGGTTACCTTGACGGTGTCAGCGAGGATGTTAAGACCGCGCTCTAGACCGCGACGGGCTTCCTCATTGAAGTGAATGATTTTTGCCATTTTGGTTTCAATCTCCTGTAAGTATTTAGCACTCGGTGGGTTTGAGTGCTAACACTATTTTGGCACTCTCCCCATGAGAGTGCAAGCGCGGCACAAACAGAAAAATGCCCTCCCCCGAAGGGAAGGGCATTTTCGAAATCTAGGCGGTCGCTTAGATTACGTGTACGTTGTCTGCCTGAGGACCCTTGTCGCCGTTCTTAACTTCGAACTCTACGCGCTGGTTTTCCTTAAGCTCCTTGTAACCCTCTGACTGGATTGCTGAGAAGTGTACGAATACATCTGCTCCGCCATCCTGAGTGATGAAGCCGAAACCCTTTTCAGCGTTAAACCACTTGACGGTACCTTGTGCCATTGCTTTACTCCTGTTGCTATATGAACAACCGTGACTAGATGCCCGGTTGAGTCGCATAGAAAAAGAGCTGTTGCTACGGATACTGCTACGACCAAGTTCAAGCGTAGCCCTATTAGTTTGCAGAAGATAGGGGCGCGACCACTTATTATTCAGTGGTTATCAAAGGGTTATAAGCGGCTAGTTGCCGTTCAAAACGAAATCTTCGCCCAACACGAGAGTGATTGGGCCGGCATACTTTGACGAAACGACGATCGGATAGTCACCAACGGCCTTGGCCAAGTCTGAGGCCTCGGCCTTAAAGGCTTCATCGGTGATGAAGATTGTCGTGGCCTTGACCTTGATCAGGTTGTTGTTTGAGTCGACCAGATTGATAGCGGTCAAAACGTTGAAACCAGCTGTGCGAAGGGCCTCGCCCACTTTTGCACCCAGGTCACCAACCTTGCCATCCAAAACGTTCACACCCGGGTCAGTGATGGCAGGCGCCTGCGAAGCGGTTCCGAAGCTGATGTCGCCGGTGTACATGGTCGCGTTGTCGACGATCTTCAAAACACCATAACCAGCGCCGGCAACCACCGCAGCGGCGACAAAGATTCGAACCCACTCAATAACGCGGTGCTTAGCGGTGCGACGTTCACGATGACGGCCGCCGTGTGGCTCGACCGCGTCAAATTCGTCAATCGGGAACTTTTGCGCCATGAATCCTGCTTAATAAAATCGAA
>ERZ650308.1186-NODE-1186-length-13644-cov-5.057252_pt1 | contig 13644 bp, 12 predicted proteins | sample MGYA00376244_ERZ650308 | MGnify/ENA primary metagenome ERZ650308 (study PRJEB26733, sample SAMN07839295) | wastewater metagenome | biome: small river; feature: stream; material: water | place: USA: North Carolina | collected 2016-04-26 ...
TCAACAACGCGTGCATCCCAGTCGTCTCCACCGAGGCGGTTATCGCCCGAGGTTGCACGAACCTGAATGGTCGAGAAGTCGTCATCCTTGCCAACTTCGAGAAGCGAAACGTCGAAGGTTCCACCACCGAGGTCGAACACGAGAATGAGTTCGTCTTCTTTGCCCTTGTCGAGACCGTATGCGAGTGCAGCAGCGGTTGGCTCGTTGATGATGCGAAGAACGTTGAGTCCGGCGATCTCACCGGCATCCTTAGTTGCCTGACGCTCTGCGTCGTTGAAGTAAGCCGGAACGGTGATAACCGCGTCGGTCACTGCCTCACCCAAATAGGTCTCTGCGTCGCGCTTTAGCTTTGCCAAGATGCGAGCCGAGATCTCTTGCGGGGTGTACTTCTTGTCGTCGACTGCGAAAGTCCAGTCTGTGCCCATGTGACGCTTCACCGATGCGATGGTGCGGTCTACGTTGGTTACGGCCTGGCGCTTGGCGGTCTCGCCGACCAAAATCTCGCCATCCTTGGTGAATGCAACTACCGAAGGGGTAGTGCGAAAGCCTTCTGCGTTTGCGATAACGGTTGGCTCTCCACCCTCGAGCACGCTAACCGCGCTGTTGGTGGTGCCAAGGTCGATGCCTACTGCACGTGCCATGTGTCGTTCCTCTTTCTTTCGGGCTTGTTGCCCTTTGTTTTACTGTTGGGCCCAGAAACCTGAGCCTCGTTGACTCAAGTTTCGGTTCTCGAAAACGATTTGTCAAGCATTTTTGGGCAAAGTTGAGTCATGTTCACTCAACTCTCAGGTTTAGGCAATTCGTTACCTGAAATCAACGGGATGACCTGCCGGGCTGCCCTATGTTGGGCGGTATGACTTCCAAAGACGCAAGCCTCAAAAAACGCGGCACCTTCGCCTGGGCACTGTGGGACTGGGCCGAACAGCCTTATCCGACCATCATGCAGACCTTCATCTTTCCGGTCTATCTGGCAGGAGCTGTTGCCGGCCCTGGCGATCATCCAGATGCCCAGCTCGGATTAGCTACTGCGGTAGCCGGCATCATCCTTGCTCTAATTGCACCGGTGCTCGGTCGCCGTTCAGACGACACCGGTCGCCGCAAGTTCTGGCTGCTGTTCAACACTTATGTTTTGGTCGCCATCATGTTGGCTAGCTTCTTCATCAAGCCTTCACCTGAATACTTTGTGCTCGGTCTGGTTCTCTATGGTGCTGGTTCGGTCATTCAGGAATCAGCGTTCATCAACTACTACGCAATGCTCAAGCAGGTGACCACCGAGAAAAACATCGGTCGCGTTTCTGGTTATGCATGGGGTCTTGGTTATGCCGGTGGAATCATCTTGCTTGCAATCTCGCTCGTCGGTTTCATCATGGCCGACACTCCTTGGTTCGGAATCGGCACAGCAGAGTCAGTGAACATTCGAGCGGTGTTTGTGTTCAGTGCAATCTGGACGGCCGTGTTCTCGATTCCGCTAATGATTCGCGTTCCTGAAATCGCAAAGAAGGCGACCGCTCGCAAAGAGTCGATCTTGCAGTCTTATGCATCGCTATGGGGTCAACTCAAAACTCTTCGCGCGCAAGCACCAGAGACTTTGAAGTTTTTGATTTCATCTGCGGTCTATCGCGACGGTCTGGCCGGTGTGTTCACATTCGGTGCCGTACTCGGTTCACTCGCGTTTGGTTTCTCGCAAACACAAATCATCATCTTCGGAATCGCAGCAAACATTTTCGCTGGCATCGGTGCGGCAATAGGTGGCCTGCTCGACGATAAGTTTGGCAGTCGAGCAGTCATCATCGGTTCGCTTGTCGGTTTGATCATCGCCGGTTCGGGTGTGTTCTTCTTTGCATCAGCTGGCGTGATTACATACTGGATAGGCGGCCTCGCGCTTTGCCTATTCGTTGGCCCGGCACAGGCATCGAGCCGAACCTTTGTTTCTCGCTTCACACCAGCTGGTAGAGAGGGCGAGGTCTTTGGTCTCTACCAATTCACCGGTCGTGCAGTTAGCTTCTTGTCTGGCTCACTCTGGGCACTTTCAATCACCATCGCTCACACAGTGCTCGGAGTTGAGAAGGCAACCATCTGGGGCATCTGGGGCTTGATGTTGATCTTGGTCGTTGGTCTGTTCTTGCTAACTCGCGTGCACCCGAGACCGGCTGTGCTCGAGAGTCACTAAGTTCGACAACTTGTAGAATTGCTGCATGAGCAAACGCGCGCGCCAGCAAGGTGAACTAGAGAACCTTGTTCTCGAAATTCTCTGGGATGCCGACCAGCCACTCACTTCGACTGAAGTGCTTGATCGCTGCAACGATGACAGCGCATTAGCTCTCACCACGATTCTCACGGTCTTGGCGCGCTTGGTCGACAAAGAGCTGGTTATTCGCAAAACCGGTGAAGGGCGTTCGCACTTATTCACCTCTTCCACTACACGTGAAGAACACACGGCAAGGCAACTGCTTGAACTATTCAATGACTCTTCTAATCAAGTTCTCACCTTGTCGCATTTCACGGCCGGCTTGAATAAAAAATCAATTGCGGCTCTAAAGAAATTGCTCGACGAAAACTGATCTGTGAAACCAGTCTTGGTTCTTATTCCACTTGCTCTTGAGTGGTTGATTGTTGCTTCAACAGTCGCACCTTTGCTATTCGGTTCTTTTTCAAAGCGTCCACGACTAGGCATTGCCGCATGGTTTTCTCTTTTTTTGAGCGCAGGTGTCGCATTCGCTTTAGCGTTCGCGATTTCGATTTGGGCAATTATCGACAACTTCATAAATCTGGAACGTCACCGCCAGAATCTTTTTCTAACCATTGTTTTCAGTCTTGCGCCATGGCTGCTGTTTGCGATGGCTGGCATCGCAATCAATTTAATTAACATCAAGATTGAGCCGTCGCTTGCAAAATTCAAAGAGTTGTTTAGCGCGCCTGTTTTGCCGGCCAGGCACCTCAAAAAGTTTCAAGGTGTCGAAGTCCAGACAATCGAACTCGATGCCTACTTGGCCTTTTCATTGGCCAAACCCGATCAGCGAATTTTGCTCTCGACTCATGCCGTTGATCACCTGCCAGCCGATCAACTTGAGGCCGTGCTCTGGCATGAACTCGGTCACTTGCGCGGTCGGCACGCACGCATCAAGCAGTTGGTGGGTTTGGTGGTTTCGTTGGCCGGGCGCATCCGTGCATCTCGAGCTATGCGCCATGAGGTAGAGCGGCTGTGTGAGCTTGCGGCCGATCAATTCGCACTAAAGCATGTCGAAGCTGCGACTTTGGCGGCGGCCCGAGGCAAATTCGCCTAACTGAAGAGCCTCTCGGCGATAACCTCACCGGGCTCAACGCCTTTGGCTATCGCAAATACCGCCGAGCCAACTGGGGTTGTCCATTTGTTTAGCAGGTCGAATTCTGCCAAGCGACTCTGAACTGGCAAATATTGTGTGGTCAAATCGCGGGCATAAGCGGCAAAGAGAAGCCCTGATTCGAGCACATCGGGAGTCGAGCCAGTGCTCTGATAGTTGAATGGGCGCCTGAAGAATCGCTCGCCTAGATCTGCAGCCGAGGCTCGGCGCACATGGGCAAAGTCCGCAATCACATTGAACCCGTTTGGCTTTTTGGCGTTGAAATCTAGAAAGTCGAACTCATTTTCTTTGCCCAGTGGTGCACCTGAATCCAGGTGTCTTCCTATGATTTGCTCTTTCGCGTCACGACCCAGAACGTCCCAGGTTTCGAGATTCATTTTGATGCGGCGTAGCACTAACTGGGTTCCGCCAAGTGCCCACTCTGGACCCTCGGAAATCCACACGAGATTCTTGAAGTCCTCGCTGCCGAATGCTGGGTTGTCTGTGCCATCGACCTGACCCATCAAATTCCGTTGAGTCTGATCGCTTGGTGTTGTGCCAACCGCGTTTGTGAAGCCCTGCTGAATCCATTTGGTTCTAGCAAAGTTCGAACTATCGCGAATGAAAATGCGCGTGACGTGACTCAGAATTTGCAGGTCATCAGCGGCTATATGAATTAACACGTCGCCGCCGCAATATTCATCTTGCAGTTGATCGATCTTGAACGAAGGTAAGTCAGAGAACCCATTCGGCAACTGATGTTCCAACTGCAATTTTCTAAATAGCTCTGGTCCAAAACCAATCGTTATCGTCAAATTTGCTGGCCCAACCACCAACTCGGGATGCGGATCGGCTAGCGCTGACTGACCGCTGCACAACCTTGAAATATCGTCGGTCAGCAGAACCATCCAGCGCAGCATGTCGTCTTTGGTGGTGTTCGGCAACATGTCGAAAGACACAAAGTTGCTGTGCGACTGCGCCTTGCTTTCAACTCCTGCCTGATGCTCACCAGACCATGCGCTTTTTCGACGGGCGACTGCTGTCTCGTTTTGCGCTATTGCGTCTGAGAAGCCGCGTTTATATTCGGCCACGGCGGCAGTGCCAGTTGCGGCGACTGCGCCTGCTCCCGCTAGTGACCCGAGAATTACCTGGCGTCGTGTAAGCATCTAACTACTTAGTCGGCTCGGGCATAGGTGTAGGGCTATAACTCTCGTCGCCGGCGGCAATAGTCTTCGCTAGCAAGCCGTCGAGTGTGATGTCTGCCGTGCCTTCAAATTTCAAAGTCAGATCGATTTTTGTTCCGGCAACAATCGTCTTGGTTAAATACATCAACATTATGTGCAGGCCGCCAGGTTCAAGTGTGACCGTTTGCCCTGGCTTGATTTCGATGCCATTCGGCTTTTCACTCATCATGCCGTTGACCACCTGATGGGTTTGCACCATTGGTGCGAAGGTTGAAGTTCCACCAATCAAGGTGATGGTTGACGCTGTGTTGTTGGTGATGTTCATAAAGACACCGGTCATGCCACCAACGTGATCTGAATATTCAGAGGCCCGCACCCAAGGCTCACTTACATAGACGCCCTTGGTTTCGTCAGAGTTTGAACTACACGCGACCAAGGATGCGATCAGCATCGGAATCAATAGCAGCGCAAAAACGCGTTTTTTCATCATCGTTTCGACCTTGAGCTTTCTTCTAGTTGTTCTACATATTGTAGAACAAACCTGCTAGAAGTTCAGTCGACTCGGCGCTGAGTGCTTTAGCCCTGCTCTAGCGGCTCGTTGCCAACGTCTGTGCGGTGAAAGTTCATATATGAACGCGAAGCGGTTGGGCCACGCTGCCCTTGGTAGCGGTTCAAGTATTTCGCCGAACCATAGGGGGTCTCTGATGGTGAGCTCAACTGGAAGAAGCAGAGCTGACCGATCTTCATTCCTGGCCAAAGCTTGATTGGCAAGGTTGCCATGTTTGAAAGCTCTAGCGTTACGTGACCGTTGAAACCCGGGTCAACGAAACCGGCAGTTGAGTGAGTAACCAAACCAAGACGACCGAGAGAGCTCTTGCCTTCGAGGCGAGCAGCAACGTTGTCTGGAAGTTTTACGAACTCGTAGGTTGAGCCAAGAACAAATTCACCAGGGTGAAGAATGAACGGCTCATCTGGTGCAACCTCGATGAAACGGGTGAGTTCTTCTTGTGGCTCGGCTGGGTCGATGAACGCATACTTGTGGTTATCGAAAAGTCTGAAGAAGCGGTCGATGCGCACATCGAATGACGATGGCTGCAACAAATTCATGTCGAGTGGCTCTAGGCCAATTTGTCCGGCTTCAATTGATGCGCGAATATCGCGGTCTGACATAAGCATGTGTCTAGGTTAGCGGTTAGATTTAGGGCATGAGCTCAATGACGACCCTCGAAAAATTCGTTGACTATTCAAACCGTCTGCGCGATTCGCTAGCCGAGCGCGAAGAAGTTCTCGGTCTAGTTCTCGTCGGTTCAACCGCAGACCTCGGTCGCGTCGACGAGTGGAGCGACCACGACTTCTATGTGATAACCAAAGACGGTCATGCCGAATCTCTGCGCCAAGACCTCAGCTGGTTGCCAGACCACGAAGACATCATGTGGCGACCACGCGAAACCGATCACGGTCTCAAGGTGGTTTATGCAGACGCGAGCGTTCTCGAGTTTGCGGTCTTCGACGACAAAGAGCTCGAGGCGGCCGGGGCCAATGCCTACAACGTGACACTCGACCGAAGCAACATCACCGAGCGAATGGCTGCCATCGCCGAGCGCAGCAAGCCGAAGGGCTATAACTTCGACCCTGAATTCGAGATTTTCTTGACCCAGATTCTGATTGGCGTGGGCCGAGCCCGTCGCGGCGAAGTGCTGATAGCCGGCCAATTCGTGCGTAGCTACTGCCTGAACCGTGCCTTGGGCTTCATTCGAGCCTGGGTTGCCCCAGCCCCTGGAACCGAGCCAAAAGAAGACAATCTCGACCGTTTTCGCCGCTTTGAGCAGCAATACCCAGAGCTAGGCATGCGTGTTGAGGCGATTCTGCAGCAGCCAGTTGAGGCCGCCAGCCGTCAGACCCTCGAACTAGTGCTCGAGCTTGGCCAGGGCCGCCTGACCGATGCGCACATTGCCAAGGCCCGCCTAGTGCAGCAGCGCTTCGGCTGGGTTTAGTGGTCTAGCCCGGCCTTGCGATAAATCGCCTTCATCCACTTCGGCGCCCACCAGTTCAGGTCGCCAAATAGCCGCATCAAAGCTGGCACCAACAAAGCACGGATGACCGTCGCGTCGAGCAGAATAGCGAATGCGATTCCGAGGCCGAGCATCTTCATGATGCTCACGCCAGATGTTGCGAAGGCAACAAATGAGAACGCAAGAACGAGCGCGGCTGCGGTGATGATTCGCCCTGAGCGCTGAAGGCCAACTGCAACCGAATCGGTTGTCGACAGACCCGCCTCGTGTTGTTCTTTGATTCGACTCAACAAGAACAGTTCGTAGTCCATAGATAAACCGAACACCACAACTGCAATCAGAACGATAGACGAAGTGTCGACTGTTCCGGTGATAAAGAAATCACCGAGCAACCACTTGAGGTTTCCATCGATGAATACCCAGGTTAAGAAACCGTAGGTTGCACCGAGCGAAAGAATGTTTAGCAACACCGCCTTGATTGGCAAAATTACCGATCCGGTGAACAAGAACATCAACACCAAAGTAAATGCGATGATCCAAATTGCAACGACCGGCAACTGCTCGACAATGCCATCCTGTGAATCAGAATAAATCGCGGCCGTTCCGCCAATCAGCACTTTGTGATTTGGCATCTCGAGTTTGCGAATCGCAGTCGTGAGATCTTGACCAGCAATCGAACGTGGTTCGACATCGTGAATCGCCTGAATGCGCTGATAGCCATTTTGTGAATAGTTAGCAAACATCGGCGCATAACCCTGATCGATCACTCCGTTTTGAGCAATGCCGGCGACGCTTTGCACGCGAATGATGTGTGGCAACTTAGAAAGTTCGATTGTGTAGTTCATGATGTCGCCAGAAGCTGCACCCTTGACCAAAATTTCAACTGGGCTTGCCTCGCGGCCACTGAAGCGCTCACGAATAACGTTGTTGGCCACCACCGCTCTGCTCTGCTGAGGCAAGACTCGGTCATCAACCTGGCCGAACTGGATGTTGCTGGCCAAGCTGAATAGACCACCCAGGCCAATTACGGTGATCAAGGTCACAGCCCAGGCGCGGCGCATAACGAAGCGGGCGGTAGCCGCCCACAAGCCTGAGTCGTGAGTCTTTGGCACCTTGCGGCCGAGTTTGAACTTGTTGACGTTATCGCCAACGAGAGCCAGCATCGCCGGCAGAGCAATGAGCGCGCCGGCAATAGACAAGAAGACAACGACAACGCCACCAAGAGCAAATGACTTCAAGAAGTACTGCGGAAAGAATCCGAGCGAAGCCAAGACAATCGCGACTGTAACGCCGCTAAACAAAACTGTTCGGCCCGCGCTGTTCACGGTTGCGATCACCGAGGCATCGACAGGCTTGCCCTTCGCACGTTCTTCTCTAAAGCGATTAACCATGAGAAGCGCATAGTCGATGCCTAGACCTAGGCCAAGACCGGTAATCAGGTTCAAAGCAAAAACAGATGTGTCGGTGAATTGCGCCGAGACCCAAACAAAGAAGAAACTGCCAACGATTGCGAGACCACCAACAAGCATTGGTAGTCCGGCTGCAACAAGCGAACCGAAAACAAAAACCAAGAGCAAAAGAGTTAGCGGAACAGCGATTGATTCTGCGCGTGCTAGATCTTCGCTAATAGTTGTGTTGATGTCGGCGCTGATTGCTGCGAATCCGGCAACATAAACTTTTGCACCTTCGAAGTCGCCGGTGAAAGTGTCTGCGATAAGTTTTCCGACTTTTGCCTGAACAACGTTGTCTTTAACTTTCACAAAGAAATAGGCAGCCTTGCCATCGGTGCTTCGAAGTGACGGTGGTGAACCAAGCGAGTAGTAGCTTGTGACTTTTTCGACGCCACTCATAACTTTGAGATCGCTCAGCAAGTCGCGTGCAATCTTTTTGCTCGAGTCGGTGTCTACTAACTCAGGCATGTCAACAATGAGAACAACTTCTGGTGTCTGCGAGTTGAATTTCTGATCGAGCAGTTTGGTTACTCGTGTTGAATCGCCATTTGGGTTGTCATAGCCGCCGGCCTTGAGCAAGCCGAAACTCTGGAATCCGAGAATTGAGCTGAGCAAGATGACTGCGATGAAGCTATAAAGCGCCGACTTCTTGTGACGCACAACGAGCTCTGCCCAACGATTCATAAAGTGTTTCCATTCTTTGGGCATGCGATGATTCCCTTATGAAGAGTCAACGCAGAAATGCCATCTTTTATTTCATTCTCGCAGGTGCTGGTCTAATCACGGCCTGGTATTTCAACGTCAAGGCTGTGCTCGACGGCGAAGACTTCTTTCACGACTGGTTCACCAGCAACGCCGACATGGTTGTTGCATGCGACCTGCTGATTACGGCCTGCGCCGCTGCCCCGTTCATGATCATCGAGGGCCGTCGGCTCAAGATGCGAAACGTCTGGCTTTACATCGCACTTGCCGGGGTCAGCGCCATAGCCTTCGTCTTTCCGCTGTTTCTGGGCATGCGAGCCCTGAAGCTGCACAAGAACTCTTTGGCAGGTGGGCGCCTCGACACCCACACGATTCACAAGCACCGAGTAGACGTATGGGTGCCTGCCGACCTAAACCCCGAGACCCCCGTGCTCGTCATGCACGACGGCCACAACCTCTTCTTGAGCGAAAACACCACCTATGGGGCAACCTGGGGGCTGCTTGAGGCCCTTCAACCGGATGCGCGCGGCTACCGCCGCATCCGTGGTGAACGCCTGCCGATGATTGTGGGTGTCTGGCAGCTCGACGAAACCACTCGCATCAATGAGCTTGGGCCACAGGGACTGACCGATCGTCACCCAGACATCATCGATTCGCTGCCTGCCGGTTTGCGCCCAATCAGCAGGGTCATGCTCGGCGATGCCTATCAGGCCATGATTGCCGAGGCTATCTTGCCGACCCTCGCCGAAACCTATGGGCTAAAACTCGACCCGAGTCGCACCGCGCTTGCCGGTTCGAGCATGGGTGGTCTTGCGTCGCTTTATGGTCTTGCGAAACATCCGCACGTTTATGGAACAGCCCTCGCGTTCTCAACGCACTGGCCTTATGGATTTGAAAAGTGCGTCGACTATCTCGCCGAGCTTTTGCCAGCGGCTGGCACACACCGAGTCTGGACCGACTGCGGAACCATCGAACTCGATGCGCTCTATCCGCCACTGCACGAAAAGTTTGTGCAGCGAATGCGCGACAAAGGTTTTGTTGACGAGCGCAATTTTGTCGGAGCGATTTATCCGAACACCGGCCACAGCGAAAACTGGTGGGCCGGTCGTGTTGAACACCCAATCAACTGGTGGCTTAACCCAGACGAGCCACGAATGACTCTCGGCGACTATAAGTAGTTTTTAGAAGATCGGAATGTCGTCGTCAGGAATGAAGTCGCCATAGTCGTTGTCGTCGATGCCTGGCGTTTCAACATTGTGGTGACCGTTCATAAACGAAAGCACGCGCTGATCAATCTTCACGTCGCTCAAACGAATTGCTCGTGAAAGATAAAGGCCTTCGAGTGAACGCACGCGGCTAAGCGCTACATAAGTCTGACCAGGCGCAAACGCGCCGCTACCCAAGTCGATAGTGACTTCGTCATAGGTCTGACCCTGCGACTTGTGAATGGTTACCGCCCACGCGAGGCGCAACGGAAACTGCTTGTATTCGGCAATCGGAACCGCAACGAGTTTCTCTTTAACCTTGTTGGTGTCTTCGTCGAAATATTCTTCGATCTCATACTTAACCTGTTCCCAGGTTGAACGACCAACGTCGTGCAGCGCGCCATCGGCTTCGATGATGATGTGGCTGTCGCTCTTGAACTCAACGATGTGGCCGATGGTGCCGTTGACCCAGCGGCGAATAGCCGAGCCATCCGAGTCTTTGAACGGGCTGGCGTCGTCGTTCTTGATGAACATGACCTGAGCGCCAACCTTTAGTTCTAGCTTCTCTTCAGCCGGCTTGGTGTTCTCAAACGACTTGAGGTCGCCGCTGGCCTGCGCGGTGAAGACGCGTGGCTTCTCTTGAATTTGAGCCAGGCGGTTGCGGTTCACGCTGTCGACCGAGGCATTGATTGTGGCCAAGCGAAGAATGTCGTCGTGCGGCATTGGGCGCACGGCAACCTGGTTCAGCTCGTCGAGCATCTCTTGGGTGCAAGAGCCGTCGCGAATCGCATTCAAAATGTCTTTGAAGCGACCGTCTTTTTGTCTGAAGATCTCGATCAGTTCATATCGCTCGAGAGCCGCGTCGCGCCATACGTGCGCATCGAAGAACCAGTTGCTTTGATAGTTCTCAGCCATGTATGCGATGTCTGCCGGGTTGCGCGGTGGCACCGGCGCCAACTGATATGGGTCGCCGAACATAACGACCTGAGCGCCGCCGAACGGAACCTTGCGCTTTCCTCGAGCGATTCCCATCGCACGACTGATGGCATCCATGGTGTCTGCGTTCACCATCGAAACCTCGTCGATTACGAGCAGGTCGATGGCGCCAAGAATTTCACGCGTATAGCGACGCATGTGTTTGGCAAGATCGAACTCGCCGAGTAGGTGAAAAGGAAACCCAAAAACCGAGTTGATGGTCTTTCCGCCAACGTTGAGCGCGGCAACGCCGGTTGGTGCGACAACCGCGAATGACTTGTCGGTGTTGTCGATCAGATAGCTGAGCAGCGTCGACTTGCCGGTGCCGGCACGGCCGGTAACAAATACGTGTGCATCGGTTGATTCGATGTATTCGAACAGTCGCTGCTGTTCGTCAGAAAGTTCAACGTGTTGCATCAGCGTGATCGCTTGTCACGGTCGGCGAGTTTAGAAAGCATGGCGTTATAGTCCTCTAGATCTTTGTTGCCCCCACGGTCGGCCGCGCGATCTAAACGACGAGCTTCACGAGCATCTGATCTGAACCACTGAACCGAGACGATAATCGTAAGCGCTGCCGTCGGCAATTCACCGATGCCCCACGCAATTGCTCCGCCGGTGTGTTGGTCTTCAATCGGAGTCGAGCCCCAGGTGCGACCCATCGCGCCAAACCACTCAGGCAGCAGCAGGCCATTGCCGGTCATGAGCGCAAGGCCGAAGAACGCGTGAAAGGCGAGCACGCCAATAAGCAGCATGATGCGCAACGGAAATTGAATCTTGTGCGGCCCAGGGTCAACGCCAATCAGCGATTGCACAAACAGATAGCCGGTGATCAAGAAGTGCACGACCATCCACTCGTGGCCGATGTGCTCGCGGGTCGACCAACCAAAGATTGGCGTGAAATAGAAAACAATCAGTGACGAAGCGAACAGGATGCCCGCAACAATCGGATGAGAAATGAACTGTGCATACTTTGTGTGCACCGCCCAGAGTGCCCATTCGCGAACACCGCGTGAGGCATCGGTGCGTTTTTGAACCGCACGAGAAAGCAACGTGATTGGCGCACCTGGCACCAAGAAAATCGGAACAGCCATGGTCAGCAGCATGTGGGCAACCATGTGAACGCTGAAGAGGTATTCCTGATATGCGTTGAGCGAACCGCTGGTGATGAACGCGAGCAGCAGCATGCCCGAGACCCATGAAACCGTGCGTCCAGTCGACCACGCATCGCCGCGCTTGTTGAGTCGACGCACTCCTGCCAAGTAGGCAACGATTCCGGCGGCGGCCAGCCCGGCCGCATCCTCAAGTGCAAGGGCTGGGAGACCGACCCCAACGCCTACATCTACTTCATCACCCAGGCGCCGGTGTGGGCCAAGATCTGCAAGGTCATCGGCCAGGAGGACTGGATCACCGACGAGGCCTTCGCCACGCCGGGGGCGCGGCTGCCGCCGCTGGAGAGGCTGCTGGAGCCGCTGGTGGGGCTGGTGGAGCCGCCGGGGCGTCGACTGGCGCGGGGGTCGGGGCCGGGTCGGCGAGCAGCGGAGCGCTCACTCAGATGGCGAGCACGGCCGCAAGAAACGCGCTGATCAACGGCACGATGTCAGAGCTGAGAGGCGGGAACTTCGCGGACGGAGCACGGGCGGGCGCGCTCTCCGGAGTGGCGGCCCCTATCGGGGCGGGCGTGACGTCTTGGGGCGCCGGACAAGGGCTCGGAGCGGCGGGGTCCGCCGCGCTCGGCGGCGCGGCCGCAGGGGCGGTGGGCGCCGGGCTGCGCCCGGGGGCCTCCTCCGAGGACATCTTCTCCGGTGCGCTCAGTGGCGGCGCGGGCGGCGGGGCCAACGTGGCGGCAGGCGGCGGCGCGCTGGGCCAGCTCGGCCTGCATGCGCAGGCCGGCCAGCGGGGTCTTGAGCTGGTGCGCCGCGTCGGCCAAAAATCTTTTTTGCGTGGCAATGGAGTCTTTCAATCGGCGCAGCAAATCGTTCACGGAAGACACCAAGGGCGCCACTTCCAGGGGCACCGCTTTTTCATCCAAGGGACTCAAGTCGTCCGATTTTCTGGCGCGAATTCTCTCTTCCAATTCCGACAAAGGCTTGATGCCTCGCACCAGCGCCAACCACACCAACAACACCGCCAAAGGCAAAATGGCAAACTGTGGCAGCATCACGCCCTTGATAATTTCGGTGGCCAACACCGAGCGTTTCTCGCGCGTTTCGGCCACTTGAACCAGCACCGGGCTCATGCCCAAGGGTGATTTCTCAGACACCAATTGCACCCATGTGTAGGCGACACGAACTTCCAAGCTGCGCATTTCATCGTCACGGATTTTGACTTCGTAGCTGCCCAGCTTTTCTTCGTCTTGCGGTTGTGGCAAATCGCGGTCTCCGCCCAAGAGTTCACCTTTGGGGCCAATCACTTGGTAGTAAACCAAGTCGGCTTCGTCGGCGCGCAACAGTTCACTGGCTGGTTGCGGCAAATTGAATTGCACCCGCTGTTGGTCAGGGCTGAGTTTGACCAATTGCGCCAAAGCTTGGACGTTGTAAATCAGCGCGCGATCAAACGGTTTGTTGGCCAGGCCTTGCGCCACCAACCAAGTAAGCGCCAAACTGACCGGCCACAGCAACAACAAGGGCGTGAGCATCCAGTCCAAAATTTCGCCAAACAACGAGCGCTGCTCGCGGCGAAAAAAAGACAGCTGCCAGTTTTTAGGATTCATGCAGCAAGAAACTCAACGGACTTGACGCCGTCATCAACCCGGAATTTTTCCAAGGCAGTAACCCAAACCACGCACTGTTGCAATT
>ERZ650308.1187-NODE-1187-length-13638-cov-5.097475_pt1 | contig 13638 bp, 16 predicted proteins | sample MGYA00376244_ERZ650308 | MGnify/ENA primary metagenome ERZ650308 (study PRJEB26733, sample SAMN07839295) | wastewater metagenome | biome: small river; feature: stream; material: water | place: USA: North Carolina | collected 2016-04-26 ...
TGGTCCAAGAAGAGCGCCTGATCCTGGGCGGCAACACCAGTGTGGCGATGGGCCAGACGGCCACGCCCACGGCAACGGGCCTGACCACCGGTGGCACCATCGCTGGCGGCACCTACTCGCTGATCGCGGTGGCGCTGGGCCTGCAGGCCTACATCGATGTCGTGGGCGTGAACAACGGCTCCAGTGGCCAGTACTTCTCGGCCGCCACGGCCAGCGTTCCTGGCCAGATCACCCGCACCAACGCGGGCGGCTCCACCGACAGCTTCGGTGGCGGCTCGGCCCAGCCTTCTGCCGCGCAGAGTGTGACGGTGGGCGCCACTTCGGCCGGCTCCATCAACGCGACGGTCTCGGCCACCAATGGCGCCGTGGGTTATGCCTGGTACCTGGGTACGGCTGGCGCCGAAAAACTGGTGGCCGTCACCAGCGTCAACAGCGCCACCCTCACGGCGCTGCCTGCCCCGACGGCGCAACTGGCCTCCAGCTTGGGCGCAGCCGACCACTCGACCTCCGCGCTGGACTTTGATGGTCTGCTGTACCAGGCCTTCAAGCCAGGCTCCAACGCCTTCATCAACACGCTGCCCACCGGCAACACTGGCCTGACGGCCGATGGCGCGGGCGGCATCGCGGACTTCGAGCAGGCCTTCGTGAACTTCTACAACAAGTTCCGTCTCTCGCCGACGGTGGTCTATGTCAGCTCGCAGGAACTGGTGAACATCACTAAGAAGATCGTGGCCAACGGCGGCGCGCCCCTGTTGCGCCTGACCACTGGTGCAGAAAACCCGGGCACGATCTCCGCCGGCCTGGTGGTGGGCGAGTACCTCAACAAGGTCACCGGGACCAAGGTGGCGCTGCGCGTGCATCCGAACATGCCCGCCGGCACCATCTTGTTCTACACCGAGAAACTGCCATATCCGCTGTCCAACGTCAGCAACGTCACGCAGATGCTGATGCGCCAGGACTACTACCAATTGGAGTGGCCGCTGGTCTCGCGCAAGTACGAGTACGGTGTCTATGCCGACGGGGTGCTGCAGTGCTACGCCCCGTTCTCGCTGGGCGTGATCAACAACATCGCCAACGCTTGACCGTAAAGGCTAGCAAATTGATCGCATCCGGGTGAGCGCCCGGGTGCTTTCACATCCCAACCGAATCCATTTCCCCCAATCAGGAGTCCCCATGCCCAAGCTCAAAGCGCCTGCTGGCGCCAGTTGTTTTGCCTACGAAGGCGAGGAGTACGAGGTCAAGCGTGGCCGCGTGGAGTTGCCGCACAAGGCGGTGGCCAGCGCTTTGCTGCATGGCTTCAGCGAAATCGCCGATGAAAAGGGTGAGGAGGAGGGTACCCAGGACAAAGCGTCCGCGGCCTCTGAAGTGCCGCCCGAAACGGTCAAGCTGCCTGTGCTCGATCAGCCGCCTGCCAGTGCGGCTCCCACCGGCGCCCAGGGCAAGAAGTGATGGCGATGCAACTGGCCACCGTCGAGCAGATCAAGGGCTACCTGGCCATCGGCAGTGTGGCCGACGACGCCTTGCTCGCCCGCATGCTCGACGCCGCGGATGCCCGCCGGCAGGCGCAGGCCGCGGCCGAGGCGGGCGCCTGGGACGTGGCCCTCATCATCGACGCCGACATCATCGCGAACCCCGACGCCGTGCGCGCGATCGTAGAGGTCGCCGCAGGCACGAACCGGATGGCCGTCTCGCACTCCCGTCGCGTCATGCTCTCGTCGTCGATGACGACGAAGATCCTCGACGGCTACACCGGGTCCTGGGAGGCGCGGAACCAGAAGGTGTGGAGCGACTCGTGTTCCTGTTGCATCGCCGTCTCCCGCACGTTGTGGGACCAGATCGGCGGCTTCGACGAGGACTACGTCGGATGGGGATACGAGGACAGCGCGTTCGGTGCGCTCGCCATCCATCACGGCGGCCCGATCCACTTTGAGCAATCGACCCTGTTCCACCTCTGGCACCCGGAGTCACCCGACGCGGCCCGGCAGTCGCCGGTGCGGAAGGCGAACGAACAGAGGCTCCGGCGGCTGCACGTCCGGCTTCGCGACGAAGTCATCGGCCGGCCGATTCCCCGCATCCTGCACCGCACCGTTCCCGAGGCCATCGATCCGCAGGTCGAAGCGTGGTGGGAGCGATGGGGCGAGCTCCACCCCGACTGGGAGCTGCGCACCTATCGCGACCCGATCGACGCGGCCCTGTTCCCGATCTCGTCGCCACTGTGGGACCGCTGCCGAAGCGGTGCCCAGAAGGCGGGTCTGATCCGCCTCGAGGCTCTCGCCACATGGGGTGGCGTCTACGTCGATTCCGACGTCGAGCCGTTCCGTCCTCTCGACTCTCTCCTCGGCCTCGAAGCGTTCGCCGGGTGGGAAGACGAGACCACCGTCCCCGACGCCGTCCTGGCGTGCCGTCGCGGCCACCCGGTGTTCGCCGAGATGCTGACTGAAGCGTGCAAGCTCGTGAAGGCGGGGCGCGACGAATGGACGAGCGGCCCGGGGGTGACCACACGCCGCCTGCCCGGCCGCCATGACGTCGCTCTGCTGCCGCCGGGGGCGTTCTACCCGTACCACTACCTCGAGAAGGCTGAGCGGGCCAACGTAACCGCCAAGTCGGCGCCGTGGGCGTTCGGTGCGCACCACTGGCACCACAGTTGGGGCTCCGACGAACAGCGCGCATCGATCGAATCCCGGCAGCGATGAGCGGAACACCCGTGGGAATCGTCGACACCGATGTCGGCCCGTTGCTCGCCCCGATCGACCCGTGGATCTGGCCATGCCTGATCGAGACCGGCTCGTGGGAACCGCTCGTCGGCGAAGCAGTCCGATCGGTCCTCTCCGCAGGCGACACCGTCATCAACGTCGGAGCGCACGTCGGGTACTACACCCGCATGGCGGCGTTGGCCGTCGGCCACACCGGAATCGTGTGGGCGTACGAACCGGCACCGTCGAACCGTCGGCTCCTCGAGTTCAACATCTCGGGCCTCTGCAACGTCGCTGTCCGTTCGGCTGCGGTGTCAGACGAGACCGGCACCGGGACTCTCACGTTCTCCGGCGTCAACCCGGGCGACCACCGTCTCGGCGACGTTCACCCCGAACCAGCCGGGTCCACGACGGTGCCGGTCGTTCGGCTCGACGACGAGGAGTGGACTCGGTACAACCCCGGCGCAGGATTCGTGCCGGCAGCTCCGGCCCGGCTGATCTTCGTGGACGCCCAAGGGTTCGACCTCAAGGTGTTACGTGGCGCCCGGGACGTGATCGACGCAGCGCGACCGCACGTCATGATCGAGTGGACGCCGAACCTGCTCGACCGTGCCGACTACCCAGAGATCGACCGACTGATCGAATCGGGCTACACGGCCCACATCGTCGAGAACGGCATGCCGATCGGCTGCGCATCAGACGGCGACGTCATCGGCGACGGGACCGGCACCCTCCACCTGTCGCCCTGATGTCCAACCGCTATCCGGCAGGCTTCACCGACCTCCTCGAAGCCGCAGACGGGCCGGTCCTCGACAATGGGGCCGGCGGCCGGAAGCACCCCAGGATCGTGGGCCTCGAGTACGTCCCGCACCCCAACAACAGCGTCCAGGCGGACGGGCTCAACCTCCCGTTCCGCGACGAGTCATTCGCTCTGGTGCTCTCCCAGGCGGTCCTCGAGCACGTCACCGACCCGCAGCGCTACGTCGACGAGGTGTTCCGGGTACTTCGCCCGGGCGGGACGATGTGGATCGAGGCGGCGTTCCTGCAACCGGTCCACCAGGCACCGTGGCACTTCTTCAACATCACACCATTCGGGCTCGCTCACCTATGCCAGCGCTTCGACGTGGTCGCAGTCGAGCAATTCGGATCGATCGTGGAGCAGTGGGAGTGGATCGGTCGGGAGGCCGGCGCCGATGAAGCGCTGACCGCCTCGGAGCGTGGAGCGATGCACCGGATGCTCGCGAAGGTCGAAGCAGCCATGACCCCGGAGCGCAGATGGAACACGGCCTCTGGCGTGCGATTGATCGGGAGGAAACCATGACCGTCTCAGTCGTGTTCCCGTGGCGCCCCGGATGCCTATGGCGGGAACGCTCGTTCAACTGGGTTCGAGACCGGTACGCAGCGACCCACCCATCGTGGGAGGTCGTCATCGGCGAATCGCCCCAAGGCTTGTTCTCCCGGTCCGCTGCGATCCTCGACGGGGCTCGCCGAGCTTCTGGCGACGTGCTCGTGGTCGCCGACGCGGATGTTTGGTGCGATCCCGCTGACGCTGTGGAACGGGTCACGGAGACGGGATGGTCTGTCCCTCACACTCTGATCCACCGGCTGTCCGAGGAATCATCCGACCTGTTCATGGGCGGGTTCCCGCTCGACGAGCTCGAGCTCGACCAGTCGAACCGTCAGGACCGCAAGCCGTACCGCGGGAACGAGACGGGCACGCTGGTGGTCCTCACCCGTGAGGTCTTGTTCGATGTCCCGCCGGACCCGCGGTTCGTGGGCTGGGGCCAGGAAGACAACGCGTGGGGAGCTGCGCTGAACACGCTGGTCGGCAAGCCGGTCCGTCTCGGCGCTGACCTGGTACACCTGTGGCACCCACCCCAGGAACGCATGAACCGGGTGGTCGGCAACGCCGAGGGCCAGGCGCTGTGGAAGCGCTACCAGAAGGCCGCTCGACGCCCTGAAGCCATGCGAGCGCTCCTGGCGGAAGCCGCATGATAACCGCCCAGTGGGTGAGGTCCCGGCTCCGCATCGCAGCGACGCTGACCACGGTCACGAAGTCGTCGACCGAACGCGATGACATGAACCGGCCCGTGGAGGTCACCGTCGACACGGCGGTGCGCTGCTACCTGGACCCCCAGACGTCGGCCGAAACATCGGACGGCCAGGTGGTCGGGACGGCGAAGTTCGTCGGCTACGTGCCGGCATGCGTCGATGTGAGCGGCGCCGATCGGTTGACTGTCCTCGGGGCCCCGTACGAGATCGTCGGGCCGCCGGAGCCGTTCATCCACCCGTACACGTGCGAGCGGGTGGCGTGGAAGCTGAACCTGGTCAGGACTGCGTGATGGGCTCGCTGATCGGTCTCGACCTGAGCGTGTTCGCCGAAGCGGTCGAACCGGACCTGCTCGCGATCGCCGAAGACATCGCGGCGGACGTCGCCGACGAGTACCCGACGGTCGAAGCGAAGGCGACCGATGGCGGGGCGTCGGTGTGGACGTACGGGTCGTTCGACCACCTCCGAGAGTGGGGATCGGTCAACAACGCACCCCGCGGCCGCATGCGGTCCGCGGCTGCGAAACAGGGCGACTTCAAGCCGGAGGGCAAGTGACTGACTTGATCCTCCTCCCCCACGGCTCGCGGCTCATCATCGGCTGCCTCCTCGCTGCCGAAGAGGTCACCGCGATCGTCGACGACCGTGTGCTCTCCGACGGTTCCGACAACCAGGCGGGCCCGTGGGTGCGGGTCACCCAGTTCCCCGGTCGGATCATCGGCCCGCACTACTGGCTCGAGCAGACCGTTTTCCAGGTCGACTGCTGGGGGCCCGGCGGAAACGACCGCAAGATCGCCCACGACCTCGCCGAGACGTGCCGTGCCGTGTTGTGGCAGCGGTGCCGAGGCCTCCTGTCGTACACGATCGGTTCCAGCCCCGTGACGGGCGCTGTGACCTACTGCGATGTCGGCGGGATCGCTGACACCAATGACGAGGCGTTCACGCCGGCTCGACCGATGTCCCGGTTCGACGGCGTGTTGACCGCCCATCCCGATCCCGACTCGCTGTCGGGTTCGTAACCGCGCTGCCCGCCCCGGGCTCGCACCTCGGTTCCCCTGTCCGGGGGCACCGCACTGCCCCAACCAGGAGGTCCCCTCATGGCAGCTGATACCACCCTGAAGCCGCAGTCCACCATCGTCGGTGGAACGCACTACCTGCACCTCGCACCCGTCGGCACGACCCTGCCCGACGACGTGCCCGCCGACGGAGCTGAAGCCGGCGACGACCTCGACGCGGCGTTCCTGTTCGCCGGTGCCACCGCCGACACCGGCGCTGCGTTCACGATCGAGACGTCGAAGACCGACCTGTTCAGTTCGCAGCTCCTCGACGTCTACCGGACGATCATCAACCAGCGCACCGCGTCGGTGACCGCACCGCTCATCGACTGGTCGGCTGCTGCGATCTCCATCGCGAACGGTGGTGGAGAGTTCCGCGCCACCCCGAACGGCACCGCCTACGAGCCGCCCCCGTCGGGTTCGATCGAGGAGACGTCGCTCGTCCTCACGATCCTCGACGGCGGCTACTGGACCCGCCTCGTTGCCGAACGCGGCCTCGTCGCCGGCTCGGTCGCTGTGAACCTCGTGAAGACGGCGTTCGCCACCATGCCCATCACGTACACCGTCGCCGCACCGATCGATCGGGACACGGCGTGGACCCTGTACTCGAGCAACCCGGCGTTCGCCGAGCTGGTCGGTAGCTGATGCGCCTCGAAGCACGCGTGCTGGAGGGAGGCGAGACCACTGCGGTTCTCGTCCCCCTCCGGTCGCTGCTCGCCTTCAAGAAGGACACGAAGCACGGCGTCGACTGGTGGATCTCGCAATCACGCCTGATCGACACCGACGTTGAGGGTCTCGATTGGGAGCCGCGCCTCGCGTGGCAGACCATGAAGGATGCCGGCGACGGGCGCACGTTCGAAGCGTGGGTGGCCGATGTCGAGTGGGCGGCGATCTTCTCCGCTCCCGACGAGCTGGACCCTTCTGGGGGCGAGGCGACCCCGACCCCCGCGCCCTCGCCCGAGTCATCGTCGGAGCCGGATGCGGATGGGGAGAGTTCCTCGAGTTCGACGACGACCTCCAACACGCGATCTGGGCTGAGCTCAACGGCGGAATGACGATGGTCCCCGCCGCGAACGACACCGTGGCCGACTCGCCGTTCGATCCATCGATTCCGGTGATCCGCACAGGGTCACCGGAGTTCGCCGCGCTCTTTCAGCAGATGAACAAGGTGGGCTGATGGGGAACCGGGCTGGCGTTGTCGGCGTCGACATCGAACCGAATCTTCCCCTGCTGGGGTCGCGGATCGATTCGTTCGCGAAGAACCTTCGACCGCTCGGTCTGCGCGTCGATGTTCCCGACTTCGGTCGTGACGTCGAATCGCAGGCCGGGCGATCGAAGCGCGCCTTGCAGTCGTTGGGCGATACCGGTGAGCGCGAGCTCGGCCGGATCGAATCGAAGGCGAAGCTGTCCTCCGGGTCGCTGATCGCGATCGGTGCTGGCGGGATCGCGGCCGGCACGAAGCTCCTCGGGGCGCTGCGGCCGGCAGCTGATGCTGCGTCGGACCTGAACGAGACCGTCGCGTACGGCGAGCAGGTGTTCGGGTCGGCGTTCGATGCGATATCCAAGTTCGGTGACGGCGCGGCCGAGAAGCTCGGCCAGTCCCGCCGGCAGGCCATCGGCGGCGCGACCGACTTCGCGACGTTCGGCAAGGCTGCGGGGCTCGCCGGGAACGATCTTGTCGACTTCTCGACGGGGCTCGTGAAGCTCGCGACCGACCTCGCGTCGGCGAAGAACACGAAGCCCGAGGAGGCGATCACCGCGATCTCGGCGGCGCTGCGCGGCGAGTCCGAGCCGATCCGCAACTACGGGGTCCTTCTCGACGACGCGACGCTCCGCCAGGAGGCGTTCGCGCTCGGGATCACGAAGACGACGAAGGACGCCCTGACCCCGCAGCAGAAGGTTCTCGCGGCGCAGTCGGCGATCTTCAAGCAGACGACCGACGCCCAGGGGGACTTCGCTCGGACGTCGGAGTCGGCGGCGAACGCCCAGCGCGTCGCGGCGGCAGAGTGGGAGAACGCTCAGGCGAAGCTCGGCCAAGGGCTGACGCCGGTCATCGCGACGGCGGCGAAGACGCTGACGACGTTCCTGGATGTGCTCGACAAGGTCCCTGGCGGTACGGCTGCCCTCGGCGTGGGACTCGCGGCCCTCGGTGGTGGTGCGATCGTTGGTGGCGGCATCACGTCGATCCTCGGCGGCGTGAAGGCCATTCGGGAGCTTCGCACGGGCGCCGCGGAGGCCGGTACGACCGCGGTCGCGTCGAACGAGGCCATCGCGGCATCCTCTACGCAGGCTGCGGCCGCGACCTCGGCCACTGCGGCCGCCTACGACCGGGTCACCGTTTCGGCCACCCGCGCCGCCGCAGCCGGCGGTGGAGCATCGACGGCCGCGGCCGCCACGTCGGTCGGTTCCGGTCTCGCCATGAGCGGCAACTGGCAGTACGCCCGGCCTCGGTCGGCCCCCGCCATCGGCTCCGGTGCACGCGCCCTCGGCTCTGGCGTGATCGACGTGACCTCCAGGGAAGTCCTTGCTCTCGGGTCCGGGGTGACCCAGTCGACATCGGCGGTCGCAGCATCAACGGGCGTCGTCTCGAAGTGGACAGGGGCACTCAAGTCCGCTGGCACCGGAGCCGCGAACCTCGTCGGCAAGATCTCGCCGGCCACCGCCGGGATCGCGGCATTCACCATCGGCACCGCTGCATTGAGCATCGGGCTCGAGAAGGCCAACGCCCAGACCGCCGAGGGCATCAAGCTCCTCACCCAGATCGGCAACTTGCGGTCGCTGCAGGCGGCGTTCGACCCGACGCAGCCCGAGCGGTTCGGCAAATCTGTCACCGAGACGGCGAAGATCCTGTCGGAGACCCAGTACGTCGCCCCGCAGAACTGGATGGACCGGATCGGTGCAGCGACCGGCACCTACGACCTGAGCATCTTCGGCGATTCGCAGCTGTCCGGCAACCAGGAACGTGCCGCGATCGCGCTCATCGACGAACTGAAGGCATCACTCGACGGGCTCAACACGGCCCAGGGCCGCCAGTACCTCGACGGGGTCAAGACGGCCATGCTGGGGCTCGGTGTCTCGTCGAAGGACGCCGACGCGAAACTGAAACCGCTGTACGACCAGCTCAACGACACCGACGCGGCAAAGCGTGCCTCCGGTGCCCTGGGCGAGGTCACCGACGAGGTCGAGCGGCTCGGCGTCAAGATCGACCCGACCGCGTCGAAGTGGGCGAACTTCGCGACGGTGCTCGGCGGGATCTTCGATCCGATCCAGAACGCCCTGTCGGCCCAGGAGGCGCTCGCCGACGGGCAGGAGACCTTGGCGAAGGCGCAGAAGAAGTACGAGGACATCGTCAACGGCAACACCGAGGGCCTGAAGTCGGCGGCCGAGGCGCTCAGTTCGGCTCGCGACGACCTCGAGAAGGCGGTCTCGGAGACCGGCCCCGGGTCGAAGGCTGCCCGTGACGCGGCCGGTGATGTCCGCGACGCACTCCGGGCCTACCGGGAGCTGCAGGTCGAGATCGGGAAGGGTCCCGCCGAGGGCGATTTCTTCGATCCTCGCACCCAGGACTTGCAGGACGCGTACGACCGCATCCTCGACGCCCAGGAGAAGCTGAAGGAGATCGAGTCCGGCAACTCCGATCAGGTCGTTTCGGCCAAGGACCGGGTGACCGAGGCACAGCAGCGGTACAACGACGAGCTGGCGAAGACGGGCCCGAACAGCGAGGAAGCGCAGGCGGCGCTCGAGGACGTGACCGACGCTGAGCGGGCGCTGCCGGGGCTCGTGCTCGACGTCGAGACCGCTAATGCACGGCTTCGCGAGGAGATGGAGAAGCACCCCGAGGCGATCCAGGCGTCAATCGACAAGATCGACGAGTGGCAGCGCCGGGGCCTGATCTCGGTCGCAGTTGCGGAAGCGTGGAAGAAGGAACTCCAGGAGGTCAAGAAGGCCGCCGAGGAGATCCCCGACCCTGCCCCTTCAAGGTCCGGTCAGCCGCTCGACAATGCTCCGCCCGAGAACCGCCCTGGTGGAGCAACCCGGCCGAGCGGCGCCGCTCCCACGCCGGATGGCGTTAACCCGAAGGACGGCACGCTCACCCCGACCGGCGGCTACAAGATCGGGTTGGGTGACGATCCGCTCGACATGAACGGCCAGACCACGAGCGATAATTACGGCCGTTCGTGGAGGTTCGATCCCAAGCGGCAGTTGTGGGTCCCGCAGTTCCATCAAGGTGGGCTCGTCGGCCCCGATGGTGGCGAGGTCCATGAGGGCGAGGTCGTCCTCAACCGGTCGACCGTTCAGAAGTACGGCGTCTCGAACCTGTTGGCCCTCAACAACACGGCAGCGCAGCCAGCCTCGCCAGCCCTGACATCCGTAGCGATGACGTCGGCGCCGGCTGACTCCGGCGTCGTCGAGGTGTTGCTGCGCATCCTCGCCGCCCTGTCTGCCCCGGGAGGGAACAACGACATGGTGGCGTGGCTACAGGCGATCGAGGCGAACACCCGCCGACCCGCTTCCGGGCCGTCGGTGGCGTCCGTACAGGCTCGTGCAGCGGAGTTCGTGTGATCCCCGACCTCCTCGCCCCCGAACAGATCACGGTCACCTCCGGCGCCGATCCACTCGTCGAGATCACGCTCCGCAACGGCGCGCTGTGCTTCCCCGAGTTCGACGACCTGACGAACCCGAACGTCGTGCACGACAACCGGGTCGCACCAGGCATCCCCGGTCGCAACCCGCTCCCCGGCATCGAGGACGAGCTCCGGGCAACGCTGCCGTTCTGGCTGACCGGAACGTGGAGCCTCGAGGATGACGCGGCGACGCCCAGCGCCCGGGTCGGGGTGCGTCGGAACTGGCGATACCTGAACCACCACCTGATCCTCCCGGCCGTCGCGTTGGATGCCACCTACCAGTCGGCCGACGTCGACGAGGCGCCGATCGAGTTTCGGATCCAGTTCCTGCAGCCCGCCGTGACCCGCTACCCCGGCGAGTGGGTCGGCACGTTCCCCGTCATCCTCCCCGACGGCGCGCTGTTCGCTGAGGCGGGTTCGTGATCACCGTCGACATCCTCGAGCCCGACGCTGACACCGTCGTGGCCGCTGTTGAGATGGAGACGCTCGTCGACGGTTCCATTGACGACCCGGTCAGGGGCGAGGGGAACGGGCAGCTCGTCGTTGGTCTTGAGTCGGCGAACCGGGCGCAGCTCGTCGTCGAGGGGCGGGTGCTGCGATGGAACGGGGTCGGCGACGTCCCGTTCCACACGCTGATCGAGAACAACGGCCAGGTGTCGAAGGCCGAGACGACATCGCAGGTGCCCCGACAGATCACCGTGTCGGGCCGCGGGATCATCGCCCAGTGGGCAGCGGTACGGGTGTCGCAGTGGCCCGGGATGCGGCACCGGGAGGTCCGCTACTACACCCGCCACTTCAACTACGCGTCGCCGGGTAAGTCGGCCGACATCGACGGCACGGCGTACGAGCACGGGCTCGTGTTGGACTTCGACGCCTACGGTCAGCCGAACAACCCGGCGCAGCCCCCACCGCAGGCGTGGCGTGACCCGACCGCACAACGCATCTGGTCGGCCGCGTACTCCGGCGACCAGGAGCAGGGGACGTCGCTGTTCAAGGTGACGATCACCGTGGACGCCGACAAGGTGTTCCGCCAGCACCTCACCGCTGATGACCGGGCGCTCCCTTGGATCGGCGGCGTCCCTGTCGGACGGCTGCCCGACTTCCCGACGGTCGTGTGGCACGACACCTACCCGACCACGACGCTCCTGCTCGCCGGTAGCTACGACCTCGTGGTCCGCTGCGAAAACGAGTTCTCCGTACCGGGCCTGTCGATCGCGTGGCTCGGCCAAGCCGGGTGGCTCCTCGACAGCCCGTCGACACCGCTCACCGCCGGCCAGCTGATCGTGCACTCCGACGATTCGTGGGACGCCCTCGACTGCACCGACACGCCGACGCCCGGATGGACGGTGCCCGAGATCCTGACCGTGCTCCTCGCCGAGTTCCAAGACGACGGTGGCCTGACCGGCTGGACGATCGTCGACATGGGTCCGACCGTCAGCGTCGAGTGGGACCAACTCCTGGAGACCAACTTCGAGACGAAGAAGACCTCCGGCCTCGACGTGATCAACCAGTTCGCGAACGGCCAGGCCGAGTTCGACGTCATCGTGGAAGGTGGCGTGAAGAAGCTGCGGTGCTTCCCTCCGGGCACGATGGGCACCTACCACACGTCGCCGGCTGATCCGCCCGAGCTGACCGCCGTCGATATCACCGATCTGTCGTTCGGGTGGGTCCAGTGACCGCCTACGACACCGTCGTCGTCCGGTCCGAGGCGCTCGGCGACGTCACGGTCGGTACACCGGCGGCCGAGAACAGTCGCGAGGGGTTCATCGAGGTCAGCTCGCTGACGACGGTGGAGCAGATGGTCGCCTACGGGGAGCAGTGGCTCGCCGGCAACCAGGAGACCGTTGACAAGGTCACCGTGAAGATCAACCCGCAGTCCGATGCGGTGACCCCGTTCCTCGGTGTCGGCAAGGGCGACGCGTTGAAGCATGAGGGCCGGTCGGGCGCTGTCGAGACGGGGCGGGTGTACTCCCGGGGGTTCACCGGGCTCCGACGCAACGGCATCCCCGACTGGTACGTCACCCTCGGATCGGCCTCGGAACTTCGACAGGTAGCGAACCAGCGGATCCTCACGAAGTCCGCTGAGGGGTCGATGCGAGGCTCGTTCGCAGCCTCTGCGCCGTCGCCTGCGCCGTCGTTCGGGGACCTGTCAACATCGGCGCTCCCCACGATCGATCTCCCGGTCGCTGACGCAGATGAGATGTCGACGCTCGAGCCGGCAGACCGGACAAAGCCGTACCGATTCACGCAGCCTGCTGCGATCATCAGGTTCCGGTGCACCGCAGAGTCGCTCGTCGGGTCCGACGATTCGGTGTTCTCGCTGTGGAAGATCATCTATTCCGGCGGAAACGTCGCTTCGGAGACCGAACTCGAGCAGTTCACGTGGCCGGGTGACAAGAAGCTGTACCAGTCGCTGTGCGATCACCCGTTCGCGACGGACGAGGGCTACCAGCTCCGGGTGATCACTGCAGGCGCGCACGCGCTGTTCACGATCCAGCCGGTCGGCTCGAGCACGAACTGATGGCGTACCCGTCCCCCGTCGGTGTGACGTCCACGGTGCGGACGGCGATCTTGAACCAGCGGGCAGCACTCGACGCACTCCTCGCCGCACTGGAGACACCGTGACGATCGTCGCAAAGTACCACTACACCTACAACTCGGTGCCTGGAGGGGGGACGCCGTTCGGTTCGTCTGTATCGTTCGCCACACCCACGGGTCCCTCCGCGAACGATGTGACGATCGCCGTGGTGTTTTCGACCCGGAACAGCACGGCGCAGACGTTCACCCCAGGGACGGGGTGGACGGTGCTCGACACCCGTCAGCAGGTGCTCTCCCGCACCCCAACCGCGACCCCGTACAACGAAGCGTTCGCCGGGACCAACCCCGAGTACATCACGATCACGACACTCGTCGCTGTCGGCAGCGCTGGCGCAACGCTTACCGGGACGTTCCCCACGGGCGTGTACTACTCCGTCGGGTTCTGGCGGTTCTCTGGTGTCGACAACATGTCACCCGTGGTTGGGGCGACCGGCACTGGCCGATCGTTCGCGGGCAACAACTCGGCGACGACGCCCGTGACGTGGTCGCCGTCGTTCTCCGACACCGTGAGCGTCTCCGGTGAGCATGCCCACCTTGGTGCCAAAGTTCTGGAGTTCCCAGACCGCATCCGCACTGGTCTGGCGCGTGACGTCTCCCACACCGATGAATCCCAGCAGGAC
>ERZ650308.1190-NODE-1190-length-13618-cov-7.004350_pt1 | contig 13618 bp, 9 predicted proteins | sample MGYA00376244_ERZ650308 | MGnify/ENA primary metagenome ERZ650308 (study PRJEB26733, sample SAMN07839295) | wastewater metagenome | biome: small river; feature: stream; material: water | place: USA: North Carolina | collected 2016-04-26 ...
GCGACCTTGATGTCATCGTCGGCGTCGTAGACGAAGCTGATGGTATAGGTCCCGGCCCCCTTGGCAATCAAGACCGCGAAGTCCGCCGCCCCCTCGGCGCGCGTGCCGCCGTAGGGCGCGTAGCTGACAGACCCGGTGGCGATCAGGGGGTAGCCCTGCCATGCGGCGATGGTGCCGCCGCCCTCAAAGGCCATGGTGAGGCGCGCGGCATGCGGAGGCCCGTCCCCGCCACCGCCGGGCAGGTTGGTCAGCTGCGACCCGTCCCCGATGAACTCATCGGCGGTGACCGTGGTGGCGTCGATCGTGTTCGGGGTGTCACCACCGATCTGCCCGGGGGCCGCAAGCAGCGCGTCGGAGCCCCCCGCCTTGTGAGAGGCTGCGTGCGCCGAGGGCGTGCCGCCGGCAGCCGCCTCCCCCGCCGCGCCGATCCGCTGGACGATCCGCATCGCCTACAGCCTCGCCCCGGCGATGCGAAGCGGCGTCACGGTGGGGCCGCCGCTGATGTAGACGCAGCACTTGCGGCCGCCCGTGTCGCCGACCCACCAGGCATCCTGGAAGCGCCCGCCCGGCGCGGCCGCCGCGTCGATCGTCTTCCCGGAGCCAAGCGGGAACCACGCCGCGCCATCCCAGAAGAGCAGGTAGAGCACGCCCGCCCCCACCGTGCACGTGCCCCAGACCTCCACGGCGTTGCCGGCCTTCGCCGTGAAAGAGCCTGCCGCGCCGCCCACGAAGGCGCCGTCATCGGGCGCCAGCGTGGGATAGGTCGTCTGGGCGGTGATGTCGAGCGGCAGCATCTTACGAGGTCCTCACCTCGAAGATCCCGCGCGGGTCGCCCAGGCCGAAGCCGAGGATCGCGTCGGAGACCACCTCGATCACCTTGTTGTTGAAGCCCTGGTAGTCGGTGGGCTTGCTGATCGAGACCATGGGCACCTGCTCCTCGCGCTCGATCAGGGGCTCGAGGCTCCCCGTGTTCGGGTCGATGAACACGCGCTTCAGGATGTCCACCTGGTCGCTGGCCAGGTTGAACAGGTAAGGATCGACCACGATGGTGGCCTCCCCCAGGCTCACCGACGAGACGCCGATGGGCACGCCGTTCACCACCAGCGGCTGCAGGTGCATGTTGTTGATCGCCTTCTCCCCGCCGATGAAGCGCAGCCAGAACAGGGCCTGCTCGTCGGTCGGGCAGTAGATGATCGGGTTCGTCATGTCGGCGTGCACGAGGGTCGCGCCGTCGAAGCCCGGGGTCTGCTTGATCTTGGTCTTGAGGCTCGCCCAGTCCTGCTCCGTCACCGTGCTACCGCCGATGGTGAAGGAGTTCGGGAAGACGCGTCCCTTCAGGCGCTTGTCGTTCGGGTTGACCGGGTGGTCGGTCGCGAAGAGCGCCTTGTTGGCGTAGGTGCGCAGGGCCTTCGCGGGCCCCGCCGGCTGCGCGATCGTCCCGTTCACCAGGGCGCCGAGGCCGAGCTTGAGCGGCAGGTAGTTCGCCCAGTCGGTCTGGTCCTCCAGGATGCGCTTCTGGATGAGGCCCGTCGGGTCGTAGCCCGGGCGCAGCGGGATCGGCGTGCACTTGTTGTCCCAGCGCGTCGCCGTGATGACGTTGGTCTCGATGGCGCCGACCATGTCGCCGCGGGTGCGGCCCTCGGTGATGCCCTTGGCGAGGATGGCGGGGTTGGTCACGAAGAGGTCGTCGCCGAGTGGTCCGATGTATTCGCCGCTTGGCAGGGCTCATGGGACATCGCCCCACCGAACGGCGAGTCGCTCAAAGATTTCGACGCGAGAATTCAGAAGGCTAAGGCCGAGATTTTGAGTCGTCACGCTGGGGCCAGTGTCGTCGTCGTGGCGCATGTCATGCCAATCCGCGGCTTCCTGCGTGATGCCCTGGACGCAGGAACCGCTGCTTACTGGCGTCCGCAGATTTCGCCGTGTTCGATTACAGCCATTCGCTTCTGGGGAAACGAAGAAGCGGAGGTTCAGACCGTGAACTTCACAGCGCACCTCTCGTAACGTATTCTCGTAACTGGATGGGTCGACCAGACGATCGCGGCATTGCCGAGGAACGTCCGGGCTCCACAGAGCAAGATGGTGGGTAACACCCACCCGGGGTAACCCGCGAGAAAGTGCAACAGAAAGTAAACCGCCGCGCAAGCGGTAAGGGTGAAACGGTGGTGTAAGAGACCACCAGCGGGGTGTGTGAGCACCTCGGCTATGTAAACCTCGTTTGGAGCAAGGTCAGATAGAAGGCGCGTAGAGCTGCTCGCTCTAGTCTTCGGGTAGACCGCTTGAGGGTGTCAGCAATGGCATCACTAGATAGATGACCGTCACCTGGCAACAGGGACAGAACCCGGCGTATCAGCCGGCCCATCCACTTATTCTTTGTCCGAGTGCTTCCAAGCCAGGGCTGCAGCCCCAAGGATGCCGGCGTTGTTTCGTTTTTGGGCAGGCACGATCTCGGCGCGCAAATCTAGCTTTGGCAAGAACTCTTCCCACTGCTTGCTGATTCCGCCGCCGACAATGATGAGGTCAGGGCTGAACAGTCGCTCGAGGGTCGAGTAGTACTTTTGCAGCCGCATCGCCCAATCGTCAAAACTCAAGTTCTCGCGCTCTTTCGCAGAATAGGCAGCCTTCGTTTCGTAATCGACTCCATCAATTTCTAGGTGACCAAGCTCGGCATTAGGAACGAGGTCGCCATTCATGAACAACGCTGTTCCAATACCGGTACCCAGGGTTGTCATGATGACCAGGCCCTTGCGCTTCTTACCAGCGCCAAACTTCATCTCGGCCACACCGGCGGCATCCGCGTCGTTGAGCACGTGGACGTGGCGCTGCAGCGTTGATTCGAATAGGCCGTCGGCATCCAGCCCGATCCATTCTTTAGATACGTTTGCCGCAGACATAGTTCGGCCGTGTTGCACGACTGCTGGGAAGCAGACGCCTACTGGCAGAGTCGCACGAGCTGGTTTGAGGTCGCTCACCAATTTCGAAACTACGTTCGCGATGTCTTGAGGGTGCCCGCCGTCCGGTGTCTCGTAGCGAACGCGGTCGCCGACCAAGGTGCCATTCTTGACGTCAACGAGCGCACCCTTAATGCCGGTGCCACCGATGTCGATTCCGATTGCCTTCTTGCCCATGCGTAACTCTCTCTGATTATGGAAGTGTCAAGATGTCGGGACCATCTTCAGTAATGACGATGGTGTGTTCAAACTGCGCGGTGATGCTGCGGTCCTTAGTAACTACAGTCCAGTCATCCGACCACATGTCCCAATCGTGGGTACCCAGAGTTAGCATCGGCTCGATTGTGAAAACCATTCCGACTTGGATCTCTTCGTTGTAGTGAGGAGCTGAGTCGTAGTGCGGGATTACTAGGCCCGAGTGAAAAGCTTCGCCGACTCCGTGACCGGTGAAGTCACGCACAACGCCGTAGTTGAAACGCTTGGCATAGGTCTCGATCGCACGGCCGATGATGTTGATCGATCGACCGGGCAATGCTGCATTAATGCCGCGCATCATTGCCTCGTGAGTGCGCTCGACTAGAAGCTTCACCTCCGGGTCGACATCGCCGACTAGGAAGGTTACGTTGCTATCTCCGTGGAACCCATCCTTGAAGGCGGTGATGTCTATGTTGATGATGTCGCCGTCTTGCAAAACCGTGTCGTCCGGGATGCCGTGGCAGATGACTTCATTTAGCGAGCTGCAGAGAGACTTTGGGTAACCGCGGTAACCAAGGGTTGAAGGGTAGGCTCCCTGTGAAATTACGAACTCATGCCCGATTCGGTCTAGTTCGTCGGTAGTGACTCCGGGCTTGCAGTGTTCGCCGACTAGCTGTATCGCTTGTGCGGCGATCTTGCCAGCAGCACGGATTTTGGCAACTTGATCCGCGGTCTTTACATCGGATCCGGTGAATTTTGCAGGAGCAGCTTTGCCAACATATTCCGGGCGAACGATGCTCTGCGGAACCAATCGCATTGGCGACAGTTGTCCCTTGACTAGATGTCCGGTGGCAAGGTCGCGTGGCATGTGTCTAGTCTAAATCGGCCGAGCGTTATGCTCGTCACATGGCTAGCGTGTACAGCGAAAAGGATGAGAAACCACAGTATTGGTTCAATCTAAGGACTCTAAAGGTCGAGATCGGTCTCAAGAGTCCAGCGTCGTACCGAGTTGGGCCGTTCGAAAGCGAAGGTGAGGCCAGGGCAGCACTCAAACTCTTGAATCAAAGAAGCAGTGATTGGGCCGCCGAAGACGACTCTTCGAACTAGGCGCTTTAGCTTTCGAAGGATCGATCTGTTCCTGGAAAGGCGCCAGAGGCAACTTCGGAGCGGTACTCGGTGGCAGCCGCAACGAGAGTTTCACGCAGCTGGGCGTATTGTTTGACGAATTTCTTCGGCTTGTGGCTAGAGAGTCCCGCGAAGTCAGTCCAAACCAAGATCTGCCCGTCCGTGTCTGGCCCTGCCCCGATGCCAATGGTCGGTATTCCACAGTCTTGAGTAACCTGTTTTGCTAGGTCAGCGGGCACCAGCTCTAGCACGACCGCAAAGGCCCCTGCTTCGGCAACTGCCAGCGCATCCGCCAAAAGTGCTTCAGCACCCTCACCGCGTCCTTGGATTTTGAAACCGCCTAGACCATTTACGCTCTGCGGCGTGAAGCCGATGTGGGCCATTACTGGAATCCCGGCGGTTGTAAGTGCTCGGATTTGATCTACGCTGCGAACGCCGCCCTCGAGCTTTATCGCGTCGGCACCGGTCGTCTTCATTATCCGAATTGCGTTGCCAAGCGCGTCGGCTGTTCCGCCTTCGTAAGAACCGAAGGGCATGTCAACTACGACTAGCGCTCGCTTTGCGGCGCCGGCCACGGCCCGGCCGAATGGAATCATCTCGTCGACCGTGATTGGCAGGGTAGTTGAGTATCCCAGTGCGTTGTCAGCCGCCGAGTCGCCGACCAATATGACTTCGATGCCGGCCTCGTCAAAGATTGAGGCGGTCAGCTGGTCATAACTGGTCAGACAGGAGAATTTTCGGCCACTCTGCTTGAATTCTGCGAGATGAGTGGTGCGAACCTTTTTTGGCGACAACGCTTCGGTCACTAGCTTCGCTTCCAGGCGTCTACTTCGATCTCAACCAACATCGCAGGATTGATGAACTGAATTCCGGCAAGCATGGTTGCTGCTGGGCGAATTTCACTAAATACTTCACCGTGAGCCTTGCCAACCGCATCCATGTCGGCTGCGTTGGATAGGTAAACGCGCGAGCGAACCACGTCGGCCAGGGTGTAGCCAACCTGAGCCAGGGCCGGTGCGATAACTTCATTGAGCGCGACAAGGGTCTGACCATAGGCGTCACCCTCGTGTTGCAGTTTGCCGTCGACCGTTGCTGTAGACCCCGAAACATGAACGTAGTCGCCGACTACGGTTGCGCGCGAGTAGCCAATTACTGACTCCCATGGGCCACCACTAGAAATCAACTTATCTGCTGCCATTTTGAACCGCTCCTTGCGCTTATCTGAATTTGTTTGTGATCGGAAGTCTTCTGTCACGACCAAATGCCATGCCGGTGATCTTGGGGCCAATTGCACCTTGACGACGCTTCCATTCGGCCCGATCGACCAATCCAATTATGCGGTCAACCACAGGGGCATCAAAACCCTCTGCAATGACCTCGTCGCGACCGAGTCTGCGCTCGACATAGGCATCGAGTAAGGCATCTAGTAGGTCGTATTCTGGAAGGCTATCCTGGTCTACCTGATCAGGACGGAGTTCGGCTGAGGGTGGCTTGGAGATGGAGTTCTGTGGAATTGGGGGAGTCAGGCCTAGGTCAATTGCATGCGCATTTCGCCACTCAGCAAGTCGCCAGACCAACGTTTTTTCGACATCCTTGATTGGAGCGAAGCCGCCAACCGAGTCACCGTAAATCGTGCTGTAACCGACCGCCAACTCTGTCTTATTTCCGGTAGTCAGGGTGAGATGACCTTCGGCGTTGCTCAAGGCCATGAGTATGACTCCGCGCATGCGCGCTTGAAGGTTCTCTGATGCCAAGCCGTTTAGTGCTAGTTGACCTTCGAAAGCCTCAACCATGCCCTCGATTGGCTCGGTGCGGTAGTGGCAACCGATCCGTTCCGCTAGGTCTTCAGCATCGCCCTTCGAGTGCTCGGAAGAGTACTTGCTGGGCATCGAAACACCAAACACGTTTTCTGCGCCGATGGCATCGGCGGCCAAGCTTGCGCATACGGCGGAATCGATGCCGCCACTAAGCCCTAGAACCACTGACTTAAAGCCATTCTTCTTGACATAGTCCTTTAGTCCCAGGACAAGTGCAGACCAGATCTCGCTAAGCGGATCGGCCGTGACATTTTTTGCAGACTCAGAAGACTGAACTTCCTTTGACTGAATGTCGACGTAGGTGATGTCACTGGTGAACTGTGCCGATCGAGCGACTAAGTCGCCCAGTGAATTGACGAAGAAGCTATTTCCATCGAACACCAGGTCATCCTGACCCCCGACGAGGTTGACATACGCAACGGCGCATGAGCTTTCGGTGGCAAGATCTTGAACCAACTTGAGTCTTGTATCGGTCTTGGTCACCTCGAACGGTGAACCGTTAAGAATGAGTGCCACATCCGTGTTTGCTGTCTTTAGCTGCGCAACCGGACCACCCTTTTGCCAAATGTCCTCGCAAATCAACGTCGAGAACTTAAGTCCTTTGAACTCAAAGGTCAGCAACTGCTCGCCCGGCACGAAGTTTCTAAACTCATCGAAAACTGAGTAGTTAGGCAAATGATGCTTGGCGTACTGTCCGACGACAACACCATCAATAATCACGGTGGCGGCATTGTGTGCGATTGACCAACCGTTAGCTCTGGCGGCCTTTGCCGGATGCCCCACCACAACGGCAAGTCCTTGATAGCGCGGTGCGCGAAGTCTTTCAGCAAGCGTGTGCACTGCCGATTCGGCGGCATCAATGAAACTGGCTCTAGCGGCTAGGTCTTCGATTGGATATCCGGCGAGATTCATCTCACCGAAGAGAACCAGATTCGCACCATTCTCGAGCGCAGCATCGATCGTTTCAATCGTCTGGGCGAGGTTGCCAGAAATGTCGCCCACGATTGGGTTTGTCTGGGCCATTGCTAAGCGAATTGAAGGCATAACCATTAGCCTAGTAGGAGGTAGAGATAGGAAATTCGATGGATAAGCAAACAGACTTTGTCCTACGCACAATCGAGGAACGCGGCGTCAAGTTCGTGCGCCTTTGGTTCACCGACGTAGCCGGAACTCTGAAGTCGGTAGCTATCGCACCGGCCGAGGTAGAAGGAGCTTTTGCCGAAGGTCTCGGATTCGACGGCTCGGCTATCGAAGGTCTTGCTCGCACCTACGAAGCAGACATGCTGGCTTTGCCGGACCCGAGCACCTTCCAGATCCTTCCGTGGCGTGGCGAAATTGATCCGACCGCGAGAATGTTCTGCGACATTCAGACTCCAGACGGAAAACCTGCAGCCGCCGACCCTCGCAATGTATTGCGTCGCGCCTTGGCTAAGGCTTCGGACCGCGGTTTCTCTTTCTACATTCACCCGGAAATTGAGTTTTACCTTCTCAAGTCTTCGCAGATTGGCCCTGAAGGCCCTATCCCGGTGGATAACGCCGGCTACTTCGACAACGTTCCTGGTGGAACCGCGCATGATTTCCGCCGTCGTGCGGTCGGCATGCTCGAGCAACTCGGCATTTCTGTTGAGTTCAGCCACCACGAAGGCGGGCCAGGCCAGAACGAAATCGATCTGCGCTATGCCGATGCGCTGACCATGGCCGACAACATCATGACCTTCCGCACCGTGATCAAAGAGGTTGCAATCGAGCAGGGCGTCTATGCGACGTTTATGCCGAAGCCTTTCAGCCAGCACCCTGGTTCAGGCATGCACACTCACATGTCGCTTTTCGAGGGTGACACCAACGCGTTCTTTGAGGCCGGCTCTCAGTACCACCTTTCGAAGACTGCAAAGCATTTCATTGCTGGCCTGCTGCGCCACGCACCTGAAATCACTGCGGTTACGAACCAGTATGTGAACTCATACAAGCGTCTTTGGGGTGGCGGTGAGGCTCCTAGCTACGTAAGTTGGGGCCACAACAACCGCTCATCGCTCATCCGTGTGCCTTTCTACAAGCCAGACAAGGGCAACAGCTCTCGCATCGAATACCGAGCAATCGATTCTGCTGCAAACCCTTATCTGGCCTACGCGCTGATTCTGGCCGCGGGCATGAAGGGCATCGAAGAGGAATACCCGCTACCTGCAGAGAGCGAAGACAACGTCTGGGCGCTTACCGACGCAGAGCGACGTGCAATGGGCATCCAGCCGCTTCCACAAAGCCTCGACCACGCCATTAAGAAGCTCGAAGAGTCTGAACTGGCGGCCGAGACGCTGGGTGAAGAAGTGTTCAGCTATGTGCTTGCCAATAAGCGTCGTGAATGGAGCGAATACCGCGCCCAGGTAACGCCGTTTGAATTGAAGCACAACCTCGAATCTCTCTAAATCATGGCTTACGCAGATCGTCCCACCGGTCTCTCTGAGTTCGCTAAGTACGGCTTTTCTGATCTAACCGGAACCATCGGCAAGCTTGATCAGTTAGTCGGTCTGGTTGGCGATGCGGGTAGGTCTGCGGTTGCTGCCTTGGCTCTCAGCCTTGACCCAGATCAGGCCCTCAATGGGCTACTCGATTTGGCTGAGCGTGACAAAGCCGTTCTGAAGAAACTTCTAAACAAGCACGATTCGGCAGTTCGGCTTTGTGCAATTCTTGGCGCTTCTAAAGCGCTCTCGGACTTCCTGAGGCGTCAGCCCGATGCCTTAGCCGTGTTCGAAAAGGTTCATTCGATTGACCTCGGGCCTGACGCCTATCGTAAAGCAATCTCAGAGAGCGTGAAGCCCATTCTCAAAGAGGGCTTTGAGACCCAAGAAGCCTGGAATGCGCTTCGCAAGGCATATCGAATCGAACTGCTAAAGATCGCGATTTTCGATCTGACCAGCCCCGACCCGGAGCAGGTGCTTCCGACCGTGGCCGCGGCTCTCGCAGATATTGCTGGTGGGGCCATCGAAGCTGGTCTCGAGGTGGCGAGGGCGGAACTGTCGTTCACCAAGGACCACGGTATTTTCACCGCTCAGGAGATCGCCGCTACCAGACTGACCGTCATGGCGATGGGAAAGTGTGGAGCACGAGAGCTCAACTACATAAGCGACGTCGATGTCATCTATGTCGCACAATCTGGTGACCCTGAGGTCGAAAACCACCGAGCCGTCGAAGTAGCAACCAAGTTGGCCACCCGCATGATGCGTGCCATGGATGGGACTGCAAGCGAACCCGACCTTTGGCAGGTAGATCCGAACTTGCGACCAGAGGGAAAGTCTGGAGCGTTGGTGCGAACTCTCGAATCTCACGTCGCCTACTATGACCGCTGGGCCGAGAGTTGGGAGTTCCAGGCACTCCTGAAGGCTAGGCCCATTGCTGGTGACCTGGAACTCGGCCAGGACTACCTTGACGCTCTCAGTCCCAAGGTTTGGACCTCATCGGGCAGAGAGAACTTCGTAGAGTCAGCGCAGAAGATGCGCGAACGTGTGATGCAGTTCATCCCGGCTAATGAAGTCAATCTTGAAATAAAGCTTGGCCCAGGCGGCCTAAGAGACATCGAGTTCACCGTGCAACTGCTTCAGTTGGTTCACGGGCGCACTGATGAGAGCGTCCACCAGCGAGACACTTTGAGCGCTCTGGACGCTCTCACTCTTGCTGGCTACGTAGGCCGCTCGGAGGCGGCTCAGTTCGAGAAGCACTATAAGTTCTTGCGTTTGCTCGAACACAGAATTCAGCTCAGCGAAATGCGTCGTACCCACCTAATGCCGACCAGCGAGGCCAAACTCCGCCCACTCGCGAGATGCCGAGCTACTAAGACCACTGTAGAAGGCTTGTTGGATGACTGGGAGCGCGTAAAGGTCGAAGTACGAGCACTTCACCAAAGAATCTTCTACCGACCGCTACTGAGCGCCGTATCTCGTCTTGAAGGTTCGAGCCTTGAGCTTTCGACCGCGCAAGTCGAAGACCGCCTTCACGCGATTGGCTTCAAGGATGCATCAGGCGCACATAAGAACATTGCCGCGCTGACATCCGGTCTGTCACGCCGTGCCGCAATCCAGAAGCAGTTGCTTCCGGTTCTGATCGAATGGTTCTCGAAGGGGACAGATCCCGATGCCGCGCTGTTGTCCTTTAGGCGGCTCAGTGAGGACCTAGGCGAATCGCCGTGGTATCTGCGCATGCTTCGCGATGCGACAGGCGCAGCAGAGCGCATGACGCAGGTCTTGTCTAATAGCCGACTCGCCACCGGCCTCTTTGAGCGAATTCCCGAGGCAGCGGCTTGGTTTGAGCGACTTGAGGACCTCGTGCCGATGACCGAGGCTGAACTCAAGGTGGAATTCAATGCCATTGTGGCACGCCATGAGCTAGGGGAGACCGCGGCGGCTTCGCTTCGTAAGCTTCGCCGTAGAGAAACCTTAAGGCTAGCGATGGGTGCGGTGCTTGGCGAGCTTACCCTAGATCAAATTTCTCAGGGACTTAGCGATCTAACAGCCTGTTACGTTCGGGGAATGCTTGACGTGGTCGTTGAGCTCGAGGGTTCGAGTGTTAGCAACGACAACCCGCTCGAGATTCTCGACTTTGGAATCGTGGCGATGGGTCGCTTCGGCGGTGAGGAACTTGGGTTCGGCTCTGATGCGGATGTGATGTTCGTCTACGAAGCAAAACCTGGCGTCATTCCCGAGCTAGCTCAAAAGACCGCCGAGAGAATCATTTCTGACCTCAAGGGTTACGCGGCCGATCCGTTGCTTGAGTTTGAACTCGACCTTGACCTGCGACCTGAGGGAAAGAATGGCCCGAATGCGCGGTCGTTGGACTCTTACCGTGCCTACTATGAGCGTTGGTCAGACACGTGGGAATCGCAGGCGCTCTTGCGTGCAAAGCCGATTGCCGGTTCGCCTGAGCTTATTGCCAAGTTCATCGAACTGATCAATCAGTATCGATACCCGACCGAGCTTCCAATGTCGGCAGTCATGGAGATTCGCCGCATCAAGGCCCGAATGGAAACCGAGCGGCTGCCGCAAGGCGCGGATCCGCGTCGACACACCAAGTTGGGCCGCGGTTCACTAAGCGACGTCGAGTGGCTGGTGCAACTAATGCAGTTGAAGCACGGCAAAGATCATCCAGCAATTCGCACCCCAAAGACCTTGATAGCCCTTCAGGCCTGCGTCAGCGAGGGCCTAATCGCCGAACATGACGCTCGTGTGCTTTCAGAGGCATGGACTTTTGCTTCGCGAGTGCGTTCTGCTTCAGTGCTGTGGGCCAATAAGCGCACGGATGTGCTGCCGACCGACCGTCAACAACTCGAGGGCATGGCCCGAATCATGGAGTACCCGGCAGGCTCGGCCACTCAGCTAGAAGAGGACTACTTGGCCTTCACTCGTCGAGCGAGAATGGTCTACGAGCGTCTCTTTTACGCAGACTAAGTCTTTCGGTAATAGAAAAGGACCCCACCTTTCGGTGAGGTCCTTTTCTTTGCTTGCTAGGGCTTAGACGCCGAAGTAAAGCTCGAACTCGTATGGGTGAGGACGAAGTGCGATCGGCTGGATCTCGTGAACGCGCTTGTAGTCAATCCAAGTTTCGATTAGGTCCTTGGTGAATACGCCACCCTCTAGAAGGTAGTCGTGGTCAGCCTCAAGAGCCTTTAGAACATCCTCAAGGTTTCCAGGAACCTGTGGGATCAACTTTGCTTCCTCAGGAGGTAGCTCGTATAGGTCCTTGTCAACTGGCTCGTGTGGCTCGATGCGGTTCTTGATGCCATCGATACCAGCCATAAGCATTGCTGCGAAGGCTAGGTATGGGTTCGATGATGCGTCAGGAGCGCGGAACTCGATGCGCTTAGCCTTAGGGTTGGTTCCGGTCATCGGAATGCGGATTGCAGCCGAACGGTTACCTGCTGAGTAAACAAGGTTTACTGGGGCTTCGAAGCCTGGAACTAGACGGTGGTAGCTGTTTACGGTTGGGTTGGTGAACGCAAGCAATGATGGAGCGTGCTTGAGGATACCGCCGATGTACCAGCGAGCGATGTCTGAAAGACCGCCGTAACCTGACTCGTCGTAGAACAAAGGCTTGCCTTCCTTCCACAATGACATGTGAACGTGCATGCCCGAACCGTTGTCGCCGAATAGTGGCTTAGGCATGAAGGTAGCAACCTTGCCCCACTGCTCTGCAACGTTCTTGACGATGTACTTGAACTTCAGGATGTCATCTGCTGAAGAAAGTAGGGTGTCGAACTTGTAGTTGATTTCACCCTGACCTGCGGTGCCGACCTCGTGGTGGCTGCGCTCGACCTCAAGGCCAGCAGCCATGAGCTCAAGAACGATGTTGTCGCGCATGTCTGCGTGCTTGTCAACTGGGGTCACTGGGAAGTAGCCGCCCTTATAAGGGGTCTTGTTAGCAAGGTTTCCGCCCTGACCGTTGACGCGCTCATCGCGGCCTGAGTTCCAGGCTGCCTCATCTGAATCGATGAAGTGCATTGAGCTGTTCTGCTTGTATTCGAAGCGAACGTCGTCGAAGATGAAGAACTCTGCCTCAGGCGCGAAGAAAGCGGTGTCGGCGATGCCGGTGCTTGCCAAGTATGCCTGTGCCTTGCGAGCGGTCTGACGTGGGTCGCGACCGTAGATCTCGCCGTTGCGTGGGTTGTAGATGTCGAAGATCATGACCAAGGTGCCACGTGCGCGGAATGCGTCAACATAGGCGGTAGTTACGTCTGGGATGAGCTGCATGTCTGATTCGTGAATCGAGGCAAAGCCACGGATTGACGATCCATCGAATAGCTGTCCATCGATGAAGAACTGCTCATCGATCTGGTCAATTGGAAGGTTGAAGTGCTGCTGAACACCAGGTAGGTCAGTGAAACGCACGTCAAGGAATTCGATGCCGTTCTCTGGGTTCTTGATGAACGCTAGAACCTCGGCAGCGTCTTTAAACTTGAGCTTTGCCATAGGGGTTTTCCCTTCGATAAGTGGATTGGGACAGGCACTTCATTAGGCCGTCGGTACTAGTCTAGCGAGCCATCAACGCCAAAGACGCAGTGAAATGTTTCGGCGATGTAAAAAGTTTGGAGCTAGTTCTAGCGCTTACTTGCGAGATGCGCGAATGCGATTTGGGTCAATTCCCTTTGGAATTGGCATGCCACCGGCAATTGCAGAAAGTCGCTTGTCTACCGCTGCGATTTCGGTGCGGTTCATGGTGCGCTTCATCTTATACAGAGTTGATGCGAGTTTATGCAGCGGAGTGCTGCCTTCGTCGCCAGTTACATACAAGAACGAGACGGTGACTCCCGGTGCGATTCGCTGAATCTTACGACGCTCGTCCTCAAGCATGGTCTGAGCCTTGGCTCGCGAACCTTCGCCCACTAGCACTACTCCGCCAGGGCCAAGTGCGCGATAAACGGCATCGCGGGTACGTGGGTTCACTGCAACAGGCATTTCAGGAGCGCGCCAGTTTCTGCGCAACCCCGAGCTCAGAACAGCACCGACTGCACCAGACTGACCAGCAATCTGGGAATATGCAGCACGCTCT
>ERZ650308.1191-NODE-1191-length-13616-cov-9.145491_pt1 | contig 13616 bp, 8 predicted proteins | sample MGYA00376244_ERZ650308 | MGnify/ENA primary metagenome ERZ650308 (study PRJEB26733, sample SAMN07839295) | wastewater metagenome | biome: small river; feature: stream; material: water | place: USA: North Carolina | collected 2016-04-26 ...
TCCAAAAAGACCTACAATCAAAAATGTTCGAAGTCCTTGGATTCACTCCAGAGGAGGCGCAAGCCCAATTCGGTTTCTTATTAGATGCCTTTGAATATGGAGCGCCGCCACACGGTGGATTAGCATTTGGTTTTGATCGCCTTTGCTCGCTATTCGGAGGAACAGATTCGATCCGTGATTACATCGCTTTCCCTAAGAACAATGCGGGACGTGATGTCATGATCGATTCACCATCTCCACTGGCGCAAGCGCAGTTAGATGAATTGAAAATCAAGACGACTGTCTAGTTTTTGAACATATAAGGAAAGAGGGGGGGCGCGCAGCGGCCCCCCTCTTTTGTTGTAGCTAGCTTGATTTAATTTTCTTTGGCCTGAAAAATAATCTTGGATTGTTGATCACGTTCCTGAATTAATACGGGCTCTGAAGTGTCAAATTTATCCTTCCCATATTTCCACTCTTTTTTTAAACGTCCAGCACTTCCAAATTCGTGGTATTCTCTCCAGCGCCCCACTTTCACACTATCGTCCAGGCGACCATCCTCCTTTAAACTCCCACTCGGGTAAAAGGCAAAATAGGTGCCACGCACTTTACCATATAAACGGGGTATGACTTCTTGGATTTTCTTTTGCGCCGCATCGTAATAGTGGATAATAGAGCCAGAAGTGAAGCCTTTTTCATAATAGACTTTGTTTTCTAGTTCATTGTCGGGTCCATAATTTTCCCAGCGCCCGTCTTTCACTCCCATGTAATAGAAGCCTTCTTCCACGAGTTTTTGATTGACATATTTCTTGAAGGGTCCGTGGCAGATTTGGGCGTTTTTCGCATCTCTTAATGGGATGGGAACGACCCTGGATTGAGATGGGTCAAAGATGAAAATATCTTGAATATATGGACTCATCTTCTCGTCTTCCACATATTTGACCACATTCACCTCTTCTACTGTCATCCTGACACCGCTTCCATAATTGCCTAGTTTATGTTCGATTTTAATGCCGGCATATTCGTCGCGTGGTTGTAGTTTTTTCTTAGCGGTCTTACCAATTTTTTTGCCTAAATCTTTAACGCCTAAACTCTCGATGAAAGCCTTGCTGTCTTCCTTGAATTTTTTAGCCTCTTCCGCTTTTCCTTCCAGGCCTGAAGAGAATCTACCGCCAAATAAACCTTTTTCGTGAACGCTGGTGTCTATGAGTGGTTTGTTCGTTGAAATAACGCGATTCTGAGCCTGAACGTTTAAGTTCAAACCGATTAAAAAACAGCAAATGAGGACGCGAACAAACATAGGAGAATCCTAAAAATATTTCCCAAAACTACGAATTAAACTTATTACCTGACGGACTTTGTGTATTTTTGCAGTGATTATAGCGATCTAATTGTATTAATTCATTGGAAAAAGAAGCAAAAATATATGTAGCAGGACACCGGGGTATGGTGGGGTCTGCTATCGTTCGAAAATTACAGGGTTTAGGCTACACGAATTTAGTGTTGAAGACTTCGGCAGAATTAGACTTGCGTGATCAAGTGAAAGTGGCCGCTTTCTTTGCGGCAGAAAAACCGGAATACGTTTTTTTAGCAGCGGCTAAAGTAGGTGGAATCGTCGCGAATAATACTTACCGGGCTGATTTTTTATATGAGAATTTGGCCATCCAAAACAACATCATTCACGCTTCTTTTGTCAATAAAGTCAAGAAATTACAATTTCTAGGCTCCTCTTGCATCTACCCTAAATTAGCTCCTCAGCCATTAAAAGAGTCGTATCTTTTAAGTGGGTATTTAGAAGAGACGAACGAACCATATGCGATCGCTAAGATTGCGGGCATCAAAATGTGTGAGGCGTACCGCGCACAATATGGCTGTGATTTCATCTCCGTGATGCCTACTAATTTGTATGGGCCTAACGACAACTACGATTTAGAGAATTCACACGTGTTACCTGCCATGATTCGCAAGTTTCATGAGGCAAAAGAACGGGGGGATGCTTCTATGACGCTTTGGGGAACTGGATCTCCTATGCGGGAATTTCTACATGCAGATGACTTAGCTGAGGCTTGTGTCTATTTAATGGAATCCTACAGCGACTCAGAATTAGTCAATATTGGTACGGGAATCGACGTTACCATTAAAGAACTCGCAGAAACTGTCAAACAAATTGTCGGTTTTGAAGGAGAAATCAACTGGGATACCACACGTCCAGATGGAACACCTCGGAAGTTAATGGATGTATCTAAATTACATTCTTTAGGCTGGAAACATAAAATCGAATTGAAAGACGGGATCGCACTAGCCTACCAAGATTTCTTAACGAATGTAAGTATTCGCAAATAATGGAATCGAAAGAGTGGTTTAGTACCTGGTTTGATTCCCCTTATTACCACATTCTCTATGCGAAGCGGGACGAAAATGAGGCAGCAGCCTTTATTGCCTCGTTGCAGCAAAAGCTTCATTTAGCTCCTGGATCTCGTGTTTTAGACGCTGCCTGTGGGAAAGGACGTCACGCCATCACTCTGCAACATTTAGGCTTTTCGGTCGATGCGTTCGACTTATCTCCTGCTAATATCGAAGCGGCACAAGCTTTTGAAAATAAGGATTTGCTGTTTTTTGTTCATGACTTGCGGGAGCCTTTGCCTTTGCAAAATAGCTATGATGCCATCTTTAACTTCTTTACGAGTTTTGGCTATTTTGACGATCAAAAAGACAACCAAAAAGCCTTCGACACCTTCGCCGGCGGCCTAAAAGAGAACGGATTGTTAGTCTTGGATTTCTTTAATCCTACTTATGTTTTAGCGAATTTAGTTCCATCTGAAACAGTGGAACGCGAGGGGATATCCTTTCAAATCAAACGTTGGTCAGCGGCAGGTTACCTTTACAAATCCATTGATTTTAGCGATCAAGGCAAGGACTTCTCCTTCGTAGAGAAGGTAGAACTTGTAGCAAAGAACGACTTTATCGCCTATGCCGCCCAGGCTGGACTAAGTTTAGTAGACTTAAAAGGAGACTATCAATTGACTGCTTTTGACGAGGCAAGTTCGCCTCGCATGATTTTTGTGTGGGCTAAAAAATAATTAATTCTTCTGGAACTTAATCGAAGCCTCTCCATCTAGTTCAGGGAAGCTAATCACGTAATTTCCTGCCGGAAGTAAAGAGATATCTAACGACAATCGATTATCTCTACTCTCTACTCTATAATCTCTTATCTCTTTGCCCTGCATATCGGAGATTCGAACGCGCATGTTCGAGGCCGAAATTGCATCCGGAATACCGATGTGTAATTCATTTTTGGCTGGATTGGGGAACGCATAAAGTGTGGCAAATGGATTATCTGTCGTCACCGCTAAAATCGTAATCCCATAAGTAGCAGAAGCTAGGCAGCCATTGACATCGCGTAGTTTTACCTTGTAGGTTCCATTCGCAGTAGGTTTGTAGGAGGTGGAGGTGGCTCCAGGAATGGCCACTTCGTTCAGGTACCACTGGATTTCTGTACCCGCTGAGGTAGTTAATACGCCTTGATTAAAGGTAATAAGAGGTTCTAAAGGTGTTTTTGCTGTCACATTGGAAGCGGTAGAGACCACAGGGCAAACACCGTTGAAACTGGAATTTAAGGTATAGGCGCCTGTGGCTGTCACATCCAGTTTATTGGTGGTTGCTCCGGCGATGGCCGTTCCATTCTTGTACCATTGGTAGGTAGGCGTGCCAGAAGCAGGAGTACCTGTTAGCGTTATTTTGTCGCCCACACAGATCGTTGAATTACCGGTAGGGCTGACCGCAACTACTGGACTTTGGCCCGTAGTCACATTCACCTGAACCGTCGGACTAGGGCAGGCATAGGATTTAAATTTCATACCATACAGGTAATAATAACCGGATTGGATTTCTGCCCCATTGTACAATGCGCCCGTTAATTTAATCACGCCTGGAATCTCATACGGATAACCGATATTCGTGGGGGCATTCACTGTATCAGCGGCTGTTCGATTGCTTCGGTAAATGGATGCACCATTCGAGCAGACATGTGATAAAATGTAATTTCCAGCCTTGGGGAAAGGCAAGTTTAAGGTAACCTTTTGGCCTGGATCGTTTTTGTCATCAATTAATTGACTGCTCACCGTCGTCGAGTTAGCAGAGGTTCGAGTGGCGGTCAAATCCTTACTTACAGAAGCAATTAATTCGCCCGTGTCCTTATCAAAAATACCAAAAGTAACGGTGCCGGAAGTGCCAATATACACCGTCGCAGACTCTAAAATGGTCGGCTGTGTTACGATAAAAATAGGTTCAGGTCCAAAATTGCCATAATAGGTTCCTCCGCCAAACACTTTCTTTGTAGCAGGTCCCATCGTACTATTCAAATTATCAAAAGTTGCATAGAAGGTTCCCGTCGCAGGTGTTTTTAAGGTGGCGCCAGCACCTAAAAACGTAGTTCCATTGTACCAAAGGGGACTTCCATTGCTAGCAGATAGATTTAACTCGGTAGCTCCGCTGCAAACAGTTCCGCTGACAACTGGGGCAGCTGGGTTTTCGACCGTTTTGCTGACTGAGAGCAAATCGTTTGCGCTGTTTTGGTCCCCTGTTAATTGTGGTTTTAATAAGAAAGTGTAGCTAGAACCTGCTGTAATATTGACATTGCCAGATAAACTAAGATCTATTTCTTTGCCTGAAGCTAGGGTGGTGATCGTCCCGGTAGCTGTTCCTACCAGAGTGGATCCGGATTTTATTTCTAATACGACAGGAACATTTGTTTGTGTGAGAGAACCTGCATTTTTTATTCTAGCGACAAAGCTGGTCACCCCATTGCTGGCGCAAACCCCAGCCGTTGGCTGAGAGACCGAAATGGCTGTGAAATCTTTAGAAGCTTGTAAGATTTGTAGGGCATAATCCCTCGATTCTCCTGACGTAATACTTCCACAAGACGGAGCGGAACCTGTTCCATTTTCCGCAACCCAGCGCATGCGGTAGTAATTGTCTTGTACTAAATTACTCGGAATGGAAATGGTGGTGGCAGTCGATGCAGAATTATACAATTCTTCGCCCGCATCGATAAAATCCCCGTCTTGGTTCCAATCTGCATACAAGCGAACTTGTTTTGTGCCTGATCCGGCAAATGTGAATTTAACTGGTAAACTTGCACCTAGTTCAGCCTTGAATGCCGGACTTAATCCGGTGGAATCCTTTGTGCTTCCTAAAGTGAAGGTTTGGAAGTTCGTGCTAGTTGTTGTTGGCGTTATGGCACAATAGGCTGCTCCTCCAATACCTGAAACGGCTAAACCATAATCCTGTAGGCTATTTTTCAATATCCCCTTATGACTTACCGTCAGCGTATACGTTTGTCCAGGTAAAGCGTTATTAATAACAATTTGCTCTACATTATCTCGAATATTGTCACCTGGTACCGCTAATGCATCTGGGCTTGCTGGGTCTAAGGTAAAAGGTAAGAAAGTGGATGGTCCACTCGAAATGCGAATATCAAGATCATTCACCAGGCGTGGCGTTCTGTCGTTCAAAGCAGAGGAAGTGGTGCCCTCTGGATCCGTCCATGCGATGGTAGCTTTGACTGGGCCATTTCCCGAAGCAGTGAATGTGTAGGTCTTCGTTTGGCCTTGATTTAATTTAAATTCAGTCAACAAGTGGGCATTCCCTTCATTTTTAACAAGTGCTGCCGCTTTATCTAATTGAATAAGCCCAAAACCTGTTTTATAATCCGGTCCCACTGCCTCCATATCCAATGCCGTATGAATGGCTACTGCCTTTAAGGTAGAGGCCAGCATGAATCGATTATTATTTAGACGATTGTATAATTGTTGAATCAAAAAGAAAGACCCTGCCGCTTGCGGGGAGGACATCGAGGTCCCGCTCAACGTGGTATATCCCTTATCTCCTGAATTACTCGTCGAAAACATACTCGTCCCTATCGCCATCACGTCAGGCTTAACGCGGCCGTCATCCGTAGGTCCCCAACTGGTAAAGCTGGACATGGTCACATCAGCACCTTTCGTGGGAATTAATGAGCTGATCGATGCGGCACCCACCGTTAAAATGTTTTTAGCTGTTCCGGAGGTAGAAATGATATCGTAACCATCATTCTTCGAACGTACTTTGTTAGAGGAATCGGTTGAAGTTTTTAGGTAATAGTATTCACCTGCGGCCGGCCCATTCTCATTGCGATTGTTTCCTGCGGATTTGACAATCAGGTAATTAGGGGCATTATAGGCAATACGGTCCCAGGTCTGGGTATTTGCATCGTAGAGTCCAAACTTATAATCCTCAAATGTACTTACTGCATCATTTCCCCACCATTGCCATTTCTTTTTGGTATCATCGTACACCCATCCGGCCTGGTATCCATAGGAGTGGTTACTGATTAATAAAGAGGTGGATGCGGTGGATATTTCTGAATTGTCATTTGAATAATCCCAAACTTTCAGGTCCGCTTCATAGGCCATTCCTTTCGCGGAAGGACTTATACCGCCAGCTACTAAAATACCCGCTACGTGTGTAGAGTGCTCATTTGTCCCTGTGATAGTTTGCTGCGCTACAACTCTTCCGCCAAATTCTTGGTGGGTCGTCAATACGCCGCCACCGTCCCACATGCCTAGTTTACCTTTGACCGTATCAGATTTTCCTGTGATGCCGATGTTAAGTGAGCCTCCTGGATAAAGCAAATTAGTCTTGGTCATTTTTGCCGCTTGGGCATTCGATTCAGGACGTAAATAAAGCGCTTCTCCTATTTCAGAGAATCCCTGGAAAGTGAGCGTCCTGCCTTTTCCTACGTTCTGTTGAAGGGGAATTCCTCGTTTTTTAGCTAAAGCCTGCGCACTTCTATAGATCGAATCTTGCTGCATTCCGAAACGCAATGCCCGCTCTTTCCGAAAAGCATCTTGTGCTACAGCGGAGAAACTAATCAAGAAAAGAAGCAGAATTCGTAACTTCATGATGGGCTCAATTTACGCAATTATTTAATCTCCACCTTAAACGTTTTTCGGTGCAGTATTGTTAGGCCTTTTTCTAAAATCGCTTTGCGATGTTGTAAGGTGGGATAACCGGCATTTCGCTCCCAACCATATCCAGGATACTCTATAGCAGCTTTTTCCATGAGTTCATCTCGATGTGTTTTGGCCAAAATAGAGGCAGCGGCTATCGAAAAATATTTCGAATCCCCTTTAACAACACAGGTATGCGGGATTAATGGGTAGCTGTAAAAACGATTTCCGTCGACCAACAGGTGCTCCGGACGCTCCTTCAGTTGATCCACCGCGAGGTGCATCGCGAATATACTCGCCTTTAGAATGTTGATTTCATCAATTTTAGCAGCATCAACCTCCGCAATCGCATAATCAATCGCGTATTCCCTCACTAGACGCTTTAATTCATTGCGCTGTTTCAAGGTCATCTGTTTCGAATCAGTTAAATACGGATGGTGAAAATCCTGAGGTAAAATCACCGCCGCAGCTACCACCGGACCAGCTAAACAACCTCTTCCTGCTTCATCCAAGCCGGCTTCTAATCCGATAGGCGAATAAAAGGGAAGGAGCGAAGCCATACTAGCGGTTAAATAACAATCGTTTCCCTTTGATTGAATCGTTGAATTTACCTTGTGAATAGGCTAGGTGCCCAGATACAAACGTATGTTCTATAGAGGCAGACAAGGTGTGTCCCTCTAAAGGTGACCAGCCGCATTGATAAAGAATGTTATCTTTAGCAACGGTGGTCGATTTGTTCAAATCTACAATCGCTAAATCGGCCCAATAGCCCTCGCGAATGTAGCCACGCTCTTCAATGGCGAAACAATCAGCTACTGCATGCGCGGTTTTCTCGGCGATGAGTTCAAGGCTGATGTGACCTTCTTTGGCTAAATCAATCATCAAAAGTAGAGGGTGTTGCACTAGAGGCAGGCCAGATGGAGACTTCCAAAACTCCTGCGATTTCTCTTCCCAGGTGTGTGGCGCGTGATCCGTCGCAATAATATCCAATTCTCCAGAGACCAAAGCCTTCCGCAGAGCCGTTTTGTGGCGGGCATCTTTGATGGCTGGATTGCACTTGATTTGGTTGCCCAAGGTATCGTATTGCGCCGCATCGAACCACAGGTGATGGACACAAACTTCGGCGGTAATTTTCTTGTCCTTCACTGCTTTTCCGGTCTCGAATAAGGCTAATTCCTCTTCCGTCGAGATGTGCAAGATGTGTAGGCGGGTATTGTTTTTCTTCGCTAAATCCACCGCCATCGAAGAGGAGAGGTAGCAAGCCTCCTCGTTTCTGACTAAAGGATGGATGTAAGCGGGCGCATTTTCTGGGTATTTTTCTTTGAAAAGAGCAGTTCTAGCTCGCACCGTAGGCTCATCTTCGCAGTGGGTGGCGATTAACATTTCGCAGCTAGAGAATAACTTTTCTAATGTTTGGACATTGTCTACCAGCATGTTTCCGGTCGAGGAGCCCATAAAGATTTTGATTCCGCACACGTCACGCGAATTCGTTTTTAAAACTTCCTCTAAGTTGTCGTTTCCGGCTCCCATGAAGAAGGAGTAGTTGGCCAAAGACCCAGCCGCCGCTATCGCGTATTTATCAGCTAATAATTCCTGTGTTAACGCATTCGGTACCGTGTTAGGCATCTCCATGAAACTGGTCACACCGCCAGCCACAGCTGCACGTGCTTCACTGGCGATGGTCGCCTTGTGGGTAAGGCCAGGCTCTCTAAAATGCACTTGATCGTCGATCATGCCTGGGAAAACGTGTTTTCCACTCAAGTCGATTACCTGGTCGCCAGGTACAGGCGTGATTTCTGCTGCGATTTTAGCAATTCGACCGTCGGCAATTCGAAGGTCGGAGGCGAATGTTTTACCTTCATTAACAATTAAGGCATTTTTTAAGACGTAATTAGTCATTTAAATCGGTGATTTTAAATTCGGTTCGGCGGTTTTCTTGGTGGGCTTCTTCGCTACAATCTACGCCATCAGAACAACCATTGATGAGTTGCGTTTCACCGTAGCCTTTGGCTTTGATTCTTACGGCTTCAATACCGTGTTCGATGATGTATTTCACGGCAGAATCTGCGCGTCTTTGGGAAAGTTTCAAGTTATAGCTCGCACTGGCTCGCGCATCTGTGTGAGAGCCTAATTCGATGGAAATGCTCGGATTGTCTTTTAGAACCTGAACAATTTTATCTAATTCCACCGCAGCATCTGGACGGATATTCGATTTATCTAAATCGTAATAGATCGGATTTACATCAAATAATGCCCCTAATTCTTCGCCCACTTCGGCTAAGCCTAAGATGATTTTATGTTCAAAAGTCGTGTCAGTTAATTCCTTCTTCAATAGTTGTTTCGGTATCTCACGGCCATCCATTAAGAATTCGCTACGCTTCGTTAAGAACTTTTCTTTGCTGGCATTGAAGCTGATTTGGTCGGCTGGATTCAGATCAATAGTGTCTAAATAACCTTTCGCATCGGTATACATCACCGGCTGAATTTCTCCATTGCGTTTAATGCCCACCTTCGCATTCGCGATCGGTTTGTTGCGCGAATTTAAGATTTGAGTTCTCAGGTGATATAGGGCCACTTTTGCAGGCTCATTACTTTCTGTAATTGTGATTTCATTGGACCACCAACGATCTTCTGAGCCCGTAGATTCAAAATAATAGATGTCATCGTCCCCTTTGCCTCCCACTCGATTCGAGCTAAAGTAGCCCTGTGTAACGTCGGATAAGAATAGGCCAAAATCATCTCCCACCGAGTTAATCGGTATGCCGAGATGCTCGATTTGGATTTCATCTCCACTGCGACTCGCCACAAAAATGTCTAAACCTCCTAAGCTAGGATGTCCATCAGAAGAGAAATAAAGTTTCCCATCCTCTGAAACATAGGGGAAGAGCTCATTTCCTCTCGTGTTAATCGTAGAACCCAGATTGATAGGTCTGCCAAAACGCCCCGAATTATCCATGGGTGCTCTGTAAAGATCTAATCCTCCTTTTCCCCCTCGTCTATTAGAAGCAAAATAAAGCGTCTTCCCATCTCGCGAAAAGGCAGGACTTCCATCCCATCCGATGGAATCTGAAATCGCTAAACGTTCAGGAGTAGACCAGTTCCCATCTCTTTTGGTCGAAATATACAAATCTACATCAGGGGAAGGGTCTTTACTTTTACCTGAATTTCCACGTGCAAAAACCATCACATTCCCATCTTTCGAAAAGGCCGGAGTTCCCTCGTTTGCATTCGCATCCAATAAATTAGCACTGAATAACTCGAGCTTTTCGATTTCGCCCGGAGTTTTCAAATGCGCTTTATACAAGCCTAGAAAGGGTAGACCATTATTTTTATAGATCAGCGGTTTTTTAGAGCTCGTTAAAATCAGGTCATCCCCCATTTTAATAGGGCCAAACTCCGCTTGATTCGTATTCCCCACTAATCCCTGAATTTTCACCGGACTCGGCTTTTTGCTGTATTCCTCTACTGCAGGCAAATTTTCTAATTCAATTTCTGCTTTTACGACTAATTCTCGGGAGGGTTTCGAATCAATAAATTCCTTCAGGTATTTTCTGGCATCGGCATATTTCCCGTTCGCTTTTGCGGCGTAGGCTAAATGCAGATTGATGTTTTTGTCTTCATAGCCCTTTTCTTTGGCAATTAAATAGAAAGGGGTTGCATATTGAATGCGGTTAGAAAGTCGATAAGATTCCGCCACGTAATAATTCGTTTCTGCGGCGCGGTAATACCGTTGAGCTAAAGGCTTCACCTCCCGAATCGTCCACTCATATTCGCCTAGCTCGAAATTTTGCTTCGCCTTTTTGAACAATCGGGCGTCATAGTTACATCCGCTAAGCAAGAAGATGCTCGCTAGTATTAAGAGGTAAACGCTTGAATTAAATGGCTTTACGATTTTCATAGAAGACTAATGTAACGTAAAAATAAACACAAACCCGATTATTTTCTGTACCTTTGCCTAAATTTCGACAATCGAAAGCAAGATGACAAACGTTCGTCATCTTTTATTCCCAGCAGTGATGTTGTACAATTATGAGAAAAAGAATTTCAAACGACGATAACCGTCGTGACAGCCGACCATCAGAAGGTCGTGCATCCACAGGAAGATCTGAAGGTAGATCTACTGGAAGATCAGAAGGAAGATCTTCAGGAGGCCGTGATTTTAACGGACCCCGCAATGACTCAGGAGCCCCACGCGGACCTCGAGCACCGAGAACAGAATCAAGCAATCGTTTTTCAGGAGAGCGCAAACCATTTGATGGCGAACGCAAACCGTATCAAGGAGGAGATCGCAAGCCGTTCAATCGCGAAGGTGGTGAGCGCCGTTCATTCGGAGATCGCAAGCCATTTGATGGCGAGCGTAAACCGTACCAAGGTGGAGATCGCAAGCCGTTCAATCGCGAAGGTGGAGAGCGTCGTTCATTCGGAGACCGTAAGCCATTTGATGGCGAGCGTAAGCCGTTTAACCGGGATAACCGCGAAGGTGGTGAACGCAAACCATATCAAGGTGGAGAACGCAAGCCTTTTGGCAGAACTGAAAATCCAACACGTACACCTTACAAAGGCGATAATCGCTGGGATCGCAATGCGGCCCCAAAAGTAGAGGGTTCAGAAGAGTCGACAACGCCGCGTGATGAGAATCCAACAGCACGCATCGAGCGTCGCTATGAGGAGCGTACTGAGCGTTCTGCAGAGCGTGGCGAACGTCCGGAAGGAAGTCGCAATCCACGTTATTCAGATCGTGAGACGTTTAAAAGTCGTTCTCGCTTCGATGCAGGTCCTGCCTACGAACCACAATACAAATTAGATCGCTACAAGGAGCGTGCTCCTTCGAAGATTCAAAAGAAAATCGCCCAAACCGATCGTCGTTCAGACGAAATTCGCTTAAATCGCTACATCGCCAACGCGGGAATTTGTTCTCGTCGTGATGCCGATAAATTAATTGAAGCAGGTGAAATCAAAGTAAACAACAAGGTAATCACAGAAATGGGCTACCAGGTGAAGCCTACGGACATCGTGAAATACGGTAACCGCAAGTTGAACCGTGAAAAACCAGTTTACTTATTATTAAATAAGCCAAAAGACTTCTTAACCACTACCGAGGACCCGAACGATCGCAAGACCGTGATGGAACTCGTAAAGAACGCGACTGAATCGCGCATTTACCCGGTGGGACGTTTGGATAGAAACACGACTGGTTTATTGCTTTTAACGAATGACGGTGAATTAGCGGATAAGTTAACGCACCCGTCGAACGAAATCGAGAAGATTTACCAAGCAGAGCTAGACAAGCCTTTGACGGACGAAGATTTCGAGAAAATCAAGGAAGGTTTAACTTTAGAGGATGGGGAAATTAAAGTTGATGATTTGGCCAAAGTCACTCCAGACGGCTACGTCATCGGCGTTAAAATCCACTCCGGTAAAAACCGCATCGTTCGTCGTATTTTCGAACACCTAGGTTACGAAGTAACAAAACTAGACCGTACGACTTTCGCTGGCTTGACGAAGAAAGATCTTCCACGCGGTAGCTGGAGATTCTTGACGGAGAGAGAGTTGGTGAAGTTGAAGTATTTGCTTTAGTCGAAGCGTGGCTTCGACTAAAGCTAGTCACTAGTCGCAAGGTACTAGTCGAGATTGGCAAGTCGCGACTTCGTCGCTTAGTCATCGCTACGCGATTTAGTCGACTATCGACTGTTGACTAGCGACTAACAAAAAAGCCGTTGAGATTTCTCAACGGCTTTTTTGTTTAAATATTCATCAACGACTCTCGTCTTCTCATCTTTCCAGCTGGAATGCCGAACATCATTTTGAAACGACGGCAGAAATAAGCCGTGTCCTTGTATCCTACCTCGGAACCGATCGCTCGGATGGATTTCTTCGTCGTGCGAAGTAAACCTACTGCCGCTTCCATGCGTTGGTACTCGATATAATCTTGAGGGTTGATACCCGTTAACATCTTGAAATATTGACCTACGTAATCTTCAGAAACGTTTGCGACGTTTGCCAAAACCTTATTAGATAAATCACCACCCAAATGATCCTTGATATAAGCGAAGATATCGATTAAGCGTGGATCTTTAAAGTAAGTCGAGTTAGTGGCTAATTGTTCTACGAATAAACGGTTCTCAATGATGTAGCGAATGACTTCGATAACGATCTCTTCCGTTTTGATCTTAATGATACGTCCTTTACCGATCGCGTCAGAAAGATCCTCTTCTAAGATCTCGCGGATGGTTGCCGCTAACTTATCGTCCCGTTTGATTAAGAACGGAGGAATGTCTAAAGAGGTGAAGAAGTTGACTGAATCGAACACTTTCGCTTCGAAGGCTACCATGCCGAACGAGTTCGGCTGGGTTCCGATGAGAGAAGCGTCGGTGTTTTGGTCAAAGTACAATTCCCGATGCGTCATAAACTCTTCGTTGTTGACCGCTTTCGGTTTTTCTGCGTTTCCGTAGGTTACGCTGATCATTTTACCCCCTGGGATGAAAAGCATATCGCCTTCCTCCACCGGAGTCTCTTCCTCGCCAAAAGAAACCTCCCCTTTGTACAATATCAAGAGTGAATTTTCTACGTCGTAGAAATTCTTGATACGAATCGGTTGTAATATTCTAATGTTTCTCGCTTTGATGAATTTAACACCTAAGGACTCGA
>ERZ650308.1192-NODE-1192-length-13615-cov-7.189454_pt1 | contig 13615 bp, 18 predicted proteins | sample MGYA00376244_ERZ650308 | MGnify/ENA primary metagenome ERZ650308 (study PRJEB26733, sample SAMN07839295) | wastewater metagenome | biome: small river; feature: stream; material: water | place: USA: North Carolina | collected 2016-04-26 ...
CACTGCTGCTAAAGAGGCTATGGAAGCGAAGAAGTAATTCTTACCCCATATTGATTGATCAGCCTAGCTTGCGAGCTAGGCTTTTTTATTTCCGGTGTCTAAACTTAAAGAGTGGATCGACCTTACTTATATTGCAATACTCAATAAGGTCAATTTCATTGCTTTGTTGCGAATAGGTACAAGCGCTTGGTACTCAGGACTATTGGCCCACGTCTTAGCATCTTTCGTGCTGGGAAATTCTAGCTCTACAAATGCGCTGAATGGCACGCAATCAAGTTCATTCCAGAACACGTCGGCAACGGAGCCCCGATTTTTGATGGAGCCCTTATATAGCTCTACGGTCTGACCTACTTGGGAGCGGTATTGCTCAAAAGCGCCTTCATCCCGTAATTCAATCAAACCAATCACTTTTACCATCATGACTCCCTATGAAAATTGCTCAATGCCAGGTGAGTATATCCACGCTATAGTTGAGGCATGAATTCAGAGCAATTTTTGCAGTTACTGCGTCGGGATGGTTTTCCTGAGCCGGTAGAGGTTCAGCAAGCCCCCAATGGGCGGCTTGGTATTCATGAGCATCCATTTGAAGTGAAGGCTCTTGTTATAGAAGGTGATATCACTATCGAGGTCGATGGTCTAAGTAAGATTTACAAGGCTGGGGATATTTTCCACCTGGCATTAAAGCAGCCTCATGCAGAATCATATGGATCTGAGGGTGTGAAATACTTGGCCTCAAGAAAACAATAAAACTAGGAGCATTATGAAAATCGGATTTATTGGACTTGGCAATATGGGCTTACCAATGGCCCTTAACTTATTAAAAGCGGGTCATCAGGTATCGGGCTTTGATTTAGCAAAGGGTCAATTAGATGCATTTGCTACTGCGGGGGGCATTGTTGCGGCTAATGCCAACGACACGGCAAAAGATGCCGATGTATTGATTAGCATGCTGCCTGCTTCACGTCATGTTGAAGGTTTATATCTTGGTGATACGGGCTTATTGGCAAACGCCAATCCTAAAACTTTACTGATTGATTGCTCAACTATTTCACCTAAGGTGGCGCAAGCAGTTGCTGCTGCAGCTAAGGCAAAAGGTTTTGTCATGATTGATGCGCCCGTTTCTGGTGGTACCGCTGGTGCCCAAGCTGGCACCTTAACGTTTATGGTTGGCGGTGATGCTGGGGCGGTGGAATGTGCTCGTCCAGTATTGGAGAAGATGGGTAAGAACATTTTTCATGCTGGCGCTAATGGCGCGGGGCAGACCGTTAAGGTTTGCAACAATATGTTGCTGGGTATTCAGATGCTCGGCACGAGTGAAGCATTGCGCTTGGGTATTGCGAATGGCCTTGATCCCAAGGTGCTGTCTGACATCATGACGAAGAGCTCGGGACGCAATTGGGCGTTGGAACTCTATAACCCTTGTCCAGGCGTTATGGAAAATGTGCCATCCTCAAAGGGATACGCTGGTGGTTTTGGCGTTGACCTTATGCTAAAGGATTTAGGCTTGGCAGTTGAAAATGCCGAGAACCTAGATGCTAGCGTTCCGCTTGGAAAGTTAGCGCAGCAACTTTATGAAGCTCATAGAAATGCAGGATATGGTCAGCTTGATTTCTCAAGCGTATTTAATCTCAAGAAATAACCAGCGGCTTCTCTTGACGCTTGCTCATTTGACCAATGACGCGGGCGCCCAAGAAGTGATGTCGATTAAAAATATCCAACACCTCTGTGACGCTATCGGGACTACAAGACACAAGTAGTCCGCCGCTCGTTTGTGGATCTGTTAACAAAGCACGTTGAGCTGGAGTGAAGTCTGTTGGGATGCCAACTTCATTACCGTAGCTAAGCCAATTTCTATCTGAGGCACCAGTAATCACGCCATCATCGGCCAGTGTCTGTACGTTAGAGAGTAGAGGCACTTGGCTCCAATCAATATGTGCAGTGCAGTTAGAGCCGCGCGCTAACTCTAGGGTGTGACCTGCTAAGCCAAATCCAGTGACATCAGTTAGGGCATGCACGCCATCTAGCTTAGCCAGATCAGGTCCTGCAGCATTGAGCTTGGTGGTGTTGGAGATCATCTCTCGATATCCATCTGGACCTAGTAGATCCTTTTTCAAGGCAGCAGATAGGATTCCTACGCCTAGAGGTTTTCCCAGGATGAGAACATCACCCGGTTTTGCGCTGGCGTTACTCTTTACACGCTTAGGATCAACAATGCCAATTGCCACTAATCCATAAATAGGTTCAACAGAATCAATTGTGTGTCCACCAGCAATAGGAATGCCAGCGCTACGACAAGCTTCTGCGCCACCTTCCAAGATGCGAGCAATAGTTTTGTTTGATAAAACTTTAATTGGCATGCCAACTAAGGCAAGCGCAAACAAAGGTGTGCCACCCATCGCATAGATATCGCTAATCGCATTAGTAGCAGCAATTTTTCCGAAATCAAATGGATCATCCACGATCGGCATGAAAAAATCGGTTGTCGCAACGATTGCTTGCGACTCATTGATTTGATAAACCGCTGCGTCGTCAGATGTTTCAATACCAATAAGCAACTCTTTTGGAAAGGGTAGCTGCGGAACATTCTTCAGAATCTCAGAAAGAACTCCAGGGGCAATCTTGCAACCACAGCCCCCACCGTGCGAGAGGGAGGTGAGACGTGGTTCGTTCGGTAAAGTTTCTGCGTTTTGGCTCATGCTAAATATTCTAAACGTAGGTGAAATTAACGGTTAAAGCTTCTTTTAGGTGGGCTGCCGCGCTTTGCTGGAGTCTTTTTGGATGGGGCGCCACCAGAGCCAGCAGCTCTTGGTTTTCTAGATTGCTGATGCTGTTGACTGCGCAGCTGAATGGGTTGTGCCACTGCATTTGGATCTGGCTCAAAACCTGCAATCACTTCCTGCGGTAGCTTTTGCTTAATCAATTTTTCAATATCTCTCAGCATCTGATGTTCATCAACGCACACTAAAGATACGGCCACGCCATTTGATCCTGCGCGTCCTGTACGTCCAATGCGGTGCACGTAATCTTCAGATACGTTGGGTAGGTCGTAGTTAACAACATGAGGTAGTTGGTCAATATCAATTCCGCGTGCTGCAATATCAGTAGCAACTAAGGCGGTTAACTTACCTGCCTTGAAGTCGGCCAATGCTTTAGTACGGGCGGATTGGCTCTTATTGCCATGAATAGCCATGCTAGTGATGCCATCTTTTTCTAGCTGCGTGACTAATTTGTTGGCGCCATGCTTGGTGCGAGTAAAGACCAGTACTTGCTGCCAATCGTTGCTCTTAATGAGATGGGCTAATAATGGATGCTTCTTGGTTCTATCTACTGGATGTATGAGTTGGGCGATTGCCTCATTGGTGCTATTGCTGCGAGCTACCTCAATTAACTCCGGTGCATTTAGTAATCCATCAGCCAGCGCTTTGATCTCGGTGGAGAACGTTGCTGAGAAGAGAAGATTCTGACGTTGCTTTGGTAGTGCGGCTAAGATTTTCTTAATGTCGCGCAAGAAGCCCATGTCGAGCATGCGATCCGCTTCATCGAGAACTAAAATTTCAATGTCTTTGAGTGAGACACAATTTTGTGACATTAAATCTAACAAGCGGCCCGGTGTGGCAACCAAAATATCAAGACCACCAGCAATCGCTTTAATTTGAGGGTTGGCACCAACCCCACCAAAAATTACTGTGGACTTTAAGCCGGTGTATTTGCCGTAGGTCACGACAGACTCTTGGACTTGAGCGGCTAATTCGCGAGTAGGTGTCAGAATCAAAACGCGTAACAAGCGCTTGCCTGAACTTGCCTTGCTTGAAGTTAAACGCTGCAGAATCGGAAGGGTAAAGCCAGCAGTTTTGCCTGTACCAGTTTGTGCAGCAGCTAATAGATCACCACCTTTTAAAACGGCAGGAATCGATTTAGCTTGAATCGGTGTGGGGCTGGTATAGCCTTCTTCAGCAATAGCGCGAAGAATGGGTTCTGATAAACCAAGATCTGTAAATAACATAGGGACCAATAAAGTATTGACCCGTATTCAACGTATTTAAAAATCGACTATCCCGGTCAATGGGGTGAGCTGCCACGCTAGTGCGTTTGCAGTAAGAGACTCTATTTTAAGTCATCGACCCCAAAGCCCCAGAATTGCCTGATTAAGCTGGGTTCCAGAGGTTTGGTACGACGGAATTGGCGTAGCCGGAGACAAAAGATTTTTCTGCTCCGGTGATGGGGTCAAATACGGAGCGATGAATGCGTCCAATATTGCCGCCATAAACATGAATACTGATTGAAGTCTGATCGCTCATGTTGTTTTCCACTACATGAATGTCATGGGTTGCGGGTGAGACGGTATCTACATGCCCTGGTGGGCTAACGCAGGATTCACCAGGTATAAATTCGCCATTTGCTTGTCGATAGTAAGGCGTGCCTTTTTCTTGGCCGCGCAATTGACCAACCATTCCCCAGACAGTGTGATTATGAATAGGCGTTTTTTGTCCTGGACCCCATACAAAGCTCACTACTGAGAAGCGATCTAGTGGGTCTGCATATAAAAGATATTGCTGGTAATACTGGGGATGAGGCTTAGTAAATTCTTCGGGAAGCCAATCATCTATGGCAATGAGATTCTCTAGTAATTTTTTTCCTTTAGTAAAAATCACAGCCTCACTTGGCTTTTGCTCAAGCAGGAGGCTAAGTTCTTTTACGAAGGTCAGTAGCTTGCCATCAGACATGCTTTGCTCCAGTGCATACATTACTCATCTTGGAATACACAATCAGGCCATGCCTTGGGCTTGAGGGTATTGGTGTCAACGCAAACAATATGCAATACAGCGCTTGCAATCACTTGGAACTCTTCGCTTTCAGGAAGTTTTCTTTGGGCCGTCTGCTTAACGGTCACTTGTGTGCGACCACGGTGTTCAATGACTTGGTCTATATAAAGCAAATCATCCAGACGTCCTGGCTTATAGAAGTTCATGGTGAGTTCGCGTAAGGGCATGACCATGGCGAATTCATTTGCAAGCTTAGTGGGGCTAAGCCCTTTTTGGGCGAGCCATTCTGCGCGACTACGCTCAAATATTTCCAAATAGCGACCGTGATAAACAAAACCAGCGGCATCAGTATCGGAATAGCAAACTCGATGAACGTAGGTGAAGGTTGAAGGGGATGAAGTGGTGTTAGTAGTCATTGCTTATTAATCTATCTTTGCTAATGTGAGCATCATATTACGATGTGGAATGCCGGCCTCATCATAGACATCCCCTTGTGCCTGAAAGCCCAGTTTTTCATAGAAAGGGATTGCGCTAACTTGGGAATGTAGGATGATTTCTTGGGCCCTCTGTGATGTGGCCAAATCTACGAGCTTTTGCAGTATTTGCATGCCCACACCTTTTCCTCTGAATTTGGCTAAAACCGCCATACGTCCAATTTGAGCCTGCTTAGCGCTTAAATTCACCAGTCTTCCTGTACCAATGCAGCGAGCGTCTTGATAGACCAATACATGAGCTGCTGACGAATCAAACTCATCTAATTCAAGCTCGGCTGGAACCCCTTGCTCCAGGATAAAAACTTCCTGGCGCACTAAAAAGGCGTCTACTTCAGCCTCTTTCCACGATTTCAGCAGTATTTCCAAGATCTTTGGCGCCTTTATTTTGATTTCTCGCTCAATTTACCAAAGAAGTGGGGGAGGTAGATAGTTCGCTGCCGCACTAAAAACAGCTCATTCCATGGTTACAATGAATTGTGGCTCTGTATTGAGCCCCTCTGAAACCTTTTACTCATTAGGAGTTATCTTGAAGAAATCTTTATTGGCTGGTTTATTCGCAGCAGCAGGCGTTACCCTTGCAAGCTCTGTATTTGCACAACTCCCTGCAAAAATGATGCCTTTGGCAGCTGACGTTGTGGTTTTGAGCGCTACTGTTGATTCAGTAGACGCTAAGAAGCGCATCGTTGTATTGAAAGATGCTAACGGTAATTTGGCTCAGATGAATGTTTCTAAATCTATCAACGATTTAGATAAGGTTAAAAAAGGCGACGTATTCTTGGTTGAGCATGCTCAAGCGGTTGCTGTTGGTTTGACAGCGGTTGGTAAAGATCAAAAACCTGGCGTATCTGGTGTGCGTTCAGTAGTAGTAGCAGGCAAAGGTTCTGCTAAGCCATTTGAAGAGACTACAGAAACTGTATATGCAACTGTAAAGATTTCAACAATTGATCAAAAGACACGTATCGTGACTTTCACAATGCCTAGCGGTGAGAAGCAAAAGGTAAAAGTTGATCCAGCAGTTCTTGGTCTTGAGAAATTCAAAGCTGGTGACGACGTTATTGTCGAGTTTGTTGACGACACAGCTATCGGCTTTGTAACGCCAAAGAAATAAAGATTCACAGTATTGAATGAGCTGGGCGGTATGCCAGCAAGAAAAAGCCCGCTAACGCGGGCTTTTTTGTTACGTAAAGCGGGCGTTGCTTAGGCGCTTTTAGCGATCATGACATCAGAGGCTTTGATGACAGCCCAAGCTTGATCGCCTACCTTGAGGTTGAGTTCGTCAACCGCTTCATTAGTAATGGAGGCAGTCACAATATGTCCGCCGCCGATATCTAACTTCACATGAGAAGTGGTTTGACCCATTTTGAGCTCAACTACTTTCCCGTTTAGAGTATTGCGAGCGCTAAGTTTGACTTTCAGTTCCATGATTTCTCCTAATGAACGTATTGCTTTGCATATGCAGCATCATTATAAAGAGCCTCTTTATATTTTGATTTTCCGTAGTTCCGAATGATGGCTTGACCTTCATCTGAGGCAACAAATTGAATGAATTTCACGGCAATTTCGCGATTCTGAGTGCTGCCAGCAGGTGCAGCCAAGGCATCGTAAGTATTCACTAGGAACTTATCACCGCGATAAAGAATCTGCAGATTGGGAGCCACATCTTTCTCGGCAACCCAGGTGCTGCTATCTGTCATGAAATAGGCATTCTCCGCATTCGCCTTTTTGAGAGAAGCCGTCATAAAGTCGTTAGTAACGATATACCAGCTACCTTCCGGTGTTACATCTGCCTTTTTCCAGATTTCCATCTCTTTTTGATGAGTGCCTGATTTATCGCCCCTAGAAATAAAGTTTGCTTTCGCCTTGGCTATCTTGGAATAGGCATCAGCACCGCTACTTGCAGTTTTGATATTGGCGGGATCATTCTTTGGGCCAACAATATAAAACTCATTGGAGCCAATCAGCGTTCGGTTAGTGGCCCAACCATCTGCAATTGCCTTGTTCACAGCATCAGGGGCATGCACCATGATCATGTCTACTTGGCCAGTTTTAAGAAGGTTTAGTGAGGCACCGCTACCTGCTTTAATCCAAACTAGACGCGCACCTTCTTTCTTATCAAACGCTTCTCCAAGCGCTTGAAGAAGCCCTAGCTCCCCAGGACTGCCGGTAGCCAATTTAAAACTTTGGCTACCTTGCCCATAAATTGCTTCAGGTTTTATAGGATTGTTTTGTGCCATAACAGTTTGCAGTCCTACGCTAAGGGCAACACTGGCCATTAGGGTCTTTAGGGTAATGAAGGGCTTCTTATTTTTCATGCTGATTATTTCTTGGCATTAGGGAAGAACAACTGCTCGCCATCAATCTTGTAGCTAGCAATCACGTCTTGACCATTTTTGGAAATGAGCCAATCGATAAACTCTTGGCCTTGTGCTTTTTTCACATGAGGAAACTTAGCTGGGTTTACAAGCATTACGCCGTATTGGTTAAATAACTTTGGATCGCCTTGAACCAAGATTGTGAGATCACCACGATTCTTGAAACTGAGCCAAGTACCTCGGTCGGCCAAGATGTAGCCATTCATTGCGGATGCAGTGTTCAGGGCAGGCCCCATGCCTGAGCCAGTTTCTTTATACCAAGATGGGCCAGGGGAAACGGAGATGCCAGCGCCTTTCCAGTAACGCAATTCAGCTGCATGGGTGCCGCTCTTATCTGCGCGAGATACAAATGGTGCTTGTGCAGCAGCAATTTTTTGAAGTGCTACTTGAATATCTTTACCGCCAGCAATTTTTGCTGGGTCTGACTTAGGTCCAATGAGGACGAAGTCGTTGTACATCACTTCATATCGTTTTGTTGAGAAACCCTCCTCAATAAATTTTTCTTCAGCAGGTTTGTCGTGAACAAACACAACATCTGCATCACCACGTCGACCAATGTCTAGTGCCTGGCCAGTTCCTACAGCTACCACTTTGACTTCGATGCCAGTTTTCATCTTAAAGATGGGCAGCATGTAATTGAATAGGCCTGATTGCTCAGTAGAAGTGGTGGATGAAACCACAATGCTTTTCTCCTGCGCATAAACCTGTGCTGCAGGAATGGATAGGGCTACGAGGGTAGCAAGGAATAGTCTCCGGAACATTTTTTTCATATTTGCACTCGAAAGGGTTGATTAAAAGGATATGATCGCATACATTAATACTTAATGAATATGCAAAAAATTACATATGCAAATTGAAGTCCGCCCCACGCTAATTGTTAATACCAAGGTTGATGGAAGGGCTTCTGTCGATCTCATTTGGCTCTCTCAGCTGCTGAAAGACATTGGTCAGGGCAGCTCTCTGGTAGTTGCTAGTAAAAAATCAGGCACTTCCTATAGAGGGGCATGGGGGAAGTTGAATCAAGTTGAAGCTGAATTAGGTATGCCGCTGATTATTCGGACCAAAGGTCATGGTTCCGAGTTGACTGAATTCGGAACTTTTTTAATTCAGTTTATTGAAGATATGCAGGCTGAGCACTTAAAGCATGATGCCCAGTATCACGATAGATTATTAAAAGAAATTAAGAAAATACAAAAGTCAGAAAGCGTACGCTGGAAATTCTTCTCCAGCAGTGATTCAGTTATTCAAAAAGCAGCGGGAGAAATTCAGGGGCTTGAACTCAAAATTGCAGGTTCAGGTGAATCTCTAGAAAGACTTCTCAGTAACGAAGCGCATATTGCTGGCTATCACGTCTCTGATCAAGATAACTCAAAAGCAATTTATCAGCGCTTATCCAAAAGTAATATTGAAATCTATCCCGTGATGAAGCGTACTCAAGGGCTGATTGTGAAAAAAGGAAATCCACTGCGTATTCGTGCGGTTGAAGATTTGATTGGTAAAAAAGTACGCTTTATCAATCGCCAAATCGGCTCCGGCACTCGTTTGCTATTGGATAACCTATTGATGGAGGAGGGGATCGACCCCTCAGACATTAATGGCTATCTCCATGAGGAATTTACCCATTCAGCCGTAGCCAATGCGATTCTTGCAGGTAAGGCCGATGTAGGCTTAGGGGTGAAGAATATTGCCCTAGAAAACGGTCTTGGATTTGTACCTCTCAAGGATGAGATTTTCTTTGTAGCTATGCATAAGGAGATGGCTGCTCAGCCAGCATCTTCTAAGCTAATACGCAAGATTCGAAGTGCCTCCGGTGAAACACCGGGGTATAAAGCGGTCAGCCTCAATAGGCAAATTCAGGATTGGTTATAGTTTTCTAAAGACCAATGAATCCACTAGAATGGATTCGACATGACCAAGCGGATCTTTATCTTTCTCGCAGCATTTTTTATCTTTACCGGTAGCGTATTTGCGCAGGTTGCCACTATTGCTGTTGCAGCCAATATGAAAGATGCCTTTACGGAGATTGCCGCCGAATTTAAATCTACAGGTAAGCCTGAGATGAGAGTGGTTTATGGCTCATCTGGTAATTTCGCTGCGCAAATTATGAATGGCGCGCCCTTCAGCTTATTTATTGCGGCTGATGAGCAGTTTCCGCTTGAGCTCTTTAGGAGTGGCAAGACAGTGGATGATGGCTCGGTGTATGCCATTGGTAAGTTAGTCATCATCACCAAAACATCATCTGGTATTCATTTGCTCGATAGTAGGGCAGACATTGCTAAGGCAATTAGTAAAGCCAATAAGGTAGCAATTGCTAAGCCTGAACTTGCGCCTTACGGCAGGGCAGCTTTTCAGTATTTAAAAGCGGAAGGTCTTTGGGATCTTGCAAAAGATAAGCTTGTTTATGCCGACAATATTGGGGCTGCCACTACGTATGTAGCTAGTGGCGCTGCTGATCTTGGCTTTACTGCGTTTTCATTGGCAAAGTCGCCGGAACTTTTAAAGCAAACGAGTTATGTAGCGGTTGATGCAAAAATGTATGAGCCCATTAAGCAGCGTATGGTGCTGATAAAAGGTGCACCTCAGGAGGTACAAGACCTGTACCGTTTTATGCAGGGGCCTAAAGCAAAAGCTATCTTGCAAAAATATGGTTACAGCACACCTTAGCCACCAAAGAGCACATTAATCCCCCGGCCATTTGTTTTGGATCAAGTCTGGGATGCTTTAAACGAGGCATTATTCCCAGATATTCAGCCCGTTAAACGAATGATATTCATTCTCATTTGTCGCTATAATGGGCTTTAAACAAGCTAAAAAGCATATTTAATGAATTTAGACCAAGTCGACTTAGGCAGTCTTTATCGCGTTACCGAGGTGGACGTGCCTAAAGGTGCGCCCCAAATTAAAGGGCAATTAGAAGACATTGGCTTTTTACCTGGTGAGCAAGTCACTGTATTGCGTAAAGGTTTGCTTGGTAAGGGTCCGTATATGGTTCGCGTAGGCGCTTCAACTTTTGCCTTGAGGCAATCGGAAGCGCGCATGATTTTGGTTGAATCTTTGCAGCATGTCTGAATCCAAAGTCCACTTTTTTCCTAGTGAGCCACTCGTAGCGCTTTTGGGTAATCCCAATTGCGGCAAAACAGCGCTATTTAATTTATTGACTGGTAGCCGCCAAAAAGTAGCCAATTATTCTGGCGTCACCGTTGAGCGCAAAGAAGGGCGTCTGACGCTAGATTCAGAAAAAAATATTCGTGTTCTTGATTTACCGGGTGCATATAGTCTGTATCCAAGATCACTTGATGAGCGGGTAACTTGCAATGTATTGCTTGGTAGGGCGGAAGGTGAGAAGCGTCCTGATTTGGTGATCTGCGTATTAAGCGCAATTAATTTACGTCGTAACTTACGCTTGGTGTTGGCTGCAAAGCGCCTTGGCTTGCCTTGTGTCGTAGTGCTCAACATGCTCGATATCGCCAAGCGTCAAGGCTTGCAAATAGATACTGCTGCGCTATCAAATGAGCTGGGCCTGCCGGTGCTTACCAGTATTGGCATTCAATCCAATGGTGCTGATGAGATTAAGCAGTTTCTGTCCAATCTAGACTGGCGCAACTTAGATGGTTTGCGCACTGGAACAAGTGACGCTACTTTGGAGAATGTAGCTTCTCATATTGCGCATACCGAATCGGACAATGTGCAAGTACAAAAAATTCTACAAAACTTGAAGTTAGATCGCATTATTCCTGATCAGTTAACTGATCGCCTGGATGCGGTATTGCTTCATCCAGTTCTTGGTCCTATTATTTTGGTGGTCTTGCTCTTTTGCATTTTCCAGGCGGTCTTTAGTTGGGCGACTGTACCGATGGATCTCATTAAGGATGCAGTCGAATACCTTGGTGGCCATATTGCTGAATTGCTGCCCAATGGGTGGTTGCGCAGTTTATTGATCAACGGAATTTTGGCTGGCTTAGGTGGTGTGGTGATCTTCTTGCCGCAGATTCTGATTTTGTTCTTCTTCATTCTGTTGCTTGAGGAATCTGGTTATCTGCCAAGAGCTGCATATCTCTTGGATAGGGTGATGGGATCGGTTGGTCTTTCCGGTAGATCTTTTATACCGCTGCTTTCCAGCTTTGCTTGTGCAATCCCTGGAATCATGGCCACTAGAAGTATCTCGAATTCGCGTGATCGTATGGTGACCATTCTCATTGCGCCGATGATGACGTGTTCTGCACGTTTACCGGTTTATGCCTTGCTAATTTCCGCTTTTATTCCAGAACAAAAGCTCTGGGCTGGCATTGATCTGCAAGGCTTAGTTTTGTTCTTGCTCTATCTTGCTGGAATCTTAGGGGCGATGGCGGTTGCTTGGATTCTGAAGCGCTTTACGAGTGAGCAATTTAAGATGAACGCGCTGATGATGGAGTTGCCTAGCTATCACATGCCACGCTTAAGTAATTTGGCGATCAGCCTATGGCAACGCGCAGAAATTTTCTTACGTCGCGTCGGCGGCATTATTTTGCTAATGACAATTGGCTTGTGGGTGTTGTCTAGTTTTCCATTGCCTCCGGAGGGTGCAACAGGTTCGCCTATTCAATATAGCTTTGCTGGGATGTTGGGCCAAGCCTTAGCTTATGTATTCTCACCAATTGGGTTTAACTGGCAAATCAGTATTGCCCTGGTTCCTGGTATGGCAGCTCGCGAGGTTGTGGTGAGCTCATTGGCAACGGTATACGCATTGTCCAGCTCAAGTGCGGATGCAGCAGACGCATTGATCCCTTTGATTTCTAGCGGCTGGTCTTTAGCCACTGCACTTTCTTTATTGGCTTGGTTTGTATTTGCCCCTCAGTGCCTATCGACAATTGCGGCTGTCAAAAGGGAGACGGGCGGCTGGAGGATCCCGGTCATTATGCTGAGCTACCTCTTTGGCTTAGCCTACCTGGCAGCCTTCATCACCTTTAGGGTTGCAAGTTATTTTGGTTTGGCTTAGCGCTTAGCAAGGCATTCATTGCAAAATTGAGATAAATTGTCATGAATGCCAATTAACTCCATACGGATGTCTCTATGAATTTGTCTCTTCGATCCTTGATCCTTGTTGCCGCGTCTACTGCCAGTTTTACAGCATTTGCTGAGCCTGGCGAGAACACCTACAAACAAGTTTGTGCGGCCTGTCATGGTTCGGGTGTTTTAAATGCCCCTAAGTTTGGCGATAAAGCTAAATGGGCCCCCTTGATTGCTGAGGGCCAGGTTACTCTTACGGCACATGCTTACGTTGGAGTAAGGGCAATGCCCCCTAAGGGCGGCAATCCCAATCTCACAGTTGAGGGTTTTGCAGATGCAGTAGCCTACATGGCCAATAAGACTGGTGGCAATTGGAAGACCCCTGATGCAAAAACCCTTGCGGCGATCAATAAAGAAATCGAAGCTCGTAAAGCCGGCTTAAATAAAAAGCAGTAATTGAATGAGCTTACAGCCTCACCAGATTGAGATCATTGGCTATTGCGCTGCATTTTTGACAACGATTGCTTTTTTACCTCAGGCCATTCAATCCTGGCGTACCCGCGATCTTTCTGGAATCTCTGTAGGAATGTATAGCCTATTTACTGCGGGCGTTGGTTTATGGCTTGTTTATGGCCTCATCATTGAGAAGTGGCCTTTGATTCTGGCTAACGCCTTGACCTTTGCTTTGGCTTTGAGCATCTTGGTGCTCAAACTGCGCAGCAAGAGTCAAAAGTAAGTTGCATTCAAGTAATGTCATAATTAATTCATCAAAATTATTAGAAAACTAGGCATCCGTCAGAAAGGCCGTTCATGAGCACTGCATACGTTATTGACCCACCAATCATTCCTTCTCTTCCAGTAGTAGGCGATACCCGCCGCTTTGCTGTAAATCGCATTTACTGTGTTGGTCGTAACTATGCTGACCATGCGCGTGAGATGGGGCACGATCCTGATCGTGAGCCACCATTCTTTTTTATGAAGCCCGCTAATTCAATCGTTA
>ERZ650308.1194-NODE-1194-length-13606-cov-11.830861_pt1 | contig 13606 bp, 10 predicted proteins | sample MGYA00376244_ERZ650308 | MGnify/ENA primary metagenome ERZ650308 (study PRJEB26733, sample SAMN07839295) | wastewater metagenome | biome: small river; feature: stream; material: water | place: USA: North Carolina | collected 2016-04-26 ...
ATACCGGGCCTCACATCGCTCAGCGCGAAGTCGAGGTCTTAAGCGACGATAACGAGTATGACCTGCACGAGCGCATCAAGTCTGTTGAGCGTGAACTGTTGGTTGACACCGTGAAAAAGATCGCCGCGAAGACCCTAACCCTGGCCTAGGCCACACGCAGTTCGGCGCTTGTCGCCGACGAGTCTCACCTTCGAAAGGCACCACCATGGCAGCGCACAACGACCACCAGCCAGCCGACTACCGCCACCGCGACCGCGTCATCGTTCGCCGTGCATTGATCTCGGTTTCAGACAAGACCGGTGTGGTCGAGTTCGCTCGCGAACTTGCTGCCGAAGGCGTTGACATCATCTCAACCGGTGGCACGTTTGCCGCTTTGCAGGCAGCCGGCATCCCGGTGACCGAGGTTTCACAGATCACCGGTTTCCCTGAAACCCTGGATGGTCGCGTCAAGACTCTGCACCCAACCATCCATGCAGGTTTGCTTGCCGATATGCGTTTGATTGCGCACGAAGGCCAGCTAGACGCCCTAAACGTTTTGCCTTTTGAGCTCGTGGTCGTAAACCTTTACCCATTCGTGCAGACCGTTCAGTCGGGTGCCAAGGGTGACGCTGTTGTCGAGCAGATCGACATCGGTGGCCCAGCCATGGTTCGCGCATCGGCTAAGAACCACGCCAATGTTGCCATCGTGGTTGACCCGGGCAAGTATGGCGAGATCCTTTCGGCCGTTCAGCAGGGTGGAACCACCTTGGCTCAGCGCCGCGAACTTGCCTACGCTGCCTTCTCACACACCGCCCGTTATGACGCCGCGGTTTCGGCTTGGTTTGCTGCCGAGCTCGAGGGCGACTGGAAGAAGGCTGCCGGCGTAAAGGGTGAGACCGAAAACTCGAACCCAGGATTCGCGCCGACCGTTGAGATCAAGGCCCAGCTAGGGAACGTTCTTCGCTACGGCGAAAACTCGCACCAGGCTGCGGCCATCTATCGCACCACCGGTGAGGGTGCAGTTGCCGGCATCGCGCAGGCCCGCCAGTATGGCGGCAAAGAGATGTCATACAACAACTACGTCGACGCCGATGCGGCGCTTCGTGCCGCCTACGACTTCACCGAGCCGGCCGTTGCAATCATCAAGCACGCCAACCCATGCGGCATCGCTGTTGGTTCGCCAGACGCCCCAGATGTGATTGCCGACGCGCACGCCAAGGCTCACATGTGTGACTCAATCTCGGCATTCGGTGGCGTAATCGCATCGAACCGCATCGTCACCGTGACCATGGCTCGCCAGGTTGCCAGCATCTTCACTGAGGTAATCATTGCCCCGGGTTATGAAATCGAAGCACTGGGCATTTTGCTGGAGAAGAAGAACCTTCGTGTTCTAGAACTTCCGGCAAACTATTCTCGCGAAGCCCTCGAGATCAAGCAGATCTCTGGCGGCATCCTGGTTCAGCAGCCTGACGAATTCAGTCAGTTCAATTCTCAGGGATGGAAGCTAGTCACCGGCAAGAAGGCAGATGCTGCAACCATGGCCGACCTAGAGTTTGCTTGGCGTGCCTGCCGTGCGGTGAAGTCAAACGGCATCTTGCTTGCTCGCGAAGGCGCCTCTGTCGGCGTCGGCATGGGTCAGGTCAACCGCGTTGACTCTTGCAAGCTAGCAGTTGAGCGTGCCGAGTCACGTGCCAAGGGTTCGGTCGCTGCTTCTGACGCGTTCTTCCCGTTCGCCGATGGTCTTCAGATTTTGATCGATGGCGGAGTCAAGGCCGTAGTTCAGCCGGGTGGATCAGTTCGCGACGAAGAAGTCATCGCCGCAGCCGAAGCCGCTGGCATCACCATGTACTTCACGGGCGAGAGACACTTTTTCCACTAAATCGCGTGTTAGCCTCGAATGTCGCCCGTTTGGAATAACTTTCTAGCGCGCGGGATTGGGCTTAAGGATGAGCGGACAAGGGACTTTAGCAACGTTGTTGCGTATTTTCCCATACGCAAAACGCGCACTGCCTCGCATCGTTTTGGGCATGATTGCCGCGATTGCAGCTCACATGTTTGCCCTGAGTATCCCTCAGCTGCTTCGCGATTTGGTCAACTCGCTCAAAGACAACGGAACCACCGAGGCGCTCATCCCAGCGGTATTAGCGGTGCTTGCCCTTGGTTTGCTCGAAGGCATTTCGGTGCTGCTTCGTCGTTGGTTGGTGCTGACCCCGGGAACTCACGTTGAGGCCGGTCTGCGAGCCAAAATCTATTCGAAACTGCAAGACCTACCGGTCAGTTTTCACGACAAGTGGCCGAGCGGTCAACTGCTCAGCCGTGCGACAGGCGACCTCAGCCTGATTCGTCGCTGGCTGTCTTTCGGCTTGGTGCTTTTTGTCGCAAACGGCCTGACCATCATCGTTGGTCTCGGCATTCTCTTTACCTTCCACTGGATTCTGGGTCTAATCTTCTTCGTCTGTTCGGTGCCGATTTGGATCAAGGGGTTCCAGTTCGAACGCAGTTATCACTCGGTTGCCCGACTTAGCCAAGACCAGGCCGGTGATCTGGCTACTTCGGTAGAGGAGTCGGTTCACGGCATTCGCGTGCTCAAGGCCTTCGGCCGCGGCGATCACATCGCGGGCAAGTTTGCGGTAGAAGCTGACACCCTTCGCAACACCGAGGTGAAGAAGGCCGGACTCATCGCGGGAATCTGGATTTATCTGATTTTGGCTCCTGAATTTGCGGTCGGGCTTTCGCTGTTGGCCGGCGTCTGGTTGGTCTCGCTTGATCAACTAACCGTTGGTGGTTTGGTCGCGTTCTTGGCAACCACCACCGCATTGCGTTGGCCAACCGAGTCGGTCGGCTTCTTGTTGTCGATGACTCTTGATGCCAAAACCGCCATCCAGCGTTTCTTCGAGGTCATCGACGCACCGGTGGACATTGCCGACCCAGAGCACCCGAAGACCATTCTTGAACCGCACGGCCGACTCGAATTCAAGGATGTGCACTTCCGCTACCCTGACGCCCCGGCAAGCCAAGCCGACCTGCTGAACGGTGTTGACCTGGTGCTCGAGCCGGGTGAATCGGTGGCCCTGATCGGCATCACCGGTTGCGGCAAGACCAGCCTCACGGCTTTGACCACGCGGCTGTATGACGTGTCCGGTGGACAGGTACTGCTCGATGGCGTTGACGTTCGCGACCTAACCCGTGAAGAGTTGCGCAGCCATATTTCGATGGCCTTCGAGGATGCCACTCTCTTCTCGGCAAGTGTGCGCGACAACGTTTTGCTTGGCAGGCCCGATGCCTCAGAAGCAGATCTAAAGCAGGCTCTAGAAATTGCTCAAGCCCAGTTTGTCTATGAGCTTCCTGAAGGTCTTGACACCAAAATCGGTGAAGAGGGCATGAGTCTTTCGGGTGGTCAGCGTCAGCGCTTGGCACTGGCTCGCGCGGTTGCGGCCAAGCCAGCCATCCTGGTTCTTGATGACCCACTATCTGCGCTTGACGTAGACACTGAAGCGCTGGTTGAAGAGGCTCTGCGAAGCGTTTTGACCACCACCACCGCGCTAATCGTCGCGCACCGACCTTCGACTGTTCAGCTTGCCGATCGGGTTGCCTTGATGCAGGACGGGCGCATTACTGCCGTCGGCAAACACAGTGAGCTGCTGGCGACCAATGACCACTATCGCTATGTGATTTCAAGCCTCGATGCAGCGGGGGAGGTGCTGGCATGAGCATGCAGGGAGTTTCCGATGAGGACCGCATCGATCTAAATAAAGAGGAATCGAAGTCGGTCAAGTTGCGTTCGCGCAAACTACTCTTCTCGCTGATCGTGCCGATTCGCCTGCGCCTACTGGTTAGTTTCACACTCGTGGTGTTCAGTCAGGCTTTCCGTGCGGTGGGTCCGGCTTTGATTGCATTCGGAATCGACAAGGCCCTACCGCAAGCGATTCACAGCGAGATGACCCCGTTGTTCCTGGTGGTCGGCGGTTACCTTTTTGCTGCGCTGGCCACGGCTTCGCTGACCTACAGCTTCTTGAAATTTGCAGCTCGAACCAACCAAAATGTGTTGTTCGATCTTCGTCAGCGTCTATTTGTGCACGCACAGCGACTAAGCCTCGAGTTCCACGAAACCTATACCTCGGGTCGAGTAATCGCTCGCCAGACCAGTGACCTAGATGCCATCAAGGAACTTCTCGACACCGGCGGCAACGAGATGATTGCCGGCGCGCTCTACATGATCTTCACCGGTGCCGCCCTGCTGATTCTTGACCCGGGCAGCTTCGGCATCCTGCTGGTTAGCTTCATCCCGCTGTGGTTCCTGACTCGATGGTTCCAGCGCAACACCAAACTCCGCTATCGCCAGACTCGAGTGGCCTCGGCGCGACTAATCGTCAAGTTTGTCGAGACCATGACCGGCATCCGGGCCGTTAAGGCCTTCCGCAAGGAGCGCGACAACGAGACCGAGTATGCGGGCCTCACCGAGGATTACCGCTCGGTCAACGCCAAGGTGATCCAGCTATTCGGAATCTATGACCCTGGTCTAACCATGATCGGCACGGTGACGGTTTCGTTCATTCTGCTCTTCGGTGGCTTCCGAGTGATCGACGGTTCTTTGGGCATCGGCATCCTGACCGCTGCAATTCTTTATGCGCGCCGCTTCTTCGACCCGATGGAGGGTATGGCGATGTTCTACAACGCCTACCAGTCAGCAGGTTCGGCCTTGGAGAAAATCTCGGGAGTGCTTGAGGAAGCCGAATCTGTGCCGGAACCGGAACACCCAACCAAGTTGGAGAACCCGGAGGGGCACCTCAACTTCAAGAATGTCGAGTTCCACTACTCAAACGGCAAGACCATTCTGCCGGGCTTCAACCTAGACATTCCTGCCGGTCAAACCATCGCGTTGGTTGGTACCACCGGTGCAGGCAAGTCGACGCTCGCCAAGCTGGTTTCGCGTCTTTATGACCCAAGCGAGGGGCAGCTGACCCTAGATGGCGTGGATCTTCGAGATCTAAGCAACTTGCAGCTTCGCCGCGCAATCGTAATGGTCACCCAGGAGGCCTACTTGTTCTCGGGCACCGTGGCCGACAACATTGCACTCGGCAAACCCGATGCCACCTCGGCCGAGATTCAGGCGGCAGCCAAGGCTGTTGGTGTTCACGATTTCATCATGAGCATGCCAGACGGTTATGACACCGATGTGAATAAGCGCGGCGGCCGTGTTTCTGCTGGGCAGCGTCAGCTGATTTCGTTCGCGAGAGCCTTCATTGCCGACCCGGCCGTTTTGATCTTGGATGAAGCCACCGCTTCGCTAGACATTCCGAGCGAGCGCTTGGTTCAGCAGGGTCTGCAGACCTTGCTGAAGGGCCGCACCTCGATCATCATTGCGCACCGCCTGTCAACGGTTTCGATTGCCGACCGAGTTTTGGTCATGGAGCATGGCGAAATCATCGAAGACGACACCCCAGCGGCACTAATCGCCGGCACCGGAAAGTTCTCGCGAATGCACGCAGCCTGGCGCGCCTCGCTCGTTTAGTCGATCTGCTACTTGAGGCGGCTGTTCTTGCTGATCGCGACCGCCGACCAAGCGGCAATGTTCAACTTAGCCTTGCCATCCTTTGCGACAACAACTCTGGCCGAGGCCGCACAGTTCACCTTGCCATTTAGGCGACCGGTGGTCGCAAGGTTGCAATAGGTGCCGGCCGGCAGCATGGTCTTGACCGAACTAACGAACTTGGTCGGGCCCGTGTTGAACAACACAAAACCCAACTTGCCGCGGCTGAAGCCATAGGCATTGCCTTTTTCAAAGAACGCCTGTGGCTTTTCGGCGCCGACAGCATCGCGCCACTGGATCATGCCGGTGATGCCCGCCCAGCGGTGAGAGCAGACGAATTTCCCGAGTGGAACCTGACCCACAGTTGCCGCCGAAGCTTTTGCTGGGCAAGTGGCATCGGCGGTCTTGCCATTTGCCTGCTCGGCAGGCGCAACATCGCGGTTATTGAACGCATAACCCGAATAGAGCATCGGCTTGCCATAGGGGATTGCCAACATAAACATGTTGGCTAGTTCAAATTTGGCCTTGTTCTTGTAGGTCAAGGCTGACTGGTCGCGCTCGGTGTCGTGGTTGGTCACCATGGCCACGGTGCTGTCGGCCGGGTCGAGCAAGTCAAGCACGGCGGGCGAGGCCTCGCCAGCCAGCATCCCGGCATCATCGAACATTGCAGGCACGCGCTTGGCCCACTTGAAGCCGAAGGTGTTGCCGAATTCGCGATAGAGCGCAGGGGCGGCCGGGCCGTCATAAACCTCGAATAGGAACGAAGTGTCGCTAGGCAGCTCCGCCACAATCTTCTTTAGGTCGTCAACTGCAATGTGTTTTGCCGCGTCAATGCGGAAGCCCTTGACCCCGAGTGATCGCAGGTCCTTTAAGAAGTCGACAATCTTGCCCTGAACCTTGGCGCTTGAAGTGTCGAGGTCCGAAAGGCCGAGCAGTTCACACTCTTGAACTTCGGTCAGGTCGTTCCAGTCTTCGATGCCACCGGTAGTGCTTGCGCAGTGATGAAAATCGGCTTCGGTGTAGAGGCCCGGGTAGTCATACTTGCCGTGTTTGGTGCCGGCCCAACCGACGGTGTCGCTGGCGGCCATATGGTTGATTACGGCGTCGGCGATAATCGAGACCCCGGCCTTGCCGCAGGTCTCAACCATGCTGGCAAACTCGGCTCGGGTGCCCAGTTTTGATTCAATCTGGTAACTAACCGGTTGGTAGTGCACCCACCACTGGCTGCCGATGATGTGTTCCTGGGGAGGGCTGACTTCGACCCAGTCATAGCCGGCTGGCCCGAGGTTGCTGGTGCACTCCTTGGCTAGGGCATCCCAAGTCCACTCAAACATTTGCACGCCAACGCTCTGCGTGGTTACCACCTGAGTTGGGGTTTCGGCCAACGCACTAGCACTCGGCAAGAGTGCGGCGACGGTCGCGAAAACCAAAACTTTGAACAGCGATGAGGCGGGGCGTTTTGAGAGCATTTGAAAACTCTAGTTGACCCAAATAATGACTTGGACACGAATGATCTACGGGCCCTCGCTTGACCCAGGCTGTGCATAAGTCGGGCGGGGCTTCTAGACGCGTTGTTTCCTGTTTGAGTGCATAGAAAAACTAGTTACCGCTGGCATTGGACGTTTGCTGCTCTGCTGACATTCCTGTTATGGATAGGTTGCGGTCAGTTGGTTCGAGCAGATTCCGCTGAGCCGAGCCCAGTTTGCAACGCCTCGGTTTGCACGGTCACATTCGAATACAGTGGCGCCCCCTATGTTTGGCAGCCACCGGCCAATGCCACCCGTCTTCGATTCGACTTGGTCGGTGGCCAAGGCGGCCAGGGAGCTCGAACCATTGGTCTAGGCGGATTCGGAGGCAGGGTGTCTGGTGAGTTCGTTGATATGCCGTCAACGTTGCTGGTTTACGTGGGTGGTCGGGGCAGCCGAGGTTCGGGCGCCGAGGGTGCGTTCAATGGTGGCGCCGATGCCGGAGCGGGCCATGGCGACGAAGGTTCCGGAGGGGGCGCCACCGACTTGCGGACAAGTGCTTCGATCGAGGATCGGCTGGTTGTCGCCGGTGGCGGCGGGGGATCGGGCGGCTTCAACTGGGATTCCGCTGGGCTCGGCGGTTCTGGTGGTTCTTTACTCGGTGGCAGCGGCGGCCGGGGACAAGCCTCTCCTGGTCTCGGTGGTGGGCAATTCTTCGGAGGTTCGGCGGGACAGTCAAATGGAGGCGCCAACGGTGGCTCTGGGGAGCGTGGATACGGAGGCAGTGGAGCTTCTAGCCGTTTTGCCGGCGGTGGTGGCGGCGGAGGGGGATACTTTGGTGGCGGAGGCGGTGGCTCCGATGTCGATAGCAGCGGCTTCAACGGTGGTGGCGGAGGCGGTGGCTCGAGCTATACCAATCCCGAGAAAACTAAGAATGTGGTTCACGATGCGGGTGTTAACGCGTCGTCCGGCCGCGCTATTTTGACCTATGAACTCATTGCTGCGGCACCCGCGGTGGTTTCGGCAACTACGTCAGACTCTTCCTCAGACACTACTTCTGACTCGTCTTCAGGCTCGTCGACTTCGACGTCTACGTCGATGGATGCATCTTCGGATGCACCGTCGGAAACCACATCCGATTCGTCGCCGACCCCTCAGGCGCCAATGGTTGAACCGGTGGTCTTGCCGCCCATCGGTGGAGGGCACTCACCGAGCGTTGACCAGCCGCCACAATCCGCGCCAATCTCCGCAACAGAACCGGCGCCGGTGCCTGTGGCGGAACCCAGCCTGGAACCGGTCTCCGAAGTTGGCTCGCAAGAATCAAACTCGCCGATCACAAACGTGCCAATCCCAATCTCGCCCGTGCCGATTCTCAAGATCGGCCGAGCGCCAATCCAAGGCAACCTCTGGCCGCCAGCCGGTCAAGCCGACCTAGCTCTGACCGTTACCCCACTCGAATTCTTGCGAGAGGAGAGCCCAAAACGTGAGCCACTCAATGAAGCTGACTCGACCGCAATGACCGAGTCGAGCAATGTTCTGGATGCCGCAGGCGTTAGAGGCGATTGGCTGGTTGGCGCAAGCTCTGGCCTGTTTCTCGCAATCGGCCTGATTCAGGCGCTTCGCCGGTTAAAGCAAAATCGCCGAGCCTTGGCTCGACGATTTGTGCGAATTAGCTAAAGATGACCGTGCGGTCGCCGTCGAGTAGCACGCGGTGTTCGGCAAACCAACGCATCGCCTGGGTCAGAGTTTTTGACTCGACATCCTGGCCGATTGAAACTAGACGCTTCTTCGAGTCTGAGTGCTGAACACGAACAACGTTCTGTTCGATGATCGGGCCTTCATCCAAGTCGGCAGTTACAAAGTGAGCGGTGGCACCGATTAGCTTGACACCGCGAGCATGGGCTTGGGCGTATGGGTTCGCACCCTTGAAGCCAGGCAAGAACGAGTGGTGAATGTTGATGATGCGGCCTTCGAACTCTTTGCAGAACTCTTCTGAAAGAACCTGCATGTAGCGGGCCAGGATGATCATCTCGATGCCCGCTGAGTGAATAAAGGTGCGAAGCATTGATTCGAAGGCGCGCTTATCTGCCTCGCCGGTGATGGCGTGCTCTTCGAAAGGAATCGAGTAGAACTCGGCAAGTGAAGCGAGGTCTGAGTGATTACCGAAAACCGCAGGGATTTCAACCGGAAGTTGGCCGCTGCGCTGGCGGAACAAGATGTCGTTGAGGCAGTGAGCGCTCTTTGAAACCAAAACCAAGGTCTTCATTGGTCGGCCGACCTCGTCCAGCACCGAATCCATGTCGTAGCGAGCGATAACCGGTGCCAGCTGGGCCTCAAACATCTCGCGCGGAACGGCAGATTCGATCTGCAGGCGCATAAAGAAGCGGCCGGTGTCTAGCGAGGTGTATTGGTGAGACTCGGTGATGTTTCCGTTAGCTGCCACAATCGCGCCGGAGATGGCATGCACGATGCCCGGCTTGTCTTCGCAAACAAAGGTGAGAACCCAGTGGGTTGTGGCTGATGAGGTCATGGGAGCCAGTTTATCCGATGGTAGAATTGCACTACCGCAACCGGCCTATAGGAGCCCATTAATGTCTTCTTCATTCAACTTGCCACTCAGCGAAACTGACCCAGAAATCGCTGCAGTTCTAACCGCTGAGCTAAACCGCCAGCGCAACATGCTTGAGATGATCGCCAGCGAGAACTTCGTTTCACGCGGTGTTCTTGAGGCGCAGGGTTCAGTTTTGACCAACAAGTATGCCGAGGGTTACCCGGGCAAGCGTTACTACGGTGGTTGCGAGGCCGTTGACGTTGCCGAGAACCTAGCCCGCGACCGCGCGAAGGAACTGTTTGGTGCAGAGCACGCAAACGTTCAGCCACACTCTGGAGCATCGGCAAACGCCGCTGTCCTTATGGCGCTGGCTAACCCTGGCGACCGCATCCTTGGTCTAGAGCTTGCTCACGGTGGTCATTTGACCCACGGCATGCGTTTGAACTTCTCGGGCAAGATGTATGAGGCGCATGCCTATGAACTAAACGCCGAGACCCACCTGATCGACATGGACATCGTTCGCGCACGGGCTCACGAGGTCAAGCCTGCGGTAATCATTGCCGGTTGGTCAGCCTATTCACGTCACCTTGACTTCGCTGAGTTCCGCAAGATCGCCGACGAGGTTGGCGCAAAGCTTTGGGTCGACATGGCTCACTTCGCTGGTCTAGTTGCAGCCGGTTTACACCCAAGCCCAGTTCCTTATGCAGATGTGGTTTCAACCACCGTTCACAAGACTCTTGCCGGCCCACGCTCAGGTCTAATCCTTTGCAAGGCCGAATACGCCAAGAAGATTGACTCGGCTGTTTTCCCTGGCCAGCAGGGTGGCCCATTGATGCACGTTGTTGCTGCCAAGGCTGTTGCTTTCAAGGCTGCGATGAGCGATGACTTCAAGGACCGCCAGAAGCGCACCATCGAGGGCGCTGACATCATTGCAAAGCGTTTGATGCAGGCTGACGTGGTTGCTAACGGTGTTCAGGTTCTAACCGGTGGCACTCAGGTTCACCTTGTTTTGGTTGACCTTCGCAACGCTCCGATCAACGGTCAGGAGACCGAAGACTTGCTACACGAGGTGGGCATCACTGTGAACCGCAACTCGGTTCCAAACGACCCACGTCCACCAATGGTCACCTCAGGTGTTCGCATCGGTACCCCGGCTCTAGCAACTCGCGGCTTTGGTGCTGCCGAGTTCACCGAGGTAGCCGAGATCATCGCCGGTGTCTTGGTGCCAAACCCAGACATCGCCGCATTGCGCGAGCGCACCCGCAAGTTGACCGAGGCTTTCCCGCTATACAGCGGTCTTGAGAACTGGTAATCACCGGTTTTCAAACCCTGATTTAGAGAGAAACAGATGACTGCAATCAAGCTAGACGGCCTGGCCACCGCCAAGGCGATCAAGGCCGAGCTAGCCGAACGCGTCATTGACCTCAAGCAAAAGGGCATTACCCCTGGGCTTGGCACTCTCTTGGTTGGCGACGACCCGGGTTCACACTCATACGTGGCCGGCAAGCATCGCGACTGCGCTGAGGTTGGCATTCACTCGATTCGCATCGATCTGCCACAGTCGGCTTCGTCTGCTGATGTTCGTGCCGCCATTCGTGATCTGAACTCAGCTCATGATGTCACCGGCTACATCGTTCAGTTGCCCTTGCCTTTTGGCATCGACACCAACGAAATGCTCGAACTGATCGACCCAGACAAGGATGCCGATGGTCTGCACCCGGTCAACCTTGGTCGCTTGGTTCTCGGCGTTTCTGGCGAACTAACTTCACCGCTGCCATGCACCCCAGCTGGCATCGTCGAACTGCTGTCTCGCTATGACGTGCCGATGAAGGGTGCCGAGGTGGCAATCATTGGCCGCGGTGTCACCGTTGGTCGCCCACTCGGTCTCTTGATGACTCGCAAGGGCATCGACTCGACAGTGACGCTTTTGCACTCGGCATCGCGCAACCTTGAAGACGCGGTCAAGCGCGCCGATATCGTTATCGGTGCCCTAGGTGTTGCCCACTTCGTTCAACCGGAATGGATCAAGCCAGGCGCTGCTGTTTTGGATGTTGGCATCACTCGCGTCGAAGGCGCCGAGGGCAAGGCAACTCTGGTTGGCGATGTCGACCCTCGAGTCGCCGAAATCGCCGGCTGGCTATCGCCAAACCCAGGTGGTGTCGGCCCGATGACCCGCGCCATGTTGGTCAAGAACGTCGTCGACGCCGCCTCAAGATAAGCCATGAAAACCATCCTGCACATCGGGCTCGAGAAGACCGGTACCACCTCTGTGCAGCAACTTTTGGCTGCCAACCGCACCCCACTTCTGCAGCAGGGTGTGCTGGTGCCGGCGGCCCTGCATCCTGGCAATAATTTCTATCTGGCAATGGCCAGCTTCAGCACTTTTCGCCCGGATGGGTTGCTCAAGGCACAGGGGATTCGCAACCAGGCCGAGTTAGCTACTTTCAGGCATAAAACTCTGGCCAAATTCGCGACCGAACTAAAAGCCAACCCTGCGGCCAAGCAGGTAGTGATTTCTAGCGAGCACCTGCAATCGCGACTCACCTCGCTCGCCGACATTCAACTTTTGAAGACCAACCTCGAATCGGTTGGGCTAAATGACTTTGAAATTTTGGTCTACCTTCGCGAGCCGATTCGAATCGCACTAAGTCACCACTCGATGGCAATCAAGAAGGGTGTCTTCGTTGACGCAACATTCTTCGAGCCGAACCATCCGAGGGTTTCACAGATTCTTGGGTTCAAGGCCAGTCTGCAGCTGTGGCAGCAGGTGTTCGGTGCCGACAACCTAAACGTTAGGCTCTACCCCGAAGGTGCCAAGGCCAGCGCACTGATTGATGATTTCTTTGAAACCACTGGCATCAAAGCTGCCGGGCTAAAGCTAGATGCCGATGCCAAGCGCAACGTGAATTTGTCGCTCGGTGCCCTGCAAATTTTGAATCAGGTCAACCGGGTCAGCAAAGAAAGCGGCAAGCAGCTGGCCTCGATGGCTTATTTCGATCGACTAGAGAAGCACGTTGCGGGCAAGGGGCTGGTTGCCGATCAGAAGACGGTCGATAAGTTCGCCGATTTTTATGCCGAGAGCAACGAGTGGGTCCGAGCCAACTTCTTTGCGGGCCAGGCATCCCTGTTTGAAAGCCCGCTGAAGCCAAGCGCCGCGCAAGAAGTGCCATTGGCCATGGATGATGTGGTTGGGGTGCTCAGTGCAGCCCTTGAGTTGCTGGATGAGCGAACCCGGGAGGTCGGCAAGTTGCGCCGCTGGGGCAAACTCTTGCCTAAGCCTCTAAAGCATGTATTCAAGCGTTTCTTCTAGCGGGCGGTCACGCCAAGCCAGATCAGCAAAGTTCTTCGCGACCAAACGGTCAACGTTGGCTTCTATCGGCTGAGTGCCGTCGAGCACTAGTTCGGCCTTTTCTGGAGCCTCGTAGTGCTGGCCAATGCCGGTCATGTTTTTGATCTCACCGGCGGCAGCCTTTTTGTAGAGGCCCTTAGGGTCGCGCTCGGCGCAGACATCGGCCGGGGTCTTTACCCAAACCTCAGAGAACTCGCCAGGCTCGAATCGGCCACGGGCCAGATTTCTATCGGCGGCAAATGGGCTGACCAAGGCAACGATGACCACCAGGCCGGCATCGACCATTAGGCGAGCAACCTCGGCGACGCGACGAACGTTTTCGGCGCGATCCTCGGGGGTGAAGCTGAGTCCGGCAGAAAGCCCCTTACGCAGGCTGTCGCCATCCAGGATGTAAGTGTGGATGCCGTGCTTGTTCAGGCGCTTCTCGAGAGCGTTTGCGACGGTAGATTTGCCGGACCCCGAGAGCCCGGTAAGCCAAATGACCTGGCCCTTTTGATTCTTCAGGCTGGCGCGGTCTGCTTTAGACAGGCTGAAGCTAAACTCGCCCAGGTTGTTTTCGCCAGCATTTGTCATTGTTCTAGGCTAACTTTCCGCGCCGTTTCAGGCCTGCCTAAGCCCAGATTCGAAGAAATCTCTAAGGGTTTGAGCCATTCGAAAAAGATTTAAAAAAAGTTATCGCGACACGCCATAAGTTATTTGCGAAGCACTACATCTAGGGCTTAGTCTGATTC
>ERZ650308.1195-NODE-1195-length-13599-cov-11.258122_pt1 | contig 13599 bp, 15 predicted proteins | sample MGYA00376244_ERZ650308 | MGnify/ENA primary metagenome ERZ650308 (study PRJEB26733, sample SAMN07839295) | wastewater metagenome | biome: small river; feature: stream; material: water | place: USA: North Carolina | collected 2016-04-26 ...
CAGACCAGCTTTCAAAGCTTAAGGTTTACCGCGGTGCAGAGCACCCACACGCTGCTCAGCAGCCAAAGCCTTTCATCATCGACCAGGTTGCTCAGTAAGGACTCCCAGAATGGCTAAAGACATCGTAGAAGCAGTAGCTTCAGAAGAAGTAGCTCCAACCAGCTACAGCACCGAGACTCCAGCAGCTAAGGCTGCACCGGCTAAGTCACGTGGCCCACTAACCACTCCTGGCTCAGGTCTAGGTCGTCGCAAGCAGGCTATTGCTCGCGTTCGCATCGTTCCTGGCACCGGAGTTATCAAGGTTAACGGCCGTGCGCTTGAGGACTACTTCCCAAACAAGTTGCACCAGCAGCTAATCACCGACCCGTTCACCGTTCTTGACCTAAAGGGTGCTTACGACGTAATCGCTCGCATCTCAGGTGGTGGCTCAGCAGGTCAGGCTGGCGCACTTCGTCTAGGCATCGCTCGTTCATTGAACGAGATCGACCGCGACAACAACCGCCCAACCTTGAAGAAGGCAGGCTTCCTAAAGCGCGACCCTCGTGTCATCGAGCGCAAGAAGGCCGGTCTTAAGAAGGCTCGTAAGGCATCTCAGTTCTCGAAGCGTTAATCCGCTTCTCTCAAGAACGCGTAGTTCACGGCTATGGCTCGTCTTTTTGGCACCGATGGTGTTAGAGGTCTAGCCAACCGTGATCTCACTCTTGAAATGTCGATTCAGCTAGCGCAAGCAGCTGCGATCGTCATGGGTGAAGAAGCTCGTTCACGAGGAATCAAACCAAAAGCCGTTATCGGCCGCGACCCCCGAATCTCTGGGGAGTTCATTGCAGCAGCAGTTGCAGCGGGACTCTCGAGTTCGGGGGTTGACGTTTTTGACGCCGGCGTTCTTCCGACCCCGGCAACCGCGTTTCTAACTGCCGACCTAGACGCCGATTTTGGTGTCATGATCTCGGCTTCGCACAACGCGGCTCCTGACAACGGCATCAAGTTCTTTGCTCGCGGCGGTCACAAGCTCGACGACGCGATCGAAGATGCAATCGAAGCAGCCATGGATGGCCCGAAGCTTGCCCCGGTTGGTGCCGGCGTGGGCCACGTCACCCGCTTCGCCGACGCCGAAGACCGATACATCATCCACTTGCTCGGCTCGTTGCCTAACCGCCTCGATGGCCTCAAGGTTGTCGTCGACTGTGCTCACGGTGCTGCCGCCGGTGTTTCGCCTGAGGTCTTCAAGGATGCCGGTGCTGAGGTTATTGTCATCGGTGCCGACCCAGACGGCCTAAACATCAACGACGGCTACGGTTCAACCCACCTAAGTGCTCTTCAGGCTGCGGTTCTCGAGCACGGTGCCGACCTCGGTGTTGCCCACGACGGCGATGCCGACCGTTGCCTAGCGGTGGACGCCTCGGGTGCGATTGTCGATGGTGACCAGATCATGGCCATCCTTGCTTTGTCTATGAAGGAGCGCGGCCAGCTGGCTCGCAACACCCTCGTTGCCACCGTGATGTCAAACCTCGGTTTGAAGATTGCGATGAAAGAGCACGGCATCGACATGATCGAGACCAAGGTGGGCGACCGCTACGTTCTCGAAGAGATTCGCGCCAAGGGTTACACCCTCGGTGGCGAGCAGTCTGGTCACGTCATTTTCAGCCAGTATGCAACAACCGGCGATGGCATCCTCACCGGTTTGAAGATTGCCGCTGAAATGAACCGCAAGGGCAAGTCACTCGCCGAGTTGGCTTCGGTCATGCAGGTTTACCCACAGATTTTGATCAACGTTCCTGGCGTCGACAAGACCCGCACCGACAGCGACGAAGAGGTGCAGGCAATGGTTCGCGAGTGCGAGGCCGACCTGCACGGCACCGGTCGCGTTCTGCTTCGTGCTTCGGGCACCGAGCAGTTGGTTCGCGTCATGGTTGAGGCTGCCGACGAAGGCACCGCCAAGAGCTGGGCAGAGCGCATCGCCCGCGTAGTGGAGCAGCGACTAGCTCTAAAGTAGAGCCATGTCTGAAATCAAAGTGGCCGAGTTTCCGGCCCGCATTCTGATCGGCAAGAGCGCCGACTTCTATGGCGCAATGTCACCAAAGTTCAACGGGCAAGAAGTGCTCGGGCCAATTTGGGGATACGTGCACGCAAAGCGAGCCGAGCTAGGTTTGCCTGCCGATTCGACCATGATCGGCGCCACGCAACCGGCCGACTCTCCTGAAGCCGAAAACGGGCTGCTAAACCAGATGGTTGGCATCGTTGTTGCTGAAGTTCCCGCGGATCTCAAAGGGCTTGAAGTTCTCGAGGTTCCAGCCGGACTTTTCGCCTACACCGAGCATTTGGGCGGCATGGAAACCATGGTCGACTCGATTCGACAGTTTTATGCAGACCTCTTCCCAATCGCCGGATGCACCCAGCGTTCGGGTTTGCATCTCGAGATCTATGACACCCGATTCAACATGGAGAGCCCAGACTCGATCATGACCATCGCTGCGCCGGTGGAGCGCGCGTAACTTCATCCGGGTATTGAAAAACGGGGCCACCTTTCGGTGACCCCGTTTTCTATTGGAGTTCTTTTGGTGATTAGTCCTTGAATTCTGACTTTGCGAATTCAGCTGACTCTTCGGCCGACTTGATTCGAGCGATCGAGAAGATGATCAGACCGAATAGACACTTAGCCAAGATGTCGGCAATGCTGTAACCAACTTCACGAGCAACGAACTGGTCGGCTGCGAAGCCGGTTGAACCCATTGCAAGGATGAAGGTGATTGGGTAGACGCCCCAGGTTGCGATTAGCAGGATGCGAAGAAGCTTTACCTTCTTGACTACTGCCTCTGACTGCTTGCTGAGGCTCTTGCCTAGCTCGATGAAGAGCACGTACAAGATGTATAGGAATGGGATGGTCGATAGTAGACCCCAGATTCCAGGGGTGATTCCCATGATGTCTAGCTTTGCGTCGCCAGGGTATCCGAGAAGGATCATCGCGGCAGCGGCAGGTACTAGACGGTTAAGGATTGATGACTGTGCAGCGCGAGCAAGTGCAAGCACGGCAACAAGCTCAACTAGAAGCAATGGAACGGTTAGCAACCAGTCAACGTAGCGGTAGCCAACGTTGTAGGCATCCGGGTTGTTAGCGGTCATACCTGCGAATGCGTGGTTGAAGTTGTCGAACATTCGGAAGTAGTGGTACGTAGCGATTGCGGTAACTGTGCCAGAAACCATAACTGCCATGCGGTAGCGAGGTAGAACTCGGTCGCGGCCTACGAACAAGAAGATCGAGGTGAATAGCATCGATGCTAGACCTAGCGATAGAACGTTGTAGACGAGGTTGAACTGCCCATTGGTGAGCGTTGCAGAAAGTGTATTCATTTGTAGCCTTTCAATTGATGTACTAGAAAGTCATCGTTTGCATCGTCGGTGCCAAGGTTTATTGCACCTGGCGACACCCATACGAATGGCTCACTCTGAGTCAACTGGGAAAATGCTGTGAATAGTTCGAGGCGCGCTAACGTTTTGATAACGCCTTGGCGACCAAATTTTCGAGGTTTACCTCACCCGCGATGAGATCAAGCATGAATTGCCCGCGGAGACCACTTGCTTCTTCGAGTCGAAAGTCCGCGATACCTCGAGACTTGCCAGTTCTCAGGCCCTCGGCCAGGGCGGCCCATGATTCTTGAGTCCAGTGAGTGTGATCACCCACGGCAGCGCCCAACCGAGCAATTTCACCAAGGCATTCTTCGTCGCCAGGGGCTAGAGGTTTTATCGCGTTTGCGGGGTTTGAGAAATCTACAAAAAATTGCCAATCCACAGGTTCACCCTTATTTCACTAAGCCCCTCATTTGAATAATAACCTTTGTTCATTCAGTTCAAAGGGGATGGACTTCAAAAATCAGTCAGCCATTTGGGGGACCCATGAGACGCCGTTCATTTCAGCTAACTTCCGTCATACTCGTGTTATTTATTTCGACTTTCCAGCTCAGCGGAAAAGTGTTGGCCGTCGATTCAAAGCACAAAATGTGGAGTGTTAGTAAATCTCAAGACAAGTCTCCCGACTGGAGTTTTAGCTTCGCCTATGACGCACTTGGAAAACGCTTACCAAATGGAATCCTGTCTCCAAAGGCATTTGGCTATGCCTTTTGCAAAGGCTCATTTCAGCCTCTAGTGAAGAGGGCTGCTTACCTTGATTGGGGAGCTCAGAGTTCCTGCACAGCGAGTAATAACTATTTTCATCTCCACCAGGTAAGGGTCGAGCTTTACGATTCTTGTCTCGGGCCGCTTTGCTTGCGATTCGAGAAGATCAAGCAGATCTACTCTCCGGCTTCATCGAATTACTCGCGTGTAGCCACAGCTAATGGGCATGATTTCTGTCGCGGACGCAAGGCTGCAAATTCCCGCACTTACGAACAAAGAGTGTTTGTCATCGTGCGTGATGAGTATTTTGGTCCGTTTGCCCAGCAAGCTGGAATTGCTAACTGCGACATTCAGCCCTAGGCCTACAACTTGCGCAGCAAGACCGATTCGACGGCGTGGTTGGCACCCTTTTTCAAGACCAGGGTGGCGCGCGAGCGGGTTGGCTCGATGTTTTCGGTCAAGTTTGGCAGGTTGATGGTTGCCCAGATTTCTTCGGCGCGAGCAAGTGCCTTCGACTCTTCCATCTCGGCATAGCGGTGAAAGTATGAGGCGGGGTTGGTGAAGGCCGAGTCGCGCAGTTTGCGGAATCGGTTCAAGAACCACTGGGTTACGTTCTCGGTTGAGGCATCGACGTAGATCTTGAAGTCAAAGAAATCGCTCAGTGCCAACTCCTGGCCAGAGCCAGGCGACTGCAAGACATTAAGCCCTTCGACGATCAACACATCCGGGGCGTGCACCACGGCCTGCTCGCCAGGCACGATGTCGTAACTGAGGTGTGAATAGACCGGGGCCGACACCTCGGCAGCACCCGACTTCACGTCGGCCACAAACTTCAGCAACGCGAGGCGGTCATAAGACTCGGGGAAACCCTTGCGCTCCATGATGCCGCGACGCTCGAGTTCGGCGTTCGGAAATAGGAAACCATCGGTGGTGATCAGTTCGACGCGTGGTGTTCCCTCCCAGCGAGATAGCAACTCTTTCAAAAGACGCGACACGGTCGACTTGCCAACGGCTACCGAACCGGCAACACCGATGATGAACGGCACGCGCTTGGCACGCTCGCCGAGGAACCCGCTGGTCACTCGGTGAAGGTCTTGGGTCTCGGCCACATAGAGGTTCAACAGGCGGCTTAGCGGCAGGTAAACATCCGTGACTTCTTTGAGGTCTAGAAAGTCGCCGAGGCCACGAATCTGGGCAATTTCGGCTTCGGTGAGCGGCAATTCGGTGTTGTTGCCGAGGTCGGCCCAATCGGCGCGCTTGATTTCAACGAAAGGGCTCAGGTCAATGCCTGAATCTTCGTTACTCGCGGTCTGTGCTGCGCTCACAAAGAGCCATTCTGCCGTAAATTAGACCTATGTGCGGAATCGTGGGTTATGTAGGCCCGAAGTCAACCCTTGATGTTCTACTCGGCGGCCTTCGTCGCCTCGAATACCGAGGCTATGACTCGGCTGGTGTTTCAATCATCGCCCCTGGCGGTCAGCTTGAAACTCGCAAGAAGGCCGGCAAGCTCGACAACCTAATCGCCGAGATCACCAACCACCCGCTGCCCCTAGCCAACATCGGCATTGGCCACACCCGCTGGGCAACCCACGGCGCACCAACCGACGGCAACGCCCACCCGCACCTCGGTGGCCCAACCGCAAAACTTTCACTGATTCACAACGGCATCATCGAGAACTTCGGTGAACTCAAGGCCGAGCTCGCTGCCATCGGCACCAAGTTTGCCAGCGAGACCGACTCTGAGGTGGCTGCCCACCTGATCGCTCGTGAATTTGAGACCACCGGAGACCTGCCAACCGCATTCGCCAACGTGGTTAAGCGCCTACACGGTGCGTTCACCATCCTGGTTATTCACGAAGACCAGCCAGATGTCGTTCTTGCCGCCCGCCGCAATGCGCCACTGGTTATCGGTCTAGGCGATGGCGAAAACTTCTTGGGCTCAGATGTTGCAGCATTCGTTGAGCACACCAAGCGTGCAATTTCTGTGGGCCAGGATGAGATCGTCATTCTGCGCGCCAACACCGTCGAGGTTCGCACCTTCGATGGCGCACCGGTTACCCCGGTTGAATTCACCGTTGACTGGGATGCCTCGGCTGCCAGCAAGGGTGGTTGGTCAAGCTTCATGGCCAAGGAGATCGCCGACCAGCCTCAGGCTGTTGCCGACACCCTAATGGGTCGCCTAGGTTCAGACGGTTCGGTTCGCCTCAGCGAGATCGACGGACTTTCGGCTCAGGACATCAAAGACATCGACCGCATCATCATGGTTGCCTGTGGCACCGCGAGCTATGCGTGTGACGTTGCCAAGTATGCAATCGAGAAGTATTCACGCATTCCGGTTCAGGTCGAACTCTCACACGAGTTCCGCTACCGCGACCCAATCGTGACCAAGAACACTTTGATCGTGGCAGTCAGCCAGTCTGGCGAGACCATGGACACCCTGATGGCTACCCGTTATGCCAAGGAGCAGGGCGCCAAGGTGCTCGCGATTTGCAACACCCAGGGTGCAACTCTGGCTCGCGAATCGGATGCCGTGATTTACACCCACGCCGGCCCAGAGGTTGCGGTTGCATCAACCAAGGCTCTGACCGCTCAGATCACCGCCGGCTTCTTGTTGGCGCTGTTCCTAGGTGCCGGCCGCGAAAAGCTTTCGACCACCGAGCTTCGCAACCTTGGCCTCGAGCTGCTCAAGATGCCTGCTCACGTGACCGAGGTTATCGAGAACCTTGACCTAGCCCGCAAGTTGGGCAAGGAGATGGCCAACGCCAAGTCGGTCTTGTTCCTCGGCCGAAACGTCGGCTTCCCAATCGCCATGGAAGGTGCTCTAAAGCTCAAGGAGCTTGCCTACATCCATGCAGAAGGTTTCGCCGCCGGTGAGTTGAAGCACGGCCCAATCGCGCTGATCGAAGAAGGTCAGCCGGTCATCGTGATCGTGCCTTCACAGCGTGACGAAGAGAGTTTGCACCCGAAGGTCATCTCGAACATTCAAGAGATTCGCGCTCGCGGCGCCAAAGTCATCGCGATTGCCGAAGAGGGTGACAAGCAGGTTGCCGACTATGCCGAGCACGTGATTTTCGTGCCGCAGTCAGAGAGCATGTTTGCGCCGATCTTGACCGTGATTCCACTGCAGATTTTCGCGCTCGAGCTTTCAACCGCCAAGGGCTTGGATGTTGACCAGCCGCGCAACCTTGCCAAGTCGGTAACCGTCGAATAGTCGACGGTCGCGGTATTGACGAGCGGTTTCTGAACATGATCATCGGCATCGGCGTCGACACAGTTTCGCTAAGCCGATTTGAGGTCAAGTTGGCCGAGACCCCGCGTCTCAAGGACCGACTCTTTCTCGACATCGAAACTGTTGACGCAAGCAACCAAACCCTTGCCGGTCGCTTTGCTGCTAAAGAGGCAGTCATCAAAGCGCTTTCGGGAGACCCGGGCATCGAGTGGCATGGCATCGAAGTCGGAAAAGAGTCATCGGGCAAACCGGTTATCTGGCTGCACGGCGCCACGGCTAAAATCGCATTGCAGGCCGGCATTAGAAAACTGCACTTATCAATCAGTCACGACGGCGATTCGGCCGTCGCTTTCGTTATCGCAGAGGGAGTTGAGTCATGAGAAATCTCATCATCGATCTCGACGCGATTGCCTACAACCTAGATGTGATGCGCCAGCGCGCCGGTGGGGTAAAGGTTTGCGGTGTGGTCAAGGCGAACGCCTATGGTCACGGAATGATTGAAGTGGCCCGCAAGCTCGAAGAAGCTGGCGTTGATTACCTTGGTGTTGCGGATGTTGCCGAGGCGCTCGAATTGCGCCGTGCCGGAATCGATGCGCCCATCCTGGCTTGGTTGCATGACCCACACGAGATGTTTGTCGAGGCGCTCAATGAGGGCATCGAGCTTGGCTTGGCTAACGAAGATCACCTGGCCCGGGTTGCCGCAGCCGCCGAAATTACCGGCCGTCTGGCCCGCGTTCACCTCAAGGTAGACACCGGGCTAAACCGCAACGGTGCCAGTGCTGCGGAATGGGAAGGCGTGCTTCGTCAGGCCCGTGCGTTGGTGGCCGAAGGTTTCATCCAGGTAGTTGGCATCTTCTCGCACCTCTCGAGCACCGGTGAAGCCGAAGACTTGGCACAGATTGCCCGCTTTGATGCGGCCGTCGAGCTTGCCCGAGAATCTGGGCTTCAGTTTGAACTGCGTCACCTAACCGCATCAGATGGTTCGTTGAACTACCCGCAGGCCCAGTATGAAATGGTGCGCGTTGGCGTTGCCCTCTATGGGTTGTCACCGTTTTCCGATCACCACTCGAAGGAATACGGTCTTCGCCCAGCGATGACCGCGACCGCACACGTCACGCAGGTGAAGCGAGTTCCGGCCGGCGAGGGCGTTAGCTACGGTTACCTGCACCGCACCGCGACCGAGACCACTCTCGCGTTGATCCCGGTCGGTTATGCCGAAGGGTTGCCTCGCAATGCGAGCGGCAACGCATCCGTGGCAATCAACGGCAAGACCTATGCAATCTCCTCGCGCATCGCGATGGACCAGTTCGTCATCGATGTCGGCAACGATGACGTGAACGCTGGCGACCTGGTGACGATTTTTGGCGACCCGGCTTCGGGTGTGCCATCGGCCGATGACCTAGCCGCCGCGGCAGACACCATCAACTATGAGATTGTCACCAGGATGGGTGGCCGCTTCAAGCGCACCTACCTGGGTCGCAGCGATGCCTCACTTGATTTGGCCGAGCTGGCCGCGCTGGCCGAGGATGAAGATCTAGATTGACCCAGCACCTCATCGCCAAACTCGAAGTCTCGACCCCCGAGGCAATGAACGAGCTAGGCCTCAAACTTGCTCGCCTGCTTCGCGCGGGTGACCTCGTCGTGCTCACCGGCCCACTCGGCGCCGGCAAGACCACGCTGACTCGCGGCGTCGGCGAAGGGCTGACCGCAATCGGCAACGTCTCGAGCCCAACCTTTGTGATTGCCAGAACCCACAAACGCCAGGATGGCGGACCCGTGCTCGTGCACGTAGACGCCTATCGTCTCGGTAGCGCCCTCGAACTTGATGACCTGGACATCGACTATGAAAACTCGATCGTCTTGGTCGAGTGGGGTAAGGGCATGACCGATGACCTAGTCGAGAACTGGCTAGAGATCATCATCGAGCGTGAACGTGCAGTTGAGCACGCCGCCGATGACGTGGATGCGGTTGACCCGCGTCTGGTTAGCGTGATTGGTTTCGGGCCGCGATGGGCCGGGGTCAGTCTCGATGGGTCTGCGACCGTGGGCGAGGTGGCCAACTAATGGGTCACGTCCTAGCCATCGACACATCTTCGGGCACCTCGGTTGCCGTGCTCAAGGATGGAGTGGCGCTCGCCGAAATTGAGATTGCCGACACCCGCAGCCACACCGAATCAATCGGTGACGCAATCAACGATACTCTGAAGCAGGCCGGGGTGACCCCAAACCGAATCAAGGCGGTTGCCGTTGGCCGTGGCCCGGCTCCTTTCACCGGTCTTCGAGTTGGCATCGCCGCAGCAATCATGTTTGCCGAGGGTGCCGGCGCGCAACTCTTCGGCATCGTGAGCCTCGACGCGATTGCCAAGCAAGAGTTTGAGGCCCTTTCTAAGGCTGATCCGGCAGCGACCATCGCTGCTTCGACGCCGCTTTTGGTCACCTCGGATGCCCGTCGCAGTGAGCACTACTGGGCGCTATATTCGGGGCTCGACCGCCACGGTGTGCCGATCTGCATCGAGGGTCCGGCGGTCAATCGCCCGGCAGACATCGAAGCTGCTCTCGCCGAGCGCGGCATTGTGCCGGCACGCACATCCGTGGTTATTTCGGCCAAGGCCATCGGTGAACTATTCGAGGCCCAGGCGGCTGCCGGCACTCTCAGCCACGATGTCACCGCACTTTATTTGCGCAACCCAGATGCGGTGGAGCCAAAGAATCTGCGTGACTTCGGCAAGAAGGTGAGCGGATGAGTAACTGGATTATTCGCCCGGCAACTGAGGCCGACCTCGATGCAATCATGGCAATCGAGCACGAGTGTTTCCCGGATGACGCCTGGTCGCGCGACAACATGCACTTCGAGTTACTCGCTCACCACACCGAATATTTCGTTGCCGTTCGCGACGAGCAGGTCATTGGTTATGCCGGGCTCAGCAAGGTGCCGGCCAGTGATCAAGGTGACGTCCAAACCATCGCTGTTTTGCCATCGGCGCGCGGCCTGGGGCTTGGCCGTGCCCTCATGGATGCGTTGCTCGCCGCAGCTCGCCGACTGCACGCACAAGAGATCTTCCTCGAGGTTCGGGCCGACAACCCGGTGGCGCAGAGCCTCTATTTTGCCCTAGGTTTCGAGCACATCGACACCCGCAAAAACTACTATCAGCCGGCCGGCATCGACGCCTGGATCATGCGCTTGAGCCTGACTCAGCGCAGCATTGGTCGCGAGCCGGTAGTGCTCGGCATCGAATCAACCTGTGACGAAACCGGGGTTGGCATCGTGCGCGGCACGACGTTGCTGGCCAACATCATTTCTTCGAGCATGGATGAGCACGCGCGCTTCGGTGGCGTCGTGCCAGAGATCGCAGCCCGTGCACACCTAGAGGCGCTAAAGCCGACCCTAGACAAGGCGCTTGCCGAGGCCAACATGAGCCTCAACGACATCGATGCGATTGCCGTGGCCAACGGCCCTGGCCTCGGTGGTGCCGTCATGGTTGGCGTTGCCGCGGCCAAGGCGCTTTCGGTTGCCACCGGCAAGCCGGTCTACGCGGTGAACCACTTGGTTGGTCACGTTGGTGTTGACATCCTCGAGCGCGGTCAGGTTGAAACCCCTACCGTTGCCCTGCTCGTGTCGGGTGGCCACACATCCTTGCTGCTGGTTCGCGACCTCTTGGATGACGTTGAGCTGCTCGGTGAAACCATCGACGATGCCGCGGGCGAAGCCTTCGACAAGGTTGCCCGTGTGCTCGGTTTGAAGTATCCGGGTGGGCCAGAGATTGACCGCGCCGCCGCCGGTGGAAACCCGAATGCCATCCGGTTCCCGCGTGGTTTGACTCAGGCTAAGGATATGGAGAAGCACCGCTATGACTTCTCGTTCTCGGGGTTGAAGACTGCCGTTGCCCGCTGGGTCGAGGTTGCCGAAACCAAGGCGGCTGCCGGCGAAGGTGAAGAGCTGAACATCGCGGATGTGGCTGCGAGCTTCCGCGAAGCGGTAGCCGATGTCCTGGTGAGCAAGGCGGTCAAGGCTTGCCTAGACCACAATGTTCCGCGACTCCTGCTTGGCGGTGGTGTGGTCGCTAATGCCCGTCTGCGTGAACTTGCCGCCGAACGCTGCGCGGCCGCCGGCATCGAACTGCGCATCCCGGCTCTGAGCCTCTGCACCGATAACGGAGCGATGATTGCGGCCCTGGGCGCGCAGTTGGTGATGGCGGGGCGAAGGCCGTCATCGTTGGCCTTTGGCGCCGATTCGACGCTGCCGGTAACCACCGTTCAAACTCTCTAGGCTTCTTGCAGGCGTTTCACAGTTGTCTCACAGCATCGGCTGTTGAACTGAAGTCATGGCAGATAAAACCGAAAAGATCGAAGCCGTCGATGCCGCACCTGCGACTAAGACCCACTTCGACTTCAGCAAGCTAAACACTCTCGCAGTTGTCTCTATCGCAACTGCCGCAACCGGGTTCGGCGCAGTAGCCGCAGTTATCACCGGTCACATCTCTCTCGCTCAGCTAAAGAAGACCAACGAGTCGGGTCGCGGGCTCGCCCTCACCGGTATGATTCTCGGCTACGTGGGCATCGGTCTCTGGATCCTTGGCGGCGTGGGCATGGCCCTAGTTCGCCTGTTTCTAGGTCAGCGTTACGGCGTTGAATTTGGTGGCAACGGTGGTCACATGCAGAACTTCCAGGGCGGCTTCGGCAACGATGGCGGCATGATGGGCAACCGAGGTGACATCGATGGCGACGGCAACGGCGGCATGATGGGCAACTGGAACCCGATGCAGAACGGCACCGAGACAACTCCGGCTCCAACCCAGACCAACTAACTAAACAAACTTAGCTAGCTCCGTTTTCAAACTCCTTTTTGAGGAGCTAGCGAAGACTCTCGCAAACGAGAACCCTATGGGCGTCGCCCACTCTGGTAACTATCAGAGTGGCGGCGCCCTTTCCCTTTGGCTGAAGTTCCTTGCGCAACTGCTCGGGCACGATGTCTGAACCGCGCTTCTTGATCTCGAGGGTGCCGATGCCCTTCTCGCGCAGGTAGGCCTTGAGCTTCTTGCGATCGAAGGTCAGATTATCGAGCACTCGGTAACCCTTGAGCCAAGGGGAGTGCAGCTCATCCTTGGAGGTGAGATAGGCAATCTCCGGGCTAAAGATGTGTGCGCCGAGTTGTTCGGCAAGCTGGCCGAGCAGGTGTGAGCGAATGACCGCATTGTCTGGTTCATAAACGAACTCTTCGATTTCACCCAGTGGGGCATCCTGGCGTTCGGTCGAAGCGCTGGTGATCTCGTGTTTGCCGGTTGCATCAATCAGGAGCGCTGAGCGCTTTATGCCTGGGCGAGCCAGGGAACCGAACCAGAGGCTGAGCTCTACCAAGTCGCCGTTAACCGAAACCCACTGGGCCTCGGCTTCATCTGGGATTCCCTCGTGTGGGTGACCCGGGCCAAACTTCACGCCGGTTGGTTTCTTGGCTGCGGCGGCCATCACGAAATCGAAGGTCGGCGAGAACGCCATCGGGTCAAACTTGCGAGCCGCGCGTTCGCGAGCCGGGCCACCGAGTTCGCGGCGGGCCGGGTCAAAGAACAGTGCATCGAATTGGTCTAGATCTAGCTCGGTGACATCGGCCTGCTCGACCACCGCGTTATCGAACGGCGCCAGGTTATAGGTGGCGATGGCAGCCGTAACCTCGTCAATTTCGAATGCTTTCACCTGGATGTCGAGGCTAGCCAGGGCCAAAGACTCGGCACCGATGCCGCAGCCTAGGTCGGCAACGTTTTTTACTTTGGCGTCCCGGAATCTGCCGGCGTGAAGGGCAGCGACTGACAGGCGCGACGCCTGCTCGAGGCCGGGTTCGGTGAACAGCATCCGCTCGGCAAATGGGCCAAACTTTGCCACTCCGCGCTTGCGTAGTTTGGCTTGGGTGAGCACCGCAGCCACCAGAAGTGCGTCGTGCCCTTTGGCGCGCAACTGCGAAACCAGCTTCACCACATCGCCCTTATCGGCATAGGCTGCCGACTTGGCCAGTAGCTCTTGCCCCTCGGGCGAGAGCAGGCGGATAAAGTCTTCGCGGTTCATCTAAAAAACTCTAGTCTGGCTTCAGGTGTCGGGGCGCATCGCGCGGGCTGAGGATTTGTTCGCTCTGGGCTTTCCACAGAGTTAGCACTCAGTCGGGCCGAGTGCTAATATCGAACCACAGCTCGCTTGCGAGTTACTAACCATCCATAGTTTTGAAGAAGAGGGAATCATGTCGGTTTCAATCAAGCCACTTGAAGATCGCATCG
>ERZ650308.1200-NODE-1200-length-13582-cov-4.937902_pt1 | contig 13582 bp, 9 predicted proteins | sample MGYA00376244_ERZ650308 | MGnify/ENA primary metagenome ERZ650308 (study PRJEB26733, sample SAMN07839295) | wastewater metagenome | biome: small river; feature: stream; material: water | place: USA: North Carolina | collected 2016-04-26 ...
ATTAATTGAGAAATATTACAAGAGCGTAAACGATTTCTGTGTTCAGCATAATTTGGACTACTCTGCCGTGCATCGTTATATTTCCGGTGGGATGCGGGTGGGCAGTGTGGCTGTGAAACGATTCGAACGTATCTTTAATCTAAAATCTGGTGATTTTGATAAAGACAGTATTAGTATCCTTAATGAAATAGTAGAGTTTCCTGTTTATACATCTATGGGTAACTATACGTCTGTAGAGAATTTATTAAATAGAGAGCCAGATGGTTATAAAAATATTAACAGAGATGATTTTAGCGAATATCAACTTGAAGAGAATAAAATTATTGGTCTAGTTTGTGATAATGAATCAATGGTACCAGATATTAAACCTGGTTGGATTGTGTTAGTTGATTTAACAGCAACAGAAATTTCCGAGGGCGAGACTTATGCTTTACTGATGAATAATAAAATAATTTTTAGAAATATATTTTTTTCTTCTGAAATGGATTTCTTGCTTTTAAAGCCTTCAAATAAGAAATTTGATGAGCAGTTGGTTAAAGAAAACGATATCACAATAATTGGAAGACCTGCATACATTCTTGGTCGATATAGAAATAGCTAGTGGAGAGTATAAGATGAAATCGGCTCAATCAACTTTCAACGAGTATTTTTACAATTTATTTATTAGCGTTAAGGTAAATAGGAAAAAGTTTCTATTCATTTTGGCAATGGGTTGTTGGATCGCTATAGTTATTAGCCGATTTATGATAAATAATTTTCGACAGTATTACCATATAACGCATGTTATGGATACTTGTGGCGTATTGATTGTAAATTTATTGTTCTATCCATTGATCTTCCTTATGGCGTTTATGGTTATAGTGCTATTTTTACCGTCCAGATATAGAGCGATACTAACGAGGTTGAATAAAGCCATATTGCACTTGAACATGAAAAAAGTTGAGATGCTGGTTTTGATGGTTTTTTATATTGGTATGCAACTTGCAATAGTTTTTTGCGTGAGTGGAATAGGATATTTAATCAAGCGATATACATTTAACGGTGCATTCAATTTATTTTTCTTGTCTTTCATATTAGTGTACTACGTAATCATCATGAGCTTAGCTGGATTGTTGCTGTTATCATTATTAAATATTTATGATCGTTATGGTGTACGTTACGTAAAAGCGTCAATACCGCGTTTAATGAAACATGTAAAAAATAAGATATACAAAATTGTTAATCCAGCTGTTGTTTTTAATGATTTTAAAATTGCAGGATTGATTGCGATTCCGATAATTTCAATGATGACACTCTCACATATGTATGATAAATATGTATTAAGTTTTGAGAAAATTTACATTGGATTGGTTTTTGGCTTACTTGTTTTAGGCATAATAGTCTTTTTTATATTAGATAAGATGACTGCAGAGGTTCACAAAGATTATAAGCACGTGTTAGATCCATTCTTTAACAAAACTAAAATATTTTTAAGGTTCATTAATATTGCGTTAATGTCGTTTATTATAGTCTACATTATCTTTCTACTTTTAGATATGCAATTAAGCCTAACATATTGGAATAATATTTTGGGAAAGATATTTGATGTAGTATTTTTTACAATTATATTTGAAATTTTTGCACCATCAATACAAATATTATCCAAGAGTATTCATATTAGGAAAATAAAATATCAATCATCAATGGCTAAAAAATGATTAAAGTTTTACCATTTCAAGCCAAATACTTTGCTCATGAGCTAACCAAGCAAAGCCCATCAAATAGTTTACAGAAGCTTGCAGGGGTGATGCTTGATGCTCAGGTTGATATAAATCCGCATCAAGTTGATGCAGCATTATTTGCATTTAAATCACCCTTATCCAAGGGCGCAATTCTGGCTGATGAAGTTGGTTTAGGTAAAACAATTGAGGCTGGTTTAGTCATCGCTCAGAAGTGGGCTGAGCGTAAACGTAAAATATTGATCATTACACCTGCAAACTTGAGAAAGCAATGGAGCCAAGAGCTTCAAGATAAATTTTTCTTGGAGTCAACGATTTTAGAGAAGCCATCTTTTGACTCTTTAATTAATAACGGTAATTTAAACCCTTTTAGTCAGTCGCAAATAATTATTTGCTCTTATCAGTTTGCTAGTCAAAAATCGCCGTATTTAAAGCAAGTTAATTGGGATCTAGTTGTTATTGATGAGGCACACCGTCTACGCAATGTTTATAAGCCAAAGAATAAAACTGCAATAAAAATAAAAGATGCGCTAGACCATGCGCCTAAAATACTCTTAACTGCAACGCCATTACAAAATAGTCTGTTAGAGCTTTATGGATTGGTTAGTGTCATTGATGATTATGCGTTTGGTGACTTAAAAAGCTTTAAAGCCCAGTATAGCAAACTCGATAATCAAACCATATTTGATGATTTAAAAAATCGCTTGCAGCCATTATGTAAAAGATCTTTGCGGCGTCATGTGCTTGAATATATCAAATATACCAATCGTATTGCATTAGTAGAGGAATATTTTCCAACAGAAAATGAAGAACTCCTTTATGGTAAGGTATCAGAATATTTACAACAAGAGCATTTGAATGCTTTACCAGCCAGTCAACGTCAGTTAATGACACTGATTTTACGTAAATTGTTAGCATCATCTAGTTTTGCAGTTTCATCTACTTTTGAAAACTTAGCCAATCGCTTAGAGCAGCAATTAACTAACCATGAAAATTGTTCAGAGTTAATCCAATCTGACATAAGCCAAAACTTTGAAACTTTGGATGAGGTAATTGATGAATGGGCGGAAGATGAGCGAGTCATGCCAGAAGCTGATTTATTAACTGAAGCACAAATTGCCTCAATTCGCGATGAAGTTATTGAGTTACGTCAATTAGAGGTTTTAGCTAAGTCAATCCAGCAAAATTCAAAGGGTGAAAAGTTAATCACGGCGTTAGACAAAGGCTTTTCAGAGCTTAATCGGTTGGGTGCGTTAAGTAAAGCGATAATTTTTACTGAAAGCCGTAGAACGCAAGACTACTTGTTTGAACTATTAGGCCAAAACGGCTATGCTAATAAAATTGTACTTTTTAATGGTACTAACTCGGATATTCAATCTAGAAGAGTTTATAATGAATGGTTTAAAAAATATCAGCATACTGATCTAGTTACCGGATCTAAAACTGCAGATATGCGAGCGGCATTAGTTGATTATTTTAAAAACCATGCGATGATTATGATTGCCACGGAAGCCGCTGCTGAAGGTATCAATTTGCAATTCTGCTCTCTAGTTGTAAATTATGATATGCCGTGGAATCCACAACGCATTGAGCAGCGTATCGGTCGTTGTCATCGTTACGGACAAAAACATGATGTCGTGGTGCTTAATTTTTTAAATAAATCTAACGCTGCAGACCAACGAGTTTATGAGCTATTAGATCAAAAGTTTAAGCTATTTAGTGGGGTCTTTGGTGCAAGTGATGAAGTACTAGGAAGTATAGGAAGTGGAATTGACTTTGAAAAACGCATAGCTAAGATTTATCAAGAGTGTCGAACACCACAAGATATTGATAGAGCATTTAATGCCTTGCGGATGGAAATGGAGCAAGATATTGATGAAACTATGCAAACCACACGGAAGCAGTTATTAGAAAACTTTGATGTTCAAGTACATGATAAATTACGGATTAATTTAGAGCAAAGCACCGCTTACATAAATCAATATGAAAATTGGCTGTGGCAAATAACTAATTTTGCATTAACTACAAAAGCACAGTTTTATAACAATTATGAGTTTGAGCTATTTGATAACCATAATCTAGAAAATGCAGAACTTGGGCGCTACAAAATTACTAAAGACTATAATGATAGCGTGCAGCATTATAGGATAAGTCATCCATTAGCCGAACAGATTATTGGGGATTGCAAGGCTTTAATTGTTGAAAATTGTTCAGTCGTTTTTAACTATAGTAATCAGCCTAAAAAAATATCAGTGGTAGAGCAAATTATTGGCTGTTCTGGTGTTATGCAAGCAAAACATTTAACGATTGATTCATTTGAGCGTCAAGAGTTTATATTATTGAAAGCTACTACTGAAAGCGGAATGGTATTAGACCATGAAGTGTGCCAGCAGATATTGACTAATTTAGAAGCTACACATTCTGAAATTAAACACCCGCAAGTAGATAGCTCATTAGAATCGTTATTCGATAATGATATTTTGCAAATAACGTCTGAAAGTGCCAAATTAAATAATCAATACTTTGATGAAGAAGCTGAAAAACTTGATAAGTGGGCGGATGATTTAAAATTAAGCTTAGAGAAGCAAATTAAGGATTTAGACGCGGAAATAAAACTGCGTAAAGCTGAAGCCAAAAAACTATCAGATTTAGAGGCAAAACTCAAAGAACAGCGAGTTATCAAAGAGTTAGAGAAAAGGCGGAGTGAAAAGCGCCGTGACTTATTTGATGCTCAGGATGAGGTTGATAATCGCAAAGAGTCTTTTCTCAACGATGTTGAACGACGGTTGAAACAATCTTTAACAATTTCAAACCTCTTTGATGTTAAATTTAAAATCATATGAAAAAATTTATGTTAAAATAATGGGTGAAGATGCTCATACAGCCTCTACTAGGAACTCGTAAGATCTCTTAGATACGCGCAACAGGTGAGCTTTTTTTATATCTGGGACAAAAATGAAACATCTTACCAAAAGAGTCCAGCGTATTGCAAAGTATATTCATAATGGATATTTATCTGAGCATGATAAGTCAGTTCTAGCAGATTATAACAAGTCTAATCCTAAATATAATTCACTAATATCCAAAATATTATCTAACAGATTTGATTTAACCAAAGACAGTATTCAATTAGATGCTATGTTAAAAGACTCATCTTTTAAAGTTCGCTTTCAGCGTCAGCATAGTAAAATTGGGATATCTATTTCAGAACAAATCCGGCTATTGGAAAAGCGCGAGCTAATAATAAATCCAGAAGACAAAGGATTTGTCGAAGAGGTATTGAACACTATAAGTTATTATCATCTAAGAGGGTATTTCTTACCATTTGAGAAAGAAAAGAAACTCTTAACGGATAATCAGTTCAAAGAAAATACCAATTTCCAGCAAATATATAAATTGTATACATTTGACAGAGGTATAAAACACCTGCTATTTGGTGCTATACAGAAAATAGAAATATATCTGCGTACACAATTTGTTTTGGAATTATGCGTTAATAGAAGTTTAGGGCACGTTTTTACTCAATATTTAGAAAATAATAAGCCCGTCAAGCTTGATCAAGTTCAAAAAGAAACCCTTGCTAATTTCATAAAAAATATCTCTAATACAGATTATAAGAGAATTGCAGCCCAACTTCTTCAACACAAGTATTTATCAACTCAGGCAGATAAAGACACACTAAAATCAATGATTGAAAGTGAATCATTTAGAGTTTATTGCGGGCTTTCACATCCACATCTCGATAAACGTAACTTTATTGAACCGCCTGAACTTGAAGATGAAAACGATATTAAGCCACTATCTCACGATGACGTGGTTAGGAATTTAACTGACGAGCTACCAAAGGCTAACGAAATATTCATTTCACATTATTATCTACATTATTCTGAGCCAGAGCACCCGCCAATGTGGAGTGCATTTGAAGTGCTAACGATTGGCAGGCTTTCCAAATGGATATCTTTGCTAAAAGTCGAAAATGGAGTTAATTTATTCCCAACCTTGGAATTTAAAACTACTACTTTAAAAAGCTTAGTGCATACTATTTCAGAACTTCGCAATCAGATCGCACATCATCATAGATTGGTGTATAAGAATATTCCATTCTTTGATAAGCTACCAAGAGAACCAAAGCAGTTAAGTGAAAATTTAGTGCCTAATTCATACCGTTTATTTAATTTACTAATGATTATCGGGCACATCATAACAAAGATTGATAAAAATGATAGTTGGGTGCAAGAATTAATCAACTACCTAAATCAATATGATTATGAGCAATTACACCTTGCTGGTTGTCCACATGATTGGGAAGCTAGATTGAGTTGTTTAGTAGGAATATCAAATGAAAAATAAGCCTAGTTTTTTTTCAATAATATTGTTGGTTACTCCTATTGTGTTTTGCTTGTTTTTTGCATGGCAGCTATCTGGAGTAAAGCAAGAAATTAATAATGTACAAGCTCAATTTAAACTAATCAACCAGATTGAATCTATTTCTATTACCACTCCAGCAAAGATATCAAATAAACAAGTTATTACTCTGCAAGATCAAATATCAAAGATCCAAGACTTTGAAGATCGTAGATATAATGCTATTACAACTCAATTAAATAGTTTTTGGTCTGGTGTGAATGGTTTTTTGGCATTAATCGGTATATTTTTTGCAATGTTCTCATGGTATCTAACTAAGCAAGTAGAGTCGGCAACAAAAAACGTTGATAAATTAGACTCCTTACAAAAAAATATAGACGATTATATTGCTGAAAAATCATTTGAACTATACGAACAAACAATAAAGCAAGATATTTTGCAAATTATCAAAGCTGTTAAAAAGTCACATAGTCAAGAAACTATTAAATCAGCATATGATATATTAAGATTACGCATTAAATATGTGGATATGAATGACCTTATTGATATTTATAATTCGTTCAATAAAAAATATGAAAAATCAAAATTATCATTACCTTCTCCTTATTTTGCTAATTTAAGTTATTACTTAGTATTAATGTTAGTCAAAAAACCTGAAGGCATACCAGATAATTTAATTCAAGAAATTACAGAGCTATTTAAAATATTGAGAATTGAATATTTAATATCATGCTTTACCTTGATAAATGAATTATGTGACACAGATAATTATATCGGTAAAATGTTTGGTGATAGAATGAGCAAAACAATTGATTTGAATATATTGCGTGCAGAAATATTAGATACCCAACTCTTTTTGTTTACATCTGAAGCAGATTGGGTTATAAAAGATAGTATAAAAAAATCAACTGATTACGTTTTTGAAAAATGGTTTGGGCAGGAAATAATGAATGAAGCAGAATAAATATCAGAAATTAGAACTAACGTGGGTGGGTAAAGGTGAAGAACCACAACTTGAGCCACGTATATTGATTGAAAATCCAAAATATTCCTATGGTGACAAAGATACTCAAAACATGCTTATCCATGGTGATAATCTATTAGCTCTAAAGGCACTAGAACAAGAATATGCTGGCAAAGTAAAATGTATTTATATTGATCCACCATATAATACAGGAAGCGCATTTGAACATTATGATGATGGTATAGAACATAGTATATGGCTTAGTTTAATGCAAAATAGATTGAAGATATTACATTCTCTTTTAAGTGATGATGGATGTATATGGATATCAATTGATGACAATGAAGCCCATTATTTAAAGGTCTTATGTGATGAGTTATATGGACGACAAAATTTTATCACTAGTTGTTTATGGCAAAAAATTCATAGTGTGAAAAATGATGCAAAGCATATCTCGGTTAATCATGATTACATATTGGTGTATGCTAAAGACTCTAGTAAGGTATCTTTTAATCTATTAGACAGAACTGATGAAATGAATAATAGGTACAAAAATCCAGATAATGATCCAAGAGGAGCATGGCAGTCTGGAGATTTAGTCGCAAATGAAGAACGTAAAAATGGATACTTTGATGTAGTCGGACCAACTGGTAAAGTATTTAACGTTCCACGTGGTAAACACTGGGTGTATTCACAAGAAACCCTTGAAACCATGATAAAGGAAAATAGGATATGGTTTGGAGTAAAAGGTGATAGTTTTCCTCGTAAGAAACGTTTTCTAAGTGAAGTTCAACAAGGTCGTAAAGCAGATAGTTGGTGGGATAGTATCAGTGTTGGACATAATCAAGAAGCAAAAAGGGAAGTAATTGCTATAAATGATTCAGATATTTTTTCTACTCCAAAACCAGAGCGTTTGATTGAGCGCATTATTACCCTAAGCACTAAAGAAAATGATTTAGTTTTAGATTCTTTTTTAGGTTCTGGAACAACTGCTGCAGTAGCGCATAAAATGGGACGGCGCTATATTGGTATTGAGCTTGGCAACCACGCTTATACTCATTGCGTGCCACGAATGCAAAAAGTGATTGATGGTGAGCAAGGCGGGATTAGTAAAGCCCTTGTGTGGCAAGGCGGTGGCGGATTTAAGTTTTATGAGTTAGCGTCATCATTGCTCAATCAAGATGAGTATGGTAATTGGATTATTAGCAAAGAATATAATCCTGATATGTTAGCTGCCGCAATGGCAAAACAAGAAAATTTTGTTTATCAACCAGATAGTGCGGTTTATTGGAAACAAGGTAAAAGTACCGAGAAAGATTTTATCTTTACTACTACCCAATTTGTAAGCGGAGAAATGTTGGATAAACTACATAATGAATTAGCAATAGACGAAACATTATTGGTTTGTGCTACTTCGTTTGCTAAAGGTTTAGAAACTCGCTATAGCAATATTAAATTGCGCAAAATTCCGTTAATGTTGCTTGGGCGTTGCGAATTTGGTAAAGATGACTACAGTTTAAACATTATTAATTTGCCAACCGTTGACGATGACAGCGAAGACGATGAAATAATTGAGGGTAGCATGGATAATGCTTGCGATAATAACCCTAATGAGTTGTTTTAGGGAATAATCATGACAGAACTTATTATTCAAGATTATCTGCAACTATTAGATGCTATCAAAGAGCGTATTCGTCAAGCTCAGTATCAAAGTTTGCGAGTAGTTAATCAGCAGATGATTACCATGTATTGGCAAATTGGTGAAACTTTATCTTTACAGGTAGTAAATAGCTGGGGTAAATCGGTGGTTGAGACGCTATCCCGTGATTTATGTAGTGAGTACCCAGAAATTAAAGGATTTTCACCTAGAAATTTATGGCTAATGAAACAATTTTATGAAGAGTATTATACCTCTCAAAAACTGCAACAGCTTGTTGCAGAAATTCCGTGGGGGCAAAATTTGCTAATCATGGCTAAGATTAAAGATCCGTTAGCTCGTGAATATTACTTGACTAAATGTCGTGATAATGGCTGGAGTCGTGGAGTTTTAGCCGAGGAAATTCAATTTAGTTCTTACGAAAAGTCGTTACAGTTTCAGCATAATTTTGATTCAACGCTACCAGCAAGCAAATTAGCCGATTATCGTTTACAGTTCAAAGATGAATATAATTTATCTTTTCTTAACTTGGAAGTTGAGCATAGCGAAAAACAATTAGAGAATGCAATAGTAGCCAATATTGTTAAGGTGTTAGGGCAATTTGGTAAAGATTTTGCTTTTATGGGGCGACAATTTAAGCTTGAGGTTGGCGAGCATGAATATAGGGTTGATTTATTGTTTTATCATCGTAAATTACGTTCGTTAATTGCAATTGAATTAAAAATAACTGACTTTAAGCCAGAATACAGCCAGCAACTTAACTGGTATTTACATTTGTTAGACAAACAGGTTAAATATTCTGAGGATAACCCCAGCATCGGTATTTTGATTTGTAAGTCAAAAGATAATTTACTGGTGGAATATGCCTTAGAATTGGCAAATAATCCAATGGGAGTAGCAACATATCACTATCGTAATTTACCCCAAGAAATTGCCCAATATTTACCAAACGAGGAAGATGTCAAGAAACTACTAGAAATGAATAACTTAGAATCGGAAAGCAATGATGAGTAGTATTGAAATTCTTAAAAGTTGGTTAAATCCAGTAGAAGTTAAAAATAGTAAGATTCTGAACATTAAACAACGGATGTCATTACGTGAACCACAAAAGCAGGCACTGGATATTGTCGCCGATTTAGTTGATGATTTAGAACTAAGCAAAGAGGTTGATTTAGCATCTGAATTAGCCAAGGTTAAAGCTAAGTATCAAAGCTGTAGTGATTTTGAGCGTGATTTTGTCTCGCTGTGTTTCTCGATTGCAACTGGAGTTGGTAAAACCCGTTTGATGGGTGCGATTATCACTTATTTGTATCAGCATAGAAATATCCGTAATTTTTTTGTCTTAGCACCAAATTTAACCATTTACAATAAACTGATTGAAGATTTTGGTAATCCAGCCCATCCAAAATATGTATTTCGGGGAATCGCTGATTTTGCTTCAAATAGACCAGTGATAATCACGGGGGATAATTACAACAATAATAAATCTGGTCTAGATTTAAATCCTAATGAGATTCGGATAAATGTTTTTAACATTTCAAAATTTAATAATGATGCAAATTCTCCAACTAAAGGCAAGGAGAAAGGAGCAATACCTAAAATCAGACGTTTATCTGAATATCTTGGTCAGTCATATTGGGAATATTTGACTAATTTGGATGATTTAGTTATATTGATGGATGAAGCCCACCGTTACCATGCTGATAAATCGAAAACTGCAATTAATGAACTAAAACCTGTGCTAGGTATCGAATTAACCGCTACTCCAATTGATGAAAAAGGTAAACAATTTAAAAATGTAGTTTATGAGTACTCATTAGCTCGTGCGCTTGATGATGGTAAATATATCAAAAATCCAGCCGTTGCTACACGGCAAAATTTTGATGCCAAAAGTGTTACCAGTGATGAAGATTTAGATAAAATCAAGCTTGAAGATGCAATTAGCATTCATGAACAGACTAAAGTTGAACTAGAGTTGTACGCACGTAATTCTGGCAAAAAATTAGTTAAACCTTTTATCCTGGTGGTCTGTAAAGATACTACTCATGCAAAAACTACGTATGATTATATAAACTCTTCCCTCTTCTATCAAGGTAGATACTCTGGAAAAGTACTTCAGATTGATAGTACGACTAATGACGATGAACAGAATATGCAGTTCTTAACATTAGAGAATAGTGATAATATAATTGAAATAGTAATTCATGTGTATAAATTAAAAGAAGGATGGGATGTAACTAATTTATATACTATTGTTCCATTAAATGCAGCTCATGCTGTGCGACTTATTGAGCAAACTATTGGACGTGGGTTACGATTGCCATATGGTGAACGAACAGGAATTAATGCAGTAGATAAATTAACTGTTTTAGCTCATGAAAATTTTGAAAATGTTATTAAAGCTGCGCAAGATGGTGATTCAATTTTGAAGAGATTTTCTTTTATCGAGATTGATCCCGCTGAATTGTCGCAACCAACTGAGGTTGTAACCGTTCCATCCAAAATTGAGAATATTTTTATACAAGAACAGAAAGCCGTTGATTTAATCACTGATGTTGTGGAGCAACGAAAAGAGCAAACTAGACTTAGTGCTAAAAGATTTATTGTTGAGCAATTAAGCACCGATAAAATTATCCAAAGCGTTAGCAAAGCCGCTGAATTAAAATCTCAAACGGTTGAAAGCAGCGTGATTGACAATGTGATTAGGCAATTAGAAGTTAATAATCAACAAAGTATCTTTGTGGATGATCAGCGAGCCGAATTAGTTGAAATTTATCAGCAAACTGTATCAAGCTATATTGAAAATATAATTGAGATCCCGCGTATTATTATTCAACCAAACATTGTAATCGCTAAGTTTGCTGATTTTGATTTGGATATTAGTGTCGGATTTGACTTTAAACTAATTGCTCAAGAGATAATAGTAATTGGTTTGGTGGATAATCAGGTTGATAAGATTGGGGTTGAGTTTGGAGCTTATTTTAAACAAAGTCCACATAATCAATTAGTTAGTAGCTTGGTAAACTATCCAGAAATAGACTATGATCAAAATGCTGCATTAATTAATAAATTGGTTAAGCAAGCTCTAGTAAAATTAGAATCTGGTTTATCTAATAAAAATGAGTTATCAGTTTTAATTCGTCAGTATGATAAATATATTGCTGGTAAAATTTATGATCAGATGATGGAACATTTTAGCGTCGAAACAATTAGCTATGAGGCGCCACAGGTTCGACCATTTTGCAAAATTCAACCTTGGAATTTTAGTTTAATTGTGGATGGCAGAAAATTATTTACTGAGGAAGTACAACCTAAGTCGTTAATAAAAAAATACGTGTTTAATGGATTTAAAAAATCTTGTCATCTAGAATATAAGTTTGATTCAGATAGCGAACGGATTTTTGCCAATAATCTAGAGCATGATGCAAATGTAATAAAATGGCTGCGTCCTGCTGAATCACAATTTCAGATTTACTGGAATCACAGTAACAAATATGAGCCTGATTTTGTTGTTGAAACCACAGCTGGTATTTATCTTTGCGAAGTAAAAGCTAGAGATGATTTAGCTAATGATGATGTTCAGCAAAAAGCCAATGCGGCTAAGGTTTATTGTGGTTATGCAACTGATTATAATTTAGCAAATGGGTTGAAATCATGGCATTATTTATTAATCCCGCATGATGAAATTAACCTTGCGCGATCTTTTGCTTGGTATGTGGCGAATTGCTTGGTTTGATACGCTTTAGCGCTGGCTGCGGGCGTGGCGGGTTTTGCTTGCAAAACAGGGATTCAGCGCTAATTAATGATAAAGGCTTAGGGTTATCCTAAGCCTTACCTTACAGATAACAATATAAGCCCGTTTCTTGTTCAAAATACGGGATTAAATCATCGGTGTAAACTTCATCAATTTGCTTGATGATTTGCTTTTCTGTGTCGGTTATTCTGGAGTTGATAAAAGTGTATTTATAAACATCTAAGCCGTTGTTGTAAGTTATCAATACCAGATTAATATTGTTTTTGGTTTTTATGTCTGCTGGCAATTTACAGTGTAATACTGGCTGATTTTTATTGTTGATGCTATAGGATAATTTAGCTCCAGTCATGGCAGTAAATTTACTACCGCCTAATTGTTTATAAATGGTCTGTACAATTTCTTTGGCATATTCTTGATTAGTCATGATGTTATTTCCTTGTTAGTCATAGACTGAAATTAATAGTAGTTTTTGCGGGATTGCTCCCGCTTCTGATTAGTGAATTGCTGGCTGCATCTCGGTTTGAATGATTTGGCTGCCGTAATCTTTGCGGATTTGCTTCATTGATTTACTGCCACGTTTGTAATTAGTTATGTTAATAGTTGGTGACCAATACCATGATTTTTTAGCACCTGAGTATTTAAAACCTAAATTGCTGATAGCTTCTTTATGTGGGTAGGTATTACCAGATAACCAAACCCAATAGCCGCAAACTTCGATAATTACGCCGTGCATGGTTTTAAGGGTATCCAGAAAGCTAAAATCAAAAGTTTGTGCGGTTTCCTGCTCTTGGTTGATGTCTAGGGTCTCATTAGCCTCAAAATACTTACAGAGCTCGGCAAAAGCAGTATTGATTAATTGCATGGTCTCGGTATTACCGCCTTTATCGGGATGATTGACACTTGCTAACTTCCTATAAACCTGCTTAATATCGCTTAGTGTATATTGTCCATTTTCCAGACCAAAGATAACGATTGCATTTTGTAATTTATCCATTTTGAACTACTCCATAAAAACACATCTTGATTTAGCGCCAACGAGCGCCACCGCTATTTGATTAAGCCAAACCTAAATAATTACGGGTAAAGGGGCTTAGCTCCTTTCAGCCAGAGGCATAACCCCAACC
>ERZ650308.1201-NODE-1201-length-13579-cov-5.510352_pt1 | contig 13579 bp, 12 predicted proteins | sample MGYA00376244_ERZ650308 | MGnify/ENA primary metagenome ERZ650308 (study PRJEB26733, sample SAMN07839295) | wastewater metagenome | biome: small river; feature: stream; material: water | place: USA: North Carolina | collected 2016-04-26 ...
AAAGCTTCGTTATCTGCTTGCGCCATCGCAGGCAAAATAGGGCTGATCGCTAAGATCAGCAATAAGATTTTTTTCATAATAGTATGACTAGTAAAAATTAGACGAATTGAATAAAGAAATGAGTCTAGAGGTCTACAGCCTTAAATTATGGAAACGTAAATAAGCGGGAGATTTTTCCTGAACATGCTGCGAATACAGCAAGAGGACAATAAAGAGAATAAAAAACAGTTGTTTTAACTTCCAGACAAAAGTGGCGGCCAAACAAAAAAAAGATAATCCATCATCTTCTGCTTCATCTTCTAATTCGATCGCAAGCAAAGAATCCGAATGATCTGTTGTCGCATGGAAAAAAGTAGCTGAACTAGTCTTAGATGCAGGATTCGTAGATACGCGTTCGCCTAGCAGCATTACACTGCAAATCGCGATAAGCCATAAAATCCACGCCTTTTTCATTGTACAAAGGTAGTTTATTCTCCCTTTAAAAGTTCAAAATAACTCACAACAAATTTGTCCCCTTTTACACTGCCCTGTACCTTGGCCTTGCGAACTGCATTGCAAAAACCCTTCTCGTCGTGTGCATCTCCATGGTCATCGATGGATGTTCCTTGCACCGCATAGGCTTTCCCTTCGTATTTCACGGCCAGAAAACAATCCTTCCCGGGCATCTCAAATTGACAGGATCCACACGAAGTTTCTAGGATCAAAACCGGTTTTGCGGGATCAAGTTTCCCAGCTGGTTTAGTTTGTGCAGCGGCCACGAATGAAGCCAGCAAAAAGAATAAAAGGAGCTTTTTCATCCTGTAAAGAAAAACCTTTTCTCGCATAAAATCCATCATTCATCTCTACATTCGACCGTCAGGCAGAAAAAATAGTTGAATTATCGAAAGCAATGTACCTTTGTGGTACAATTTTATTGAAATCAATCCACCTAATGAGAAAAACACTTACATCAGCACTATTAGTGCTCTTATCCCTTGCCACTTTTGCCCAAGTTCCTGGCGGAGCACCCGCTGGTGCTGGCACTAGAGGCCCTGGAGCTAATCTAAACCAAGGACATGTCTTTGGAAAAGTAGTAGACGAAATGGGGAAACCTGTTGAATTTGCTTCTGTCGTTTTATTAAAGACCACCGTAGATCCGGCAACGAAACAAGCGAAAGACATCTTAGTCAAAGCTCAAACAGCCGAACTGAATGGCGACTTTAACTTTAAAGAAATTCCGGTCAACGCACGCTTAAAAATCAAAATCTCTTTTGTAGGCTATAAAAACTACGAAGCGGCCGTGGCATTCGAAATGCCTAAAATGGAGCCTGGCGTACAACCCGACATGGCGAAAATGATGGCAGCATTCGAGAAAGACTTAGGGAACATCAAATTAGCCCTTGATTCGAAAGAATTAGAAAATGTGGTCGTAACAGGGACGAAGTCTTTGGTCGAAATGGATATTGATAAAAAATCCTTTAATGTGGCTCAAAACTTGGTAACAACCGGTGGGACAGCCATAGATGTGATGCGGAATATCCCATCCGTACAAGTAGATATCGATGGAAATGTGAAAGTGCGTAACGCAAATCCGACGTTGTTTATCGATGGTCGTCCTACGAGTCTTTCGATGGACCAAATTCCGGCAGACATCATTGAAAAAGTGGAGGTGATCACGAATCCATCTGCAAAATACGATGCGTCTGGCAGTATGGCGGGCATCATTAACATCGTGCTAAAGAAGAATAAAAAGAATGGATACAATGGAATGGTGAACGTGGGTGTGGACCGCTTTGGAGGTTCGAATTTGATGGGAAATTTCACTTACCAACAGAATAAATGGAATTTGACGGCTACCCTGATGAACATGCGTGCCCGCAACAATTCCATCGGAAATAGCATCCGTACGAGTAATCTAGGCGGTATAATTTCATCCGTTAGCCAAGAAATGGATAACAAAACACAAGGGATGATGTTATTCCCTCGTTTGGCGGCAGATTATGCTGCGAGCAATCGCACCACCCTTTCTCTTGGTGCCTTCTTTGGTGGAGGGGGTCAATTCCGTCCCAATGAAGATACCCGTATCGCGAGTACCTACAACGGAGTGACGACCTTGAGTCACCGTGTTTCAGAGAATTTACGCGAGTTTAAACCTGCTGGATTTCAAGCTGGTTTCAAACATACGTATCCGAAAGCAGGAAGAGAATTAACGGGAGATTTGAACTACTTTGGCGGAACAAATAAAGGAGAAGGTACGTACACGACGGATTATTTAAATAATAATGCAATCACAGGTACACAGATTCAAAAGAACATCGGTTCAGGTACGAATGCCTTTATGACCGTTCAATTAGATTACGTAACTCCGATTAAAAATGAGGGTACGATAGAAACGGGATTGCGTGCGCAGATCAATGATTTGGCAAATGAAAATACCAATACGTTGAAGCCCGTGGGGACTGAAGTTTACAAAACCATTACCTCTGCTTCTACAAATTACGAGAGTACGAACAAGGTATATGCTGCCTATTTTTCTATCTCAGGAAAAGCGAGTAAAACCTTATCTTATAAGATCGGTTTACGTGGCGAAAGCTCGAATTATGACGGTAAATTGTTAAGCACAAACCAAGCCTTTAGTAATAAATACCCGCTTAGCTTGTTCCCATCGATCTTTTTGAAGAAAGATTTATCGAAGACAGATCAATTGCAATTAAGCATTACGCGCCGGGTGAATCGTCCTAATTTCTTTCAAATTATACCCTTCGTTGATTACAGCGATAGCTTAAATATCCAACGCGGTAACGCGGATTTAGTGCCTGAATTCACAACATCTGGAGAATTGTCTTACAGCAAATCAAAAGGGTCTGCGACATTCTTAGTGTCTGGTTATTACAAATACACAGACAATTTGATTACGCGTTATTTGAAACAAGAAACAAACCCGATCAGTGGAAAACTAGATTTGATTAACACATTTGTGAATGCGAACTCAAGCATCAACTACGGATTAGAATTTACGTATACGAACAAATTACAAACTTGGTGGGACTTGACAGCAAACGTGAATATGTATAATTCAAAAATTAACATATCGAATATCGATGCGACACAGGTGAATGATCCTTTATGGTCTGTCTTCGGGAAGTTGAATAATACGTTTATTTTGCCCAAAAAATGGAGCATCCAGCTTTCTGGAGATTACCAAGGAAAAACGAATGTGCCTATCACGCAAAACCAAGGGATGCAAGGCCCTCCAGGTATGCAGGCACAAAGTTCATCACAGGGATATATTGAGCCATTCTTTGGCATTGATTTAGCGATTAAAAAATCATTCTTGAAAAACGATATGGCTTCTTTAACCCTAGCTATTAATGACATTACGCGTTCTCGTGGAAATACCCGCGTTTCTTTCGGGGAAGGTTTCACGCAGTCCTATTACCGCTTAGCGAACCCACAAATGGTTCGTCTGACGTTCTCGCTTCGTTTTGGTAAATTCGATATGAGCCAAATGAAAAAGAACAATTCAGGTGGCGGAATGGATTCTATGCAAATGCAGTAAAAACAAAAGCGGCCCGCCAAATGGCGGGCCGCTTCATTTAAAAGGTATTTCAACTTATTGGTATTTAGCAGGATCCAATCGGAAAAACCGCACCGCATTATTAAATAATATATCACGTTTCTGATCGAATGATAAGTATTGAGCATTCTCAATAACACCGATCGAGGTTTCCATCAATTTAGGCCACACCATCAAATCTGTTCCATACATGATGCGTTTGCCAAAACCCGCCTGAACCAAACGACGCAAATACATATGAATTTCGTCCAAAGGATAAGACCAAATCATCCCAGCTAAATCAACATAAACGTGGGAGTTTGCCCCCATTAAAGCGACCATTTCATCAATCATAGGATAGCCTGCATGCATTACCCAGACTTTCAATTTTGGGTGTTTGGCTAATAAATCCTCTAACAACAAAGGATTACCCATCGATGCACGGTATTTAGGTGATGTCAAATTTGCCATCCCATTACCACCTGTTCCCATGTGAATCGCCACCGGAACATTCAAACGTTCCGCCACCTCAAAATACTTGTCCACTTTAGGATCACTAGGAGACAAGCCTTGGTATTGCAATCCTACTTCGCCTACCACTTTATAAAACCCTGACTTCAATGAATCTTCAAAAGCTTGAACGCTTATCCCCTCAGCTGAACTAAATCCAATCGATGGAATTACCCGATCAGGTGCTGCCGCTTTTTTCCAATTGCGAATCACAGCGGGATCTCCTGAAGCGACAATCGTCATGTTTAAGCGTTGCATCGTTTTCATCAATTCCTCTTGAAATTCTTGATCCGATTTCGCCGCTTTTAAAGAAATCGCGCCATCGGCATTGAGGAATTTGGGCATCGGTTCATTGGGATCCGTACCCGGCATATTACTTAAAAACCAGGGCGACATATCATTCGCCATTTGGGCATTGACCTTCATCGCATGCACGTGGACGTCGATGATGGGCAGATGTTTGGTTTGTTGGGCAGCGAGTTGAAATCCACAAGCTACTAGGCAGGTAATCAATAGTTTTTTCATCTTTTATTTAGGTTTGTTTATTTTTTTCTACCCCACCAATTGGCTAAAATTGAGGCGGTAATATTTTGCATAGAACCAAAAATGCCAGGCACTAATCCCATCGTAGCAATATAACCCATTTTGGCCGCAATCCCAGAAGCCAATCCCGCATTTTGCAATCCTACCTCAAAGGCAATAGTCCGAGAATCCTGCTCATTAATCCCCATCCATTTACTGATGCGGTAACCGAAAAAGTATCCCGCAACATTGTGGATTAAGACCAACAAAATCAACAACCAGCCGATCGACAGTAAGGCTTGATGCCCCGCCGAAACCGTCAAAGCAACAATAAAAATAATCGAAGCCATCGACAAAATAGGCAAGAGTTCATCTAACCACTTCTGTTTCCCATAGGCATATTGGTTATACACTAAACCTGCCAAAACCGGGAAAATAACGATTTCAGTGATATGCCAAAACATATCCCAAAAATCAATGGGAACTAATTGATTCGCTAAAATCTTCATCAACATGGGCGTAAATAAAGGGGCCAACAACGTAGAAATGGCGGTAACAGTCACCGATAAGGCTAAATTTCCCCCTGAAATAAAGGCCATGACATTCGAGGCCATGCCACTAGGCGAACAACCCACCAGAATAATTCCAGCTGCAATTTCAGGTGGAAGGTCCGTAGAGAGTGCCAGCAATAAACCCATTCCCGGCATGATTAAATAGTGGCAGAATATCCCCGCAAAGATGGGCTTAGGCGATTTCACAATCTCCACAAATCGAGTCAAATTCATGTGAATCCCCATCCCAAACATCGTCAAAACCAACAAGGGTGTCACCAGTTTCTTCAATGGAAAACCTTGGTAACTCACTAAATTTTCCGGAAAGGTAAAGGCATATGTCGAAGCGGCAAAAATAAATAGCGTGTAAGAAAATCCTTTTAAGAGGGGATAGGTTTGGAAGCCCAAAGCGAGCAAGGCAAAAAAGAAAATGAGTAAAATAGGAGCAAAAGAAACACCTAAAATAAAGCAGATGGCTGCGCCAAGGCCCGCGAGCAATCCCAAGCCTAGACAGGCCTGACCCAAAATGTGTTTCATGTGTAATAGGTTTATTTTGATAAAAATAACGAAAATAAATTAGTTGACTCCGGCTTCATCCCCTAACTTTAAGGAAATAAACCGTTTAACATGAAAAACTTTCGATTAATTGCCTTGGTATGTTGCCTAGGTGCCCTTTTTCAAGCAAATGCTGCCACAGTAGATAGCCTTGACGTTCCCAGCAAAATCATGAATAAGGCTTACAAAGCCGCTGTTGTTTTACCTGCATCGTATGCTAAATCCAAAGCGGCCTATCCTGTCCTTTATTTATTGCATGGAGGTGGTGGACACTTCAGCGATTGGTTGAAATTAACTCCTGATAAATCGCTCGTACAGAATTTGGCAGATCAATACAACTTTATCGTGGTGATGCCAGAAGGTGAAACCTTTGGCTGGTACATGGACAGCCCGGATCCATCAAGCCAATTTGAATCGTATATCATCCGAGAAGTATTACCTAAAATCGATGCCACTTACCGCACAGTAAAAAGCGAAAAAGGCCGTGTCATCACAGGTCTATCCATGGGCGGCCACGGGGCAATGTATCTTTCTACGCGACACCCGGATTTATTCGGTGCAGCAGGAACGATGAGTGGTGCAATGGACATGAATTATACTAAATTCCGCGTGAACGAAACCTTTGCGAAATCTCTACAAGATCGCTTTGCTAAACTGTTCGGTACATCGGATACATCGAACGACTTATTTGTCAAAAATTCCGTCGTCAATATGTCAGAGCAAATCAAAAAGAACGGCCATCCCATCATCATCGACTGCGGAGTAGACGATTTTTTAATTGATGTGAATCGCGAATTGCATCGCCGATTAGTTTACAACGGAACCCCACATGACTTCACGGAAAGACCAGGTGCCCATACATGGGATTATTGGCAAAACTCCTTGCCTAGTCATTTCTTGTTCTTTCAAAAAGTATTCAAAGCTAACGGCGTTTCCGTTCAATAATATGTCCCAAAATTCTCCAGTAGCCATCATCACGGGTGCCGCCCGCGGCATCGGTTTCGCAACAGCCCAATTATTTCAGCAAAATGGCTACCGCGTTGCATTAGTCGATAGAGATGAGAACGAAGTAAAAAAGGCTTCGGCTGAAATCACGCATTCCATCGCCATTCCCTGCGATATTTCTGTGCCAATGGAGGTGGATCAGATGATTAAAACGGTGTTGAAAATATTCGGGAGAATTGATGTACTCGTCAATAATGCAGGGGTGGCAGAATTTAAACCCTTGGAGGAAACCGATTTTGACTGCTGGCGCAAAATTATGTCCACGAATTTAGATGGGGTATTTTTGTGCACACAAGCCGCGATTCCTGCCTTGAAAGAAACGCGAGGTGCGGTGGTAAACATTGGTTCTATTTCGGCTGTTCGGGCAAGTACTTTGCGTGTGGCTTATGGAACATCTAAAGCCGCGGTGGTGCATTTAACTAAGCAATTTGCGGTGGAATTAGGGGATTTTGGCGTTCGTGTAAATTGTGTTTCTCCAGGTCCCGTAAAGACGCAATTAGCGGCCGCGGTTCATTCCCCAGAGATTATTACGGCCTATTACAATGGCATTCCGCTGAACCGTTCGGCCACAGTAGAAGACATTGCAGAAACAGTCTTTTTCTTATGTTCAGATAAGGCAGGTTATGTAACAGGCCAAATGATTACCGTAGACGGTGGCTTCGACGCCGCCGGCGTGGGTTTACCCGCTTTGCGTGCCAAAAGATCTAGCTAAATTGGAAAATTAGCGGAAACAAAAAGCTAACTATCGCTGCCCAAATCGCATACAATGGCAAGTAAGCCGTCATTCCGCGCTCGACTTCTTCGATCGAATTTTGGCCCCTTAAAAAGCCCCATAGCTTCTTAGTAGCAATCATTAAATGGACCATCACTAAGCTGTTACTTCCTAGTACGGCTAAGCGATTCGGACTAATGCCAAACTCCGCAAGCCTAAACCCAATGGCCGACAAGGCAATTCCATTATCCAAAATGGCTAATACGGCTAATGCGAATAAAAAATACTGATGAATCCGCGAGGCATTTACTTTTGTCGCCTCCCCCAAAGAGAACAAAATCAAGGCCATCACCCCGATCAAAATACCATTAAACACTAATAGAAATTCTCGGTCATTATAAGGATCCTTTCCAGTGTAAAGAATAGCACCTAAAAATAGAGCCAATGTAAGCGTTACCAATGGTGTAAAAATACGAGCAATAACGGGAGATATTTTACTAACAAGACTAGCGTTTTGGTGTACTAATAATGTTGCTAGTAAAGGAACCGATGGCAATACCGAAAGAACTACATAGCGGAAATACCATTTTTCAATCTCTATTTCGATCAATTTAAATAGATTCAACGTCAATGCCGTAAACAAACCTCCAGCTAAACCTATCACCGCAGTCATCACCACTAAATCCCCGTGATAACGCAAAAAGTCCATGCGCTTCGAAGCATCATTTCCCGCGAAAAGATAGCCCACCACCAGCCAAATCATAATAGGAATATGCAGGCAGGTCAATAGGAGCGTCGTGCTTGCTTCAGGCAATAGATTAATGAAGACAATGGAACTAACTAGTATCAGTAGCGGTGCACGCAAGTGCACCAGCGACAAGCCTTGCTTGTAAGCAAAATAAGCTCCTATTCCTGGCATCACCATAAAGGATATATTGCGTGGAAAATAACGATCATGGTCCAGTAAAAAGAAGTCCGGAAATTGCATGAAAAAAGCCGCAATTAGGGCCACAATGGTCAATAAAACCCAATCTCCTTTCGTGCCCCAAGAAGTAGAGGAAACAGACAGGCGCTCATGCCAAACTTGGGCAGTTGATGAATCAGATATCTGCGGATAAACGGCTTGAAAAGCACGACTAAATGCAGTGGGATTAGACCGGTATAATTGTTCTAAAACGCTAGGTTCTGTGATGTGTTGAATAATTTGCTGTTCCATTTCATACGAAAATTAACTATTCTCTAATTCACTAATTCATAGAATTAGTGAACGGCAAATAGCATCGATAAACGGTCGATTAAGGCTTTCGCTTTGCCTTTAACTCTGCCGCTTTTTCCTTCGATACACCAAACACTTTTCCTTCTACGGCATCCGAAAGAAATCGATCTATATATCCTTCGCTAGTCTCCGTATTATCTTTATACTTCTCCCGCAAGGCCTCTAATTGCTTGTGCAATGTTTTGCGAATCACGTCATAGGCCGGATCATTATAGACGTTTTTTAATTCCAAAGGATCCTTTTCGCGGTCAATTAATTCCCATTCCCCTGCCTTAAAATAGTAGTGAATTAACTTGTATTTTTTAGTCACAATTGCATAATGGCGATTGACCATGTGTTCAGCAGGGTATTCGTAATAATGATAATACACCGCATCCCGCTTCCACGGTTTTCCTGTCATTAAAGGAATTAAGCTCTGGCCTTGCATATCGGCTGGAGCTGGAATACCCGCAACATCCAGAAAAGTTTGGGCAAAATCGAGGTTCTGAACTAAAGCATCGGACTTTTGGCCTGCCTGAATATGTCCAGGCCATGAAACCAATAAAGGCGTTTTAAAGGATTCATCGTAGACAAAACGCTTATCAAACCAGCCATGTTCCCCTAAATAAAACCCTTGATCAGAAGTATACACAATCAGCGTATTTTCCATCAATTTATGTGCTTCCAAATAATCCAATAATCTACCTACATTCTCATCCAAAGCGCGTAAAGTGCCTAAATAATCTTGCATGTAACGTTGAAATTTCCAACGCATTTTGTCTTGCTCATTCATCGATGGATAAGCCTTCTTAAACGCTGCATTGATGCGGTCGTATACACGATCAAAATTCGCTTTTTGACTCGCATTTAAGCGACCCATCTCTGCCTTAAAGCGTAGTTTATCAAATCCAATTTCTGGAATCTTAAGCGAATCCATCGTTGCCGGATAAATCTTGTTATCTCCCGCCCAACTCATGCTCGTCAAGATATTCATTTCAGCCTCTTTTGCCGATGAAGTTCGGCCAGCATAATCATCAAAAAGAGTCTTGGGCTCTGGATAGACTTTTTGCGTCATTTCATCCAAATGCCGTTCAGCCATTAACCAAGAACGATGGGGAGCCTTGTGTAAATACATCAACATGAAGGGCTTATCCTCCTTTCGTTCCTTTGAAAGCCAATCCAGGGTCATGTCCGTAATGATGTCGGTCACATACCCGGTTACCTTGATATTGCCTTCATTTTTAGTGATGAAATCTGGGTTATAATAATTCCCTTGATCGGGAAGAATCTTAAACTGATCAAAGCCTTTGGGATTATTTCCAAAATGCAGTTTGCCAAACATCGCCGTCTGATAACCGTTCGCTTGCAAAATCTGTGGGAACGTTCGGTTCGTAGTATCGAACTTAAAGTGATTATCTACTTTGCCATTTAGGTGGGAATGTTTCCCGGTGAGAATCGTAGCACGGCTAGGTGCACAAATGGAATTCGTTACGGAAGCATTTGTAAATAAAATGCCCTTCTTTGCAATTCGATCAATATTAGGTGTTGAAATAAGTCGCTGATCATAGGCAGAAATGGCCTGGTAAGCATGATCATCTGACATAATGAAAATAATGTTTGGGCGTTTGCTAGGCAAATGTTGACCTAGCGTAGCTTGACTAAAAAACCCAACAAAAACCCAAACAAGTATTTTCTTCATCTTACTTTAATTTCATATTCACTGGATCCCATTGAATGATTTTCTTTTGGAAATAACTTTCGTTACACGCTAATGCTGGAGCAGCGGCTCTAAATCCAAACGTCGCATCTTCCACCACTGATGTACCATTCCGAATCGCATCAAAGAAATGCGTGAAGTGGTCCACGTGCTCATCATAGCCTGGAGGAGCTTTGAAAATCACATCCTCTTTAATCGGACGTTTGCGTTGTGTCTCTGACCATTTCGCATTGTATTCGCGGGTCATTTCTTCTTGCATACTTTTCGAGAAGGTAAACACCGAATCATAGCCCCCAAAACCAGGTGCTTCAGGCATAATGCTATGCTTCACAGAAATGGTGTTTCCTTTCACATCCATTACTCCCTCTGAACCGATCAATCGAATCACCTCTTGACCACCGGTTCCACTGACAAAATTCACTTGAAGCGTTAATTGAAACGCTGGATGCTCTGCCGTGTTCCCATATTGCATGACACCTGACATCACATCTGGCAAGTTCCGGCCGTCATTCCAATGACTAAATTGACCTGTAGAGAATATCGTTTCTGGCCCCTTAGAGTTCGTCATAAAGTGGGTTCCAGATAATAAGTGGATAAATAAATCCCCCGCTACACCTGTTCCTACTTCTTTGAATGCACGCCACCAGAAGAATTTTTTCGCATCAAATTCCATTTTAGCTGTCGCCTCAATGAATCGACCCCAATCGCAAGTGGATGCGTCAGCATCTTTTGGGATCGTATATTCCCAAGCGCCTATGGAGCTTTGGCGATCATATACCGCATTCACCATATTTAATTTACCAATCTCGCCAGCCGCTAACATCTCTTTCGCCTTAGCTAAACCGATGCTGCTCACACGCTGAGACCCCACTTGCAAGACTTTTCCGTATTTCTTTTGGGCTTGAATAACCTTGTGACCTTCATCGATTTTATAGACCATCGGTTTTTCACAATAAACGTGCTTTCCTTTGGCCAAAGCATCTAAGGTAATACGCGCATGCCATACATCGTGCGTAGCGATAATTACCGCGTCGATATCCGAGCGGTCTAATAATTCTTTGTAATCACGTGTGGTATATAAGTCCTTGCCATACAATTCCTTCGCGTTTTCAATACGTCCCGTGTACAAATCACAAATGCCGGCTAATTCCACACCTGGCACTTTCAAGGCAGAGGCTAAGTCAAAATGACCTTGTACCCCAAAACCAATCACCCCTAAGCGAATCTTTTCACCCACCGAGATGCGTTTTTCATAGGTCAAAATGCGTTCTTCCGCTTTCTGTTGTGCTCCTAAAGAAGCAAAAGGCGAAGAGGCCGCCACGAGGCTAGTGGCCCCAATTTGTTGTAAAAACTTCCGTCTAGAAGCTTGGCTATCTTTGTTCATAATTCATAGGTTTTTGCTAAATATACACAATTTATCAATCTTCAAGCGCATAACGCACATAAGCAAATTTCTTGCCATCTGGACTCCATGAAGGCACATTGATCGTACCTTGCCCGCCATAAAAAGCCTCCGTAAGGTCTTTTACCGCTTTTGTTTTTAAGTCCAATAAACGCAGTTTGACTTGATGGCCAAAAGGGTGGGCTTGCTTTTGGTCCTCCATATAGGTAATTATGGTCGCCACTTGATTGTTAGGAGCAATGTGAGCAAACCAATTCGAATGCGCATCAAAAGTCATTTGTTCTGGCTCTGATCCATCTGCCTTCATTCGCCAGATCTGCATCATCCCAGACCGAAACGAATTAATATAAATGTATTTCCCATCTGGCGCATATTCCGGGCCGTCATCTAAACCTTCCGTAGAAGTTAATCGAATTTCTTCTCCTCCATTCGAGGACATCGCATAGACATCGTAATTCCCATTTCTGGCCGCACAATAAACCATAGTCTTGCCATCCGGAGAAATGCCATGCCAATAAGAAGGGGTTAATGGAGTAAGCTGAACAGGATTTCCACCCTCTGATCCTACCTTGTAAATGAAAGAGGTGTGTTCTTTGATCTCTGATTTTGCACTCGATATATACAGCATTTTGCCATCAAATGAATAGCCGTGGTCATTGTTCGCCTTATCAACCGATCCCGTAGGTAATTCCCCTAGTTTCTGGCCAGTAGGACTTACTTTTTCGAGTTTCCCATAGGCATTAATCAGCAAATGCTGTCCATCCCTAGACCAATTAGGCGCTTCGAAATGACGTTTTTCTGTAAGAATTAAGGTTGATTTACCCGAAGCCAAATCATATATATACAAGGAGGAAATGACCTTCTTTCCTGCAGGTATCTGCGCAGACAGGGAAAGGCTGAATCCCAGCAAAAGAATCGCAATTTTTTTCATATTTCATAGGTTTAGACTACAAGATAGAAAAAAATTTAGCTTTTGATGTCCTGTCCGAAATGGATAATGTTGCCGCTATTGTCAAGTATGCTGAATTGACGCATGCCCCAAGGCATATTTTGGAGTTTTCCTTCCGGGTGAACAATTCCCAATGCGGAACATTCCTGGTACAAAACATCAATCTCATCCACGTTCACATAACAACCCGTATTCTTAGGAATACTTTCGTCATCACAGCACCACAAATGAATGTTAATCTGATCCCGGTAAAACATCAAGTACCCATCCCAAGCGGCATTGCTTTCAAACCCTAATTTTTCATAGAAGGCGATGGTCACATCCCGATCTAAATAGGCTAAAATGGGAGTAGCTTTTAATAATGACATATTAGAGTAGCAACAATACGATCGTTAAAACGGCCCCTGCTAAAGTGAAAAGCATCGCTTTTTTGAAAATGCTCGTCTTAGGCAAGAACATCCAGAAAGATGAAATCACAAAGAAAAACAAGGATAACCCAAAGAAGACATTCAAGTAAAACAAGGGATCATTTGTCGTCGCTTTATGCAATTTCGTCATCTTGTTCACAATGGCAGGTTGCTCACTTACGGTATAATCTGCCACACCCGTTTTCAGGTTATAGGTTCCTTGTTTGAAGGAAACGACATCACCTATCGTGGTGTCTGGCTTGAAGCCGCGCAAGTGTAATTCCTTCCCCAGCTCTTCATTGGGAAGACCCGGTTTCAATGATTGCACCTTGTGCACATCGCTCTTTAAAAAGCTCGTTTCTCTAAAGATTAAGATGATTCCACTGATGGAGTAAACCGCCATAATGCCGGCCAAAAAGAAGCCTAAATAACGGTGATAAGTACGCATTTTCGTTGAAA
>ERZ650308.1202-NODE-1202-length-13574-cov-8.720024_pt1 | contig 13574 bp, 9 predicted proteins | sample MGYA00376244_ERZ650308 | MGnify/ENA primary metagenome ERZ650308 (study PRJEB26733, sample SAMN07839295) | wastewater metagenome | biome: small river; feature: stream; material: water | place: USA: North Carolina | collected 2016-04-26 ...
CTGAAGAGTTGCGTTCTCGCTGAGGCCAACCTGTGAGGCAATCTCGCGGGTCGACTTCTCTTCATACATGGAAGCCAAAAGAACTTCGCGGTGACGCGGGTTCAACTTGCTCAGGGCAAGGCGAACGATCGCGGCGTCTTCGATGTGCTCCATCTCGCTGCCAACTTCGGCGTCGTTTGAAGCAGGCTCGGCGATCTCATCAATGTTGTTGATGATCGCGCGACCAGAAGCACGGATGACGTCTAGGCAGAGAAGGCGAACCTTCCACTTCAAGAAACGAAGGACACCGATCTCTGAGTCGAGCTCAGGCAGGGTCACCATTAGATAAAGGAATGCGTCCTGAACAACTTCGTCAACCTGGTGCTGGCTGCGCAAGAAGCGGCGAGCGTGACGTTCAAGGTGCGGACGGAAGCGGGTATAGATGTTGGCGAAGTCTTGGGCAGACCAATCCTTAAGCACCGCTGCGCCGTGCGCGCGGAACTCAGGGTTCTCGACGTCGTCTAGTGACTCGTCATCCCATTCAGCCATTGGATCCATACCTTTTAGTTTGTCAGACAATGTAGGTAACGGGCTAGAGGGCAGATTATTACGAACCACAACGATTTAGGATTGTTATCAACGCTAGACAGGGGATCTAAGTTATGAGCAAGTTCGATAAAGCATTTTGGCAGCGCACCGCCTGGGTTGCTCCAACCGTTGGTTTGGCACTCATCTGGGTGATGTCTCGCGTTGGCGCGGTCTTGCCAAAGATCATGGGCGACGAGCTCACCTACAGCACCGATGCTCGCCACCTGCCGCTCGCGCAATCTGAGGTGCCGAACTATCTGTTCAACATCATCTTCAGCACCACCAACGTCTGCGGCTATGGCTTCTATGGTTGCGCCAAGACCATCAACATGTTCTTCTTGGTCGCGCTCTGCGCCGTGATCTATTTGGCCGCTCGCCTATTCGCCGGTCGAGGCATTTCGTTCGCCGTCGCGATGCTCACCATGCTTGGCCCGATCTCGAGCTATGTTTCTTATTTCACCCCAGACCTGATGTTCTATTTCGCCGCTTCGCTGGTGATTTATTACCTATTGAAAATGGATGAAAGTGCCGCGTGGTGGCGCTTCGCTTTGATCGGCGTCGGCATCGGCTTGGTCACCTTGATCAAGCCTCACGGCTTGTTCTTGATTCCGCCGATTGTGCTCTATGTGATCTACCTAGCGATCAAGGCAAAGGACCGCCGCGTGCTTCGCGCGATCGCAAACTCGGTCTCGTTCGTAGTCGCTGCTTTTGTCGTCAAGCTAGGGCTAGGTTTTGCCTTCGCCGGCCAACGCGGCCTCGTGCTCTTCGGTGGCAACTATGACGGTGCCGCAACCAAGGTGGTGGCCTCGGCTTCGACTCCGGCAGCAGACATCGTGGGCAGCACCGCTTCCAATATTTCAACGGGTGCCGCAGCGGCAGCCTTGCCGGCCAACCCGGTTGCAGCAGCGTGGTCATTTGCCAGTGGCGAGTGGGTCGCTCCCCTAGGCTCGCAGCTGCTCTTTCACCTTGCCTTCTTGCTGATCTTCTTCGGTCTGCCGGTAATCGTTTTGCTTCGCCAGTTCGTTGCCGCGCACCGCACGGTCGAGGCAACCACCGCCACCGATCGCCTATCGGTTTTGATCACCTGGTCGACCGTCGTGTTGCTGGCCGTCAGCGCGATCTTCGTGGCCGCCGCTCCGGCTTGGGGTGAAATGATCAGCGACCGTGTAATGGTCCGCTACTACGAATACATCCTGACGTTTGTGGCCCTTGCGGCAATCAGCGAGCCAGCCCTAAAGGCCAAGTTCAGCAATGTCAGCAAGTGGGTTTGGCTGGGCGTTTTCGCCGTGGTCTTCGCCGTCGCGCTGCCATCGATGAACACCTTGGTGCCACCACTATTCACCGACTCATCCTTGATTGCATCGGTTTTGAAATCAGGGATGACCCTGTGGACCTTCGCGATTCTCACCCTGATTTGTTTGTTCCTCTGGTTCAGAAACTCGGAGCAGGGCGCCAAGATTTGGGCGTTCGGAATGACCTCGATTGTGGTTCTGGTTTTCGCAATCAGCAGCTATGTGAACATGACCGTGCCGAGCTCAATCGTCGGTGTCTACACCCATGCCTCACGCTGGACTCACGACAACCTAACCGACGCCCAGAAGCACGGACTAATCATTTATGGCAACGTGAAGCCAAACGTTCAGCAGGCACAGTTCTGGGTGGATGACGCTACGGTGACCGGCCAGGCTTTCCCTGAGGGCACCGAGGTTGACCTGACCGCTGTTCCAGAAGGCACCTACATCTTGGCTATCGGAAATCTTGGTTTCAAGGGCAACGGCAAGGTGATTCACAAGGAAGACACCTTCTTGGTTGCTCAGGTGACCAAGTAGGTTTTGGCTAAAGTCCCAGAGCTTCGCTCACAGACATAAAGAAAAGGCCCCGCGGTTGCGGGGCCTTTTCTTATGCTCAGAGATTACTTGGTGAACTTCACGGCCACGGTGTTTGCCGCTGCATACTTTAGGCCGGTGAGGCTAGCCGAAACCCAGCCAGCTGAAGCCGAACCAGTTGCGGTGCCGCCGGTTGACTTGACCTTCAGGGTTCCACCCTTTGAAAGGTTGAAGACACAGCGTGCAAAATCATCGGCTAGCACTAGGTCTAGCGAGCCAGAGTCTGCCTTGCCATCCGGGTTGTTTAGAAGACCATTGATGGTCTGCTTTAGCCAGCCACTGTTGTTGCCAGCGGTGAAGTTGTCGGCGATCATCGCGTCGGTGGCGATTAGGCCAGCAACACCAGCTGAAGCCTTGCACTTGGTTGACTGGGTGATGCGCGAGTCATCCTGGTTGGTGACCGACCAGAAGGTGCGGATGCCGCTGGCCTTGTTGCCGGCAGCGGTGCGAAGTGCGGTCACGTTCGAGGTGGTATCTAGCGAGTAGTCGAAGTTGCCGCGAGGCGCGCCGCCGACGTTTAGACCCTTAGGCACCTTGTTGGTTGCCAACTTGATGCTTAGTTGCTGAACCGAAACCGGAGCACCCTCGATGCCGACGGTGATTTGGTTGGTGCCGCTCGCCTTAGCCACCGAAAGGGTTGGCTTGGCCAAGCGACCCGAGAAGAACTGGGCGGTTGGCTTGCCTAGGCGGAAGCTCAGGCCGATGCGGCTTGACGGTTCGAAGTTCTGAAGTTCGCCACAGGCGCCATTCTCAACCCACGCGCAGTTGAGTTCGCGCTGGTCATCGATGTATGTCTTGGTGCCGACCTTGGTGATCTTCGCAGCGCTGTATGCACCGTTGGTGACGGTGTATGGGTTGACGATTGCCGAGAAGGTGTTGGCGGTCAGCTTGCCGTTGGTGATCTGAACCTGAACCTCGACGCTCACGGCATAGGTGCGGCCGTCGATGCCAGCCCAAAGTGTGGTCGCGCCACCGGCAGGGATGCCTGCGGCAGCCGCAGCTGCGTTGACCTTAGCGGTCGGGGCATCAATCTGACGGATGAAGTTGGCCTTGGCCATTGAGCCCGAAGCAACGTTCACGCCCTCGAGGCAGAGGATCTGTGCGGCATCGGCACATACAGGCAAGACATAAGAACCGTTGAAGGTGCTGTTCGCAACATTCGAACAAGGAGCTTCACCGAGGGTCTCGCAGAGCTGGTCCTTCGAGTTGAAGAGCACGCTGTAGCCCTGGCTGCTGGTGAAGTTCTCTTGGCTGTCGACTGCGAAGGTGGTCTTCGAAAGGCCGTCGGCGGCGGTTGGCCAATAGACGGCTGCATTCGCGGCAGTCGCCAGGCTAAGAGTTGCGACCGATGCGGTCATGACAAGAATGGCCTTCAGGGCCCCACGCTTTAGGTTCATGGGCTAAATCTATTCGGTGAGAACTATTTTTCGCGGTAGGTGACCGGACAGAGCCTTAATTGACTGGCTTAACCTAAGGAAACTTAAGGGTTTTAACAGGGTCGTCTGACAGAATGGGACTTGTAGATGTAAACCAAGCCGTCTACACAGGGAAAGATTCGGGACCCATGAATTCGGGGCCTCGGGTCTTTTTCCTTTTAACCTCAGGCTTCACACCTTTGCCACATCGGGGTTAGCCTTATCCAATGACCAAACGCGTGGCATTCGTCACCTTCTATTACGAGGCCTGGGATTCCCTTGCCGAGGTTCATCAGCGCATGCTCGATGACCCGCGTTTCGAAGTCTTGGTCGTAGCCATCCCCCGCAAGCTGACCGGTGATTCTGGCTGGGATGACGCATCCGGGGTCTCAGATTTCTTCGCCGCCCTTGGCATCGACCACGTGATTGGTTCTGCCGACGCGAGCGAGCTGCGCGATTGGGCGCCCGACTATGTGTTCATCAACTATCCGTGGCAGCGCAACTATCAAAAGTCCTACCGCGCCGACGAGTTGGTCAAGTTCACCCGCATCGCATACGTGCCTTATTACTCGCTGCCTTTGGTCAACGAACCCGACGCGATAGGTCGCCCGGTTTTGCCAGGCCCGGATGGCCGTCCCGGCGTTGCCGGCCACCTCTATCAGCAGCGGTCGCACCAGTTGGCATCGTTAGTTTTCACTCAGGATCGATTCGTGCGCGAGGGCTATGCCTTGACTTCACGCGGGGCCGACCACGTTTTCTTCACCGGTTCGCCAAAGGTCGACGCTTTGATCAGTGCTGCTGGCGAGATTGCCGTCGAATCAGCGGCTCATCGTCACGCCGGCGGTGGTCGCACCAAGGTGGTTTGGGCTCCGCACCACAGCTATTCTCCACACTGGTTGAACTTCGGAACTTTTGCACAGAACTACCTTGAGGCGCTTGACTGGGCGACAGCGCATCCTGAAATTGATGTGGTGCTGCGGCCACACCCGTTCATGTTTGGCACCCTGGTTGATCGCGAGGTGATTAGTGACTCTGACTTAGATGCTTGGCTTGCTGCCTGGGATGAGTTGCCGAACACAACGATCGACTCGGCCTCAGGACCTGCCGAATTATTTGTTGCCTGTGACGTGCTGTTGACCGATGGAATTTCGTTTTTGGCGGAGTATCCGCTGGTCACCGGAAAGCCTTCGGTGTTCATCGAGAACCAAGGGCACTGGGACTTCTCGGAGCTCGGCGAATTGGCAGCTCAGGCTTCAGTGCGCTTGAATTCCTTTGCCGAGTTCGTTGCGGGATTCGACTTTATTCTCGAGGCGGGGTTGCCTGATCGTTCGGGCGAGATCGCTGCACTGCGCGATGCATCCTCGCCGTATCCGGGTGAATCAGCTGCACGCATCATCGAAATCGTTGCTGCCGACCACTCGGCTTTAGTTGACCCATCCGTGGTCACCGAAGTGCCATGGGAGCGCCAACCCGGACGCGAACCGCTCGAGGATTAAAGATGACAAAGGCAACGGCAAGATTGCTGCTCAGGCAGTTCACTGACCCGATTGTGCTGATTCTGTTTGCCGCGACGATTGTGTCAATGATTGCCGGAGATGTCACGGATGGGTTGATTATCTTGGCGATTATTGTGCCGAGTGGTTTGCTCAGCTTTTGGCAGGAACATCGCGCCGGCGAAACTATGAAGGCCTTGATGGCTCGGGTGCAGGTGCACGTCGAGGTGATGCGCGGCGGGGTCGAGGTAACCGTGCCACTTGAAGAAGTTGTCGTCGGTGACGAGGTCTTGCTACGCGTTGGCGATGTGGTGCCAGGCGACCTGAAAATCACCGAAGCCTCGCGATTGCAACTTGATGAGTCTGCGCTGACAGGTGAGAGCTTTGCCGCCGAACGTGCCGCCGGTGAGATTGCTAGATTTGGCACCCACGTCGTTGCCGGGCAGGGCCGAGGTGTGGTCACTGCGATTGGCAAGGACACCGAGTTTGGCGCCCTCGAGGCCTCACTCGCGGGCAAAGATGTGAAGACGGCCTTCGAGAAGGGCATGACTCGTTTTGGCCTATTGCTGATGCGAGCCATGGTGTTCTTATTGGTTGGCCTGCTGGTGGTGAACATTGCCTTACATCGCCCACTGCTCGATAGCCTGCTGTTCTCGATTGCCTTGGCGGTTGGCCTCACGCCACAACTGTTGCCGGCCATCATCGCGGTTTCGCTGTCAGCCGGCGCCAAACGCATGGCGGCTCGGCAAGTCTTGGTGAAGCGTCTCGACTCCATCGAAGACTTTGGTGCCATGAACGTGCTTTGCACAGATAAGACCGGAACCATCACCGCCGGGGTCGTGAAGTTGGATGCCGCGGTTGGATCGGGTGGGTCAGGCTCTGGAGAAACTTGGGCCGGCTCTAACCGAGTGATGCGCCTTGCTTTCTTGAATGCTTCACTACAGCGAGGTTTTGCAAACCCGCTCGATGCGGCGATTGTTGCGGGGGCTGGGGATCAGAAACCCGGTCAGGTTTTAGGCGAGATTTCCTATGATTTTGAGCGCAAGCGCCTCTCGGTATTGGCCGAGGCTGATGGCGTCGCACAGTTAATCACGAAGGGTGCGTTTGCAAGCGTGTTGAACATTTGCAACCTGAGTGACTCCGAGCGTGCGGCCGCTCAAGTCGAGTTCGAGCGACTTAGCGCCGAGGGAAACCGAGTTTTGGCAATCGCGTCTAAGGTCTTGGGCACAGGCTCTGGATTAGGTGCCGGCCCGGCTCAGTCTCTGACAGTTGCCGACGAGGCCGAGATGACATTTGAAGGTCTGCTGGTCTTTATGGACCCGCCAAAAGAAGGTGCGGCTGCGGCCATTGATGAGTTGGCGTCCTTGGGCATCGAACTCTATTTGATCACCGGAGATAACCCGCTGGCCGCGAAGGCTATTGCCGGCAAAGTTGGTCTGCCAAACGAAAAGATCATGACCGGCGAACAGATAAAAGCACTCGGTGAGGCATCCCTGATACGCGCCATCGAGGGTTGTCGCGTTTTTGCTGAGGTCGAACCGATTCAGAAGGAGCGCATCGTCGCCGCCCTGCAGGCGACCGGCAACACCGTTGGCTATTTTGGCGACGGCATAAATGACTCGCCCGCGCTGAAGACAGCGGATGTTGGCATCTCGGTTGACACCGCCGTCGACGTCGCCAAGAACGCTGCGGCCATTGTTTTGCTTGCCAAAGATTTGAGTGTCATTGCCGAAGGTGTGCGACTTGGGCGCAGGACCTTTGTGAACACGATGAAATATGTTCGCGTTGGCGTTAGCGCTGCGTTTGGAAACATGTTGTCGATGGCCGTGGCGGCGATCTTTTTGCCATTCTTGCCACTGCTGCCGATTCAGATCTTGCTGCTGAACTTCATGACAGATTTTCCGGCACTGGCTATCTCAAGCGACTCGGTGGATGAAGAGGATATTCAAAAGCCGCACGCATGGAACATCAAAAACATTCGAAACTTCATGTTGGTCTTTGGTCTGATCAGCTCAGTTTTCGACATCATCACATTCTTGGTCTTAAGACTTGGTTTCAATGCCGGTGCCGAACTGTTCCGCTCGGGTTGGTTCGTCGAATCGACGTTCACCGAACTGGTCGTAATGTTGGTCCTGCGCACTCGCAAGCGTTTCTGGCGGTCGGCACCGGGCAAGGCGCTCTGGATTTCTTCGGCCGTGCTGGGCGCCTTGGTGATCTTGATTCCGTTCACCTTCGTTGGCAAGGCCCTACAGTTGGCCGAGTTGCCGCTGCCATTACTTACCGTTTTGGCGGGCCTGATCGCGATCTACGCGGCCATCAACGAACTCGCCAAGAAGCGCTGGCTCGTCGCCTAAGCGCGATGGTGGACGACCCACCGCATAGATGTCCTAGGTCAATGTTTCTCTTGGTCTATGGATGTTCATTCTGTTATCGAACCGCTTAATAAAACCCTTGCGTTTTACAACATAAAGGTTTTAGAATCATGACGTGGGCGGTATTACCTTCGATTCAGGTGCAATCATGGCTGGTCGCCCTGGACGATGAAACGCTTGCAACTGTCTTGGACTGCATCAGTGAGCTGACCCGGCAGGGCCCTCAACTTGGGCGACCACTGGTCGGCAAACTAAGCGGTTCAATAGTTGCGAACCTAAAAGAACTGCGGCCAATCACGAATCAGCATGGACACATCCGAATAATTTTTGCATTTGATCCAAAGCGTCAAGCGATATTGCTTTTAGCCGGCGACAAGAGAGGGCAGTGGGAGAAATGGTACAAAAAGCACATTCCAATAGCGGAGCAGATGTTTCTAGAGCACCTCTCGACGCTGTGACCTTGAAGGCCCAGTTCACCACCATGGACGAGGTTTTGAAGCAGCGCCCAGTTTCGGCCGAGGCCATGAACAAGGCACGAAGACGCAACCGGGCCTTTATTTTTGGAAACAGCCTCATGGCGATCCGCAAGGCTCGGGGCGTTAGCCAGGTGCAACTTGCTTCAACTCTCGAGGTTAGCCAGAATCGCGTGTCTCAAATCGAACGAGGTCAGATCGACAAAGCCCAACTGGACACGCTCATGAAATATGTCGAAGCCCTAGGCGGCAAACTGACCGTCACAGCTGAGATAGCGGACGAAACGATCGTGCTAGTTCAGAGTCGACCACTCACGGAATCGCCGGTTACTTGGTCGAAGTTGGTGAACTCGAAGGGCTAACCCCTGCAACGATAGTCAGCTTGCCCTCTGGGTCGTTTGGCTTTAGTTCAACCCAGGTGTTGCCCGGGGCTAGGTTGATTGCCGCACCTGATGCGTCGGTCAAGATGATGCGAGCGGTTTGGCTCGACTTAGACCAGAAAGCATCTACATACTTGCCGCCGGTGAAGACCCAAGCCTTTCCCTTGCCCACCAGAACGGCCTTCGGGATGTGCCCGTACTTTGGGTCGGCATAGCTGCGGTCTTCTTGAACATCGAGCACCACTACGTTGGCGGCGTGCAACTGCTCCTTGGTGGCTGAGTCGGTGTCAACCTTGCCATCCTGGATTCGCAACCACTGGCTGGCGTCTGCGTTCGGAACCCACTCGGCCAGAGCCGATGGGAAAGCCACCTTGATGCGGCTAACCGAGTTGCCGGTCGCTGCAGCGGTTGCCTTTGACAAGTCAGTCGCGAAGTCGAAACCTTGCTGAGGGGCAGCAATCTCTGGGTGGTTAGCGGCCAGCAACTTCACGTTGACCTGCACATTGTGTGGCGCCTCTCGAGTGGTTAGGCGACTGAAAGTGTGGTTGCCTTGCTCGCTGGTTTCGCTGGCGTTAAAGACCTTGGTCGCGCGCATCATGTTGACGAACTTGAGCTGACCACCCGAATAGCAAACGATGCCACCGAACTGGCTGATGATGTCTGGGTCCATCGGGCGAATCGAACGCACCGGAGCTACGCCGACGGCCTTGGCATCGGCATCCGTGGTTAGAAGCTGCGAGTGGAAGACGGCGACAAATCGGGTCAGGCCACCTTCGACCATCTCGTCGAAAACCATGTCGGTCTTGTTGAGGTTCTGCTGCGGGCGGGCCGCCTCGCTGTTGTCAACCTTGCAAGCCACGGATGGGCCGGTCAGCCCGTTGGCCTCGGGCGTGCCCTGCTCATACTGGACGCCGGTCAGTGGCGCGGTGACATAGACCTTCTCGGGTGTCGGGGTCGTGCCTGGCAGAGCGATGGTGCCGCCGGCACAACCGGTTAGGGCAAGTGCGGTGGCTGCAGTTGAGGCAAGAACTAGGGCGACGCGTGAGAACTTCATGCGGTTAGTTTATGTCGCCAACCTGAAATCAATACGTGTTTGATTCCCAAGTTCTGCTACTTGAGAACGGTTATTACTGCGCTCTTTGCTGAATCGATGCTCGTGCCAACTGCATTGCTGGCAACAACTGAGAATTGGTATTGGGTGCGCCCGCGAAGCCCCTTTACGGTGAGCGAGGTGGCATTGGCTGCAGCGCTGACCGTGCCAACCAAAGTAGCGCCAGACCAAACCTTTACCGTTTGGCTAAGCAGAGCACTCCCACCATCGCTGCTTGGCAAAACCCAACGCACGATTGCAGAGCGCGAACCCGCCGTGGCAACTACGCTGGTCGGCACTGATGGTGCGGTTGCAGTAGGAGCCGAAACCGAAGTCCAACCCGTTGAGCTACTGAACAAAAGACGGTTTGAAGTGCCGGTAGGCACGGCCCCAACTGCTCCCACTGAAGTCGCAGCAAGGAGCTCCTGGGCAACTTGGGTAGGCAGGCGATAACCTGTAGACAACATCAGCGCTACGACACCGGCGACGTGCGGTGAAGCCATCGAAGTGCCGCTGATGGTGTTTGTGGCGTTGGTAGAACCAATCCAGGTTGAAGTTATGTTTACACCTGGCGCAACAAGATCGACACAGGAACCGAAGTTGCTGAAAATTGCGAACTGATCATTGCGGTCCGATGCGGCGACTGTAATGGCGTTCGGGACACTGGCCGGTGACGAGTTGCAGGCATCGGCGGCACTGTTGCCGGCCGCAACCACGACGGTGACCCCTCGATTGATCAAGTTATTGATTGCAGTGTCTACGGTTGAACTAACTGGGCCGCCGAGGCTTAGGTTTACAACTGCCGATGTTCCAGAAACATAATTCTGAGCAATCCAATCTAGACCGGCTACTACGTTTGAGTAGCTGCCGGATCCGGCACAGTCAAGGACACGAACAGGGACGAGTTTGACCCCTTTTGCGACACCATAAGTGGTGCTGCCAATAGTGCCTGCCACGTGAGTGCCATGGCCATTGCAGTCAACAGTGCCATTGCCATCCAGGACAGCGGTAAACCCGGCGCCGACTCGGCCGCCGAATGCCGCATTTGCGTCATAAATGCCGGTGTCGACAACATAGGCAATCACGCCAGCGCCGGTGTTGGTGTAGTCATAAGTCAATGAAAGAGGCAAGGTTGACTGATCGATACGGTCAATTCCCCACGATGCCGCAGGCTCTGAGGTTTGAATTTGGGCCGTCGCATCTAATTCGATTGCGGCAACTGATGAACGCTTGGCCAGGGCAGCCGCCTGCTTGACAGTCATTTTGGCCACGAGGCCCTTGAATACGTGTGCAAAAGTGCGACCCACGGCAATCTTTGCAGCCTTTAGAGAGCTCACTTCATTGGCAACCACAGCACTCTCGTTGAATCGCACAAGGTAGTTTGCTTTAGGCCCTGCGTCAGTGGCATCAAGTGAAGGCTGACTAGTTTTGACCAAGTTGAGGACAACCTCAGGCTTTGCGGAACCAGCAGGTTTTCCCGTTTCGGTCGGCTTATTTGGATTCACAACTGCGTTTGAACCGTTGTTTGAATTTGAGTTTGACGACGGAGAACTTCCGCTCGAATTCGAGCTAACTGCGCCGTTGCCCCCAGAATTTGAGTTGCCATTTGCATTGGAATTGGCTGAGTTTCCACCGGCGTTCGAATTAGTGATTGCATTTCCGTTCGCGCCATCCTGGCCAGTGTTACCAGAGTTGTTTGAGGCCGTTGCCGGTGCATTTGGGAAAACGGAAAGATTGCCAGGGGTGTTCGAAGGTTTCGACGCTGCGTTCGAACCGGCCGCTGAGTTGCCATTTGAACCCGCATTGCTATTCGAAGAATTGCCTGACGTCTGAGTTGGCGAAGAAGTTGGCTTGCCGGCATCGACAGGCTTGCCCGCGAATAGCGGAAGCGCTGATGCCTGCGAGAGCCCTGCAATCGCAAGTAGGACTGCGGTTGCGCCAGACAGCAACTTCGAAGAAATCTTCATAGTTATATTCCACCACTTTTCGAGCGTTGCGGGAACGCTTAGTGGGGATACCCCCACATTTGGTGAGGTGTGCGCCTAAGAAACGGGCGCGTTATTCGATGATTGCCTTGAGGACCTTTAGGCCGTTAGCGAAGTTGTTTGCCATCATCTTGTCGAAACCTAGAAGGGTGCCCATTAGGTGCATCTTTAGAGAGCGGTCGCCGCTCATGGTCCAGGTCACGCGAGTGCCTTCGAACTCTGGCTCGAGGCAGTACTCGGTGTTCGCGATTTCGGTCTTTTTGTTGAAGAAAGTCATGGTCGACCGAATGCAGGTAGGGCCCGAAGAAATGATCTCCATGCGACCCTTGCCGATGCGCTTGCCGACATAGTCATAGGTGGCTCCCGGGCCGAAAGACTTTTCTGAAACCTTAGAGGTCACGGTCTTATCCATGGCCACAAATGGCGACCAGTCATCTAGGCGACCGAGGTCGTTTAGAACCTCGTGCACCTTTGCTGGGGTTGCCTCAATGAGGATGCTTGCTTTGGTTTCAAAAGGTCGATTAGCCATGCTTCGATTGTAGACAAAGACGAAAGAACCCCGGTCGAAGGACCGGGGTTCTTTGCGTGTTTCGTTACTTAATCCAGGCGGTTGCGTTCGCTGGCAACTTGCCTTCGACTACATCCTTGGTGGTCAACAAGACGGTACCCTTTGGCAGCTTGAACGGCTTGCTACCGAAGTTGGTGACACACTGCCAGCCGTTAGGGCGCTTGAAGTGCAGAACCTCTGGAGCAAGCGGGTGCTTGACCCACTTGAACTGCTCGGCACACTGCAGTTCGCGGCGAATGCGCAAGGCGTCGCGATAGAGGTTCAAGGTCGACTTGGCGTCCTTGTCTTGCACCTCAACGTTGACATCCTTGAACCACTCTGGCTGCGGCAGGTGGGCGCCGCCAGGGCCGAAGCCGAATGATGAACCGGTCGAGGTCCATGGCATTGGCACGCGGCAACCGTCGCGACTGATGCTGCCTTCGCTGCGGAACCACTGTGGGTCTTGCATCTGCTCGGATGGAATGTTCAACGGCTCGTGCAAACCGAGCTCTTCACCTTGGTAAAGGTAGGTTGAGCCAGGTAGAGCCAAGATGAGCATGCTCGCAGCGCGTGCGCGAGCCAGACCCAAATCAAAGTTGATCTTTGACTCGCGATCGGCAGAGCGGAACCACTTAGGCAGGTTCTTGTTGATTTCTTCAGACAAACCAAATCGGGTTGCGTGGCGAATCACATCGTGGTTTGAGAACACCCAGGTGGTAGACGAACCGGTTTCATCGGCCGCCTTCAACTGGTAATCGATGGTCTCTTCGAAGCGCTTCTTGCTCCACGGGGTGCCCAAAAGATCGAAGGCAAATGACTGACCTAGACCCTCGGTGCTTGCGTAGCGGGCGCGGCGGTTGGCGTGCACCCAAGCTTCGGCAACGGCAACGCGCGGTGGGTCGTACTGGTTGTAAACCTTGCGCCAGTCGGCGTAAATCTCGTGCACAGCATCGCGGTCGAACAGGTCGTCGGTGCCGTCGTTCTTCATCACCGATAGATCGTAAGACGAACGCTCAGGCAGGTGACCGTTCTTTAGGTCTTTGACCAGCGCGTGGGCAACGTCGATGCGGAAGCCGTCGACACCGCGGTCTGACCAGAAGCGCGCGGTCTTGATGAAGTCGTCGCGAACCTCCTGGTTATCCCAGTTGAAGTCTGGCTGCTCCTTGGCAAATAGGTGCATGTACCACTGGCCAGGGGTGCCGTCTGGTTCGGTGATGCGGGTCCAGGCGGTTGGGCCGAAGTGGCTAATTAGCTCGGATGGACGAATCTCGCCATTCTCACCCTTGCCGTCGCGGAAGATGTAGCGGTCGCGCTCTTTCGAACCCTTAGGCGCCTTGAGGGCAGCCTGGAACCATTCGTGCTGGTC
>ERZ650308.1203-NODE-1203-length-13568-cov-17.013173_pt1 | contig 13568 bp, 8 predicted proteins | sample MGYA00376244_ERZ650308 | MGnify/ENA primary metagenome ERZ650308 (study PRJEB26733, sample SAMN07839295) | wastewater metagenome | biome: small river; feature: stream; material: water | place: USA: North Carolina | collected 2016-04-26 ...
GGATGAAATTAAAGATGGAAAAATTTAGTTTTTAGTTTATGTGTTAATTGTAGTTAAAAAAAGCTACTCCTTTCGGGGAGTAGCTTTTTTGTTTTTAAAAAGTATATATCTTCTTAATTAGTTCTGAAGTTCCAAACCTGTCCTCTTGTCTCCCCACCTTTATTGTCTTTCACGACAACTCTCCAATAATATTGAGTAGCGGCTTGTAAGGCTGTAACTTCTAAAGTGTTGGCTGAAATATTATCTCCATTAACAACTTTAGTCGTTGGCGGGTTAGTAGTTCCTAAATACACATCATACTTAATCACATCAGCTACATCGGCATCAGAGGCAAACCATTTTAAGTTAACAGTTGTCCCGGTAATAGTAGAATTAATTTCAGGCTGAATTACTTCTGGTAAAAATGGTAAATGATTGGCTACTGCTTCCCCTTCGGTATAAAAACTAAAAGTTCCAGAATAGGCACTTGATGCATTTTTACTATCTGTAGCTTTTACTCTCCAATAATACGCTTTACTTTTAACTAAAGTAACTGAATGAGTTCTAGCTGACACATCTGAAGTGCTTACAATTTGACTAAATTGATTGTCAGTTGCAATTTGTATTTGATAAACAATAGGATTGTTTTCGGCATCAGTTGAAGCACCCCATTCAAAAGTAACTACATTGTTGATGCACAACAAACTATTAGTTGGCGCAATTAATGAGGGTACAGAAGGCGCAGTATTTATTGGTTCGGGTGTTGGTGTTGGTGTATCAGAACCACCGCCTCCACAAGAAATAAACAAAAAGGCCATACTCGCTAAATAAATAATATTTCTCATATTTATTCTTTTACAATGGTTAAACTTACTGGGTTTTCTAAAAGTACTTTTGCAAAATACACCCCAGCCGATTCTTTATCCAAATTCAATTGTACTTTGGCATTCAAAACGGTATACATACCTTTTGAAACTAATTGCCCATTCAAATTATACAATTCAATTGCTATTTCTTTTTGATTTGATGGTATATTAATATTAATTATACCGTTCGTTGGATTTGGATATCCTGTAAAACCGAATAATGGATCAGCAATTGTTGTTGCAAATATACCTTCACAAGCTTTAGCTGATTTTATTTCTAAGAAATCTCCTTGAACTACAGGTACAATAAAATTTGATGCTGAAGTTTCAAATTGTGACGTCCCATTGATTATAATTTCAAACGGTGCTGTACCTTCCATAATTTGTACAGAAGCTGTATTAGAATTCACAGATGATTTTCCAGTTAGAGAGGACCCTTTTCCAATTGTTAGACTGTAACATTGCTCGAAGTTGGTTTTCCCCGGAATAGTGATACAAACTGAGTAAACTCCGGGCGCCAAATTAGAAATGGTCAAACTATTATTAGTAAAATTATAATTAGTACCATTTATAGAAGCAACATAGGCATAGGTTTGAGCTGCATTAATTACTATTTGTCCATTGTTTTTATTGGCACAGGTTTCCGCTTTTGATTCTATACTAAAATTATCTGCAGGCAAAACAAACGGCGCATTAGCTCCAAAAGCTTGTTTATTCCCGTAAATCTTGAATTGACCTGGTAATACGTTTATAGGATCATTTACATTGACTACATTCAAACTTGAATTATCCATTAAGTTGAACCATTCTCCAGCATAAGGAAATCCAGTCGGAACACTTTTACTGGTTACATCAAAATTTGCAACAATTACAACATCTTTCAAACTAGTTGCTGGAATCGTAGCATCTGTAATTTTAATAGTTTGCAATAATGAACTTGCATTAGTGATTGTAGCTGTACCTGAAAAAACAGCTTCAGTGGTTTTTAACTGAATCATCTTAGCCCAATCCGAATAAATTTTAAATCTATTGCTATTTGCAAGCCAATTATTAGTCCATTGTAATTGAGGTTTTTTATCTAATTTACAGTCGCCTGATGTAACATCAGTAGGTAAATTTACCGTACCGTTATTACAGGTAAAAATGGAATCGTCATAGCCTAATTCGCCAAAATGCCAAATCATTTTTGGTCCTGGAACCAATAAAGAAACAGCTCCAATAGCTGACATTCTAGACAAAGCAGTATTTACTGTTTTTACGTTATGATTTGTGTTAGAACTATTTCCAGATTGCAGGTTTTTATACATCAAACGTTCTTCATCATGACTTTCAGGGTACCCTATTAATCTATGGTTAGTAAAACCTCTGCTAGTGCTATTCATTCTGGAAATATTGGCAGTATACCCCATAGATAATTCATTATATTCTGAAGTCATTTTACCCCATAACATAACCCCTTTACTTGGTGTTTCCGAAATTCTATAATTAGCCCATTCTTTCTCTTCTGAATCAGTTCCTAAATGTTCAAAAATAACATAATGTGTTGGATCTAAGTTCCAAGAATAATCGGCATATGATTTTAACAAATCTACTCTGTCTTGTTGGAACGCATTGGTACAAGCATCGCCGTTTACAGCGGTACAATTTTGTGTAAATCCTTTAGTTAAATCCCATCTAAAACCATCGATTTTAAATTCTTTAATCCAATGTTGTATTACGCGCTTTGTGTAGTTTTGAGTTCTTGATTGTTGATGATTAAAATCTTCTCCTACACTATAACTGTGCTTGGCTACAGTATTAAAATACGGATTTTCAACCGATGGACTACCCCAACCATCGCCATCAGGATCATTCATCCACATTCTGAGCATTGGATTTCTTCCAAAAGCATGATTCAAAGCCACATCTAAAATAACGGCAATGCCGTTTTGATGGCATTTGTCAATCAATTCTTTTAACTTACTTGAAGTGCCGTAAAATTTATCCAATGCCATGTGAAAAGCGGTATTGTATCCCCAACTTTCATTCCCTTCAAATTCCATCACAGGCATCAATTGAATGGCATTGATTTTTAAGTTTTTAAAATAGTCTAATCGATCAATTACCGATTGGTAATTTCGATTAGCATCAAAATCACGAACCAACAATTCATAAACCACTAATTTTTCTTTGGCTGGTTTGACAAAATTTGTAGTGGCAGAACTCCATGCATAAGGAGTCTGTCCCGTTTGTAAAACCGTTACTTCTCTTTCTTGCCCCGTTGGATACGCTGGTAAATTAGGATACGATGTTGCAGGAATAGTTGGATCATCAAAAGGAGACAAAACTAAAGTCGAATACGGATCGGCGGTTTTAACCAGTGCAGGTGTATCAGTAATTGGTGAAGCATCTACTACCCAATACTGATAAGAGTAACTTGTTCCAGAAGTTAGTCCTGTTAACTCCAACCAGAATTTACTACTATTGGGGTCTTTTTTCATGGCAAATGCACTCGTTGGTTGCCAATTATTAAAACTACCTGCCACATATACAAAATCTTTTAATGGCGCGTCTAAAACCAAGGTGGCTTTAGTATCATCTGTTGGGTTATAATTAATTCCATCTACTAAATTAGAAGGAATTGCAAGTTCATTAGCACCAGGATTAACTATTACCGAAAACTTTTTAGTGATTTTTGTAGTTCCCTGTAGTACTTCTAACTCGTAATTTTGATTACTAGTAATATTTGATAGCGTAAAGGAATAACTTGAAGTCGAACTGTTGGTATGAATACTCACTCCATTCGATTTCAAATTATAACTTGCATTACCGTTTGTATTGGTTGCTGTAATAGTTAAATTAGGGGAGCCCGAATTAATTATGGTAGCACTATTTTGTTTAGGAGAAGTTAAATCGACCTGAAAAGAACCCACGTTAACTAAAATATCTTGCGATTTTTTATCCCCTGTCCCGTCTTTGGCTTTGATCAAAAACCCTATTTTACCAATTCCTGTCGTATTGAAATAGGTTGACGGTACAAAAGTTTTAGTGTAAGTATCACTACCAGCATTATAATTAAACTTCGTTGATTCATTTGAATTATTCCAGTCTCCATTTATTGGAGTTACTTTTTGTGTGACACCATCCAACTCAAATGCCCAGGCCCACATATACAACACATTATTTGTAACGCCCCAAGAAGCTTCATTAATGCTATTTCCGTTGATAGTAACAGTTATAGATGTAGTTTCGTCAAAAACAGCTGGAGTAACAGTAGAAATTACCGTTTGCTGTTGTGCAAAACAACTTATACTAATAAAAAAAAGAAAAGAAAGTATTTTTATTTTCATAGCCAAAATATTTTTTAATAAAAAAAGGGGTGCCACAAAGACACCCCTTTTTGAAATTTAAGAAATTACAATTTAGTAATTGTAAATGTTTTAGCATTAAAATCAACAACGATTTTATAAGTACCAGCCACTGTTACAGGAATATCAGATCCATTAGCAACTAATGCTCCACCTGTTGCGCTACTACTACCAAAGTTAGTACCCCAACCATTATCCAATCTAAATTTGAAAGCACCTACAACCATATTCATTGTTATTGAATAGGTTTTTGTAGCTAAACTATACTCTAAATTAGTATCTGAATCCCATCCAGTTGGTGTTGCACTACCAATTATACCCCAATCTGGCCATGCCGGATAAGGAGTTAATTTAATAGTATAAAAATTAGATGTTTGTGCAATACTAGCAGTAGTACCTACTGTAGACTTAATTCTAACATCAATAGAACTTTCAACAAATGGTGGAAAACCAGCGTCCAATGCTGCAGTATTAAGATCATTTACAGTAAAGTTTTTAAATCTTTCTGTTGATGTTGCTACTACTGTTGGCGCTGCAAAATTTGTACCTGCTTTAGCAAATTCAATGCTGTAATTTACAACTGTTGAAGTCCCGCTATAAGCAGCATAATTCCAAACTACTGTCGTTGCCAAATCATTTGGTTTGGTTTTATCCAAAACAATGTTTAGTCCTGATGTAGGTGCAACCAAAACTGGTGCAGCACTTGTAGATACTACTTCTCTATCTGTTACTGAATCAGTACAAGAAACTGTCAGAATGCTTATTGAAGCAATTAGAAATTTATATATATTTTTCATATTGTCCTAAATTATAATTTTTTAATTGTATAAGTCAAACCTGTAAAATCAGCAGTAATGTAATACGATCCAGGTGAAGCAATTGGAATATTATCACCTCCAGAATCTAATGAAAGATTATTGCCATTATCTCCATAGTTAGTACCCCAATCATGGTTCAATCTAAATTTAAATGAACCAACTTTCATTTTCAAAATGATAGAATACTTTTGAGTAAGAGGATCAAAATCCATTAGTGTATCTGCTCCCCAATCTGTAGGTGTTGCATCTCCAATAACTCCCCAAGCATTTACTAGTCGAGTAATTCTATATGTCTTAGTGGCAAAATTAGCTACTATAGTATATCTTCCAGCAGTAACACCTATGTTTGAACCATTACCATCCAATGATAAATTGTTACCATCATCACCATAATTAGTAGTCCAACTGTTATCTAATCTGAATTTAAATTCCCCATCTGTTAAATCTAACGAAATAGAATATGTTCCTGTAGCCGCATTGTAAGTCATGTCTGTACTTGCATCCCATCCTTTAGGAGTTGCGCTACCAATAATACCCCAATTAGGTTGATATGGCGTAACTTTTAAGGTGAAATGGTTAGAAGTACCGGCTGAAGATTTTATTCTCACATCCATCAATCCTTCAACTAAAGCTGGCATACCTAATGCTTTTGCAGCAGTATCTAAATTTCCAACTGTAACATCTTTGTGTAAACTAGTTGTAGTTGCTAAAGCTACTGGCGCTGCAAAATTAGTTCCTGATTTTGCTACTTCAATAGTATAACTTACTGTTGTTCCAGCTGAACTATTTGCACTATCATTCCAAACAAAAGTAGTGGCCAAATCATTTAATTTAGATCCATCAAGTATTAAGTTAAAACTAGAGGTTGGAGCTAATAAAGTAATACCTGAACTTTTAGCTTCAGCTATTTTCTGTTCAACGTCCTCTGTACATGATAATGTAAGAAGACTTATGAAAGCTATTAATAATTTAATTGTGTTTTTCATCTTTTATATTTTTAGAATAGTCTAATAACCTTTATTTTGAGTTAAATTTGGGTTAGCTCTTAATGAGTTAGCAGGAATTGGAAACAATTTCATATCATCTGAAATCGATGTTCCAAAAATACTATTCCCTTTCCAAGCCCAGTTGTAACCCGTAGTATATTTTCCAAAACGAATTAAATCTTGTCTTCTAAAAGCTTCCCAATGTAATTCTCTAGCTCTTTCATCAATAATGAAATCAAGATTAGCAGAAGAAATGGCTGTACCATTTGCTCTTGTTCTCAAGGCATTAATGTAACCAATTGATGTAGAATTAGCATTTGGAGTAGTACTACCATTAACAGCACCATCTTTACGCATTTGAGCTTCAGCATACATTAAATAAGCATCCGCCAAACGAAATACTGGAAAATCTGTATCAACAAAACCTGAACTAGGTCCAGCTACACCTGCAGAAGTTTTATTAGACCATTTACCTAAAACAAATCCTTGACCGTTTGTAGTAACATTAGTAATGTCAATTGGTCTTGAACCACTAATGATAGTATTTCTTTTATCATTTGAAAATTCAGAGCCGTCAAATTTTTGAACAAATTGTTTTCTCAATCTTAATGCTCCTCCCCAACCGCCAACACCGAATGTTGAACCGTTATTTTCAACTGAACCTACTTGTCCATTAATAATTACAGTAGTAGCACCATAATTTTGAGTAACACGACCATCAGATTGTAAAGCAAAAATAATTTCTGATGAAGTATGGTTGTCTGCTTTAAAATTATTTAAATAATTTGAATTTAAAGTATATCCACCTGAAATTACAGCAGAACATTTTGCCATACACTCAGTATATTTAGGAGCACCTATAAAAACCTCAGCATTCAAATAAATTTTTGCTAAAATCATGTTTGCAACTCCCTGATCAACACGACCATATTCATTAGCTCTAGGTGCTTTTAAATTTGGAAGAACGGCATTTAATTCCGATTCAATAAAAGTAAAAAGCTGTTGTCTGTTGTATTCAGGACCTTGAGAATTCACTGCTGAATTTTCATCATAAAATGGCGCTTTACCAAATAAATCCATTAAGTTATAATACGCATACGCTCTTAAAACTCTTACTTCATTTCGGTAATCACTAATGTTAGCTAAATCAGCTGTAGATGTAATTCCACGTGAAGCTAACTTTTCTGGCGTAGATTGGCGTAAAAAGTCATTTGCAATTGCTACTTCTGCCATAGATCTACTAAAAAATCCTAATAGAATTGGATTACTAGAACCCCATGTATTTCTGTTAAGTTCTGCAGTACCTTCGTCATTTTCATAACTCCAAACTACTTCATCAGTAGTAAGTTCTTGTAAATACCATAAACATCTTCCAAACTGACTAGTTCCTGCATCAATTCCTTCCAAAAAAGAAGAACCTGCGTCTCCAGTACCTGTCAAAGAAAGATTACCATAAACACCCGCTAAAGCTTGTTTGTATCCTGCTGGAGTAGCAAAAATTGCTTCTGGAGTTTTTACCGTACCATCTGTAGACAAAACATCAAGATCTTTAGTACAAGATAAAAATGTTGCTACCGAAAATAAAGTTATAATTACATTAATTTTTTTCATGTCTTTTAAATTTATTTATTAAAATTTTAAACTTGTTCCAAATAAAAATGAACGCTGTCTTGGATAAATTGCCCCATCAACTCCATTGTTTACCTCTGGATCCAATCCTGAATATTTTGTTATCATAAATACATTTTGACATCCAGCAGTAAAACGCAATGAAACCTTATCATTTGACATTTTAGGTAAAGTATATCCAAGTGTAATATTATCCATTCGTAAGAAAGAACCATTTTCGACATATATATCAGATAAAACAACATTTGAAGTTGTAGTAAATGCTGTATTTATAACTGATTTTGGTAAATTAGTTACATCAGCCCCTGTTGCAAGTCTATTGTATTGTGCGCGACTCGCGTTTACCGCGTTAAATACACGATTACCAATATTAGAACGCAATGCAAATGATAAATCAAAATTATTATAATTTATCATTGAAGAAAATCCAAGAATTAATTTAGGATCTTGGTTTTTATAAATGTATTTATCATTAGCGTTTATAACACCATCTCCATTCAAGTCAGCATAAGCTCCTTCAATTGGTTTTCCATTTACATTATATAATTGTTTGTAAACCCAAAACGAGTCTGGAGCAAATCCCTCTTGATATACTTTTGCTTGAGTACCTGTCCCTGCAATATTATCTCCAGTTCTTATAACAGCATGATAAATCAACTCATCGATTTTTCTATCAAAATGTGTTGCATTAAAATTCAAATTCCAATTAAAATTATCCGATTTATAAACATCGGCATTTACTGAAAACTCAATCCCTTTAGTTGTAAAACTTCCTACGTTTTGATAAATCGCATTAGAAAAATTACTACCATCAGCTAAAGGTCCTTTAACAAGTAAATCATCTGAAACTTTATAAAAAACATCTAAGCCTCCAGATATTCTATTTTGAAACAATCCGAAATCTATACCTGCATTATAAGTTGTAGTTTCTTCCCACTTAATTTTTTCATTATAAGCAGATGAAATAGCTATAGGTAAAGCACTTGATCCAAAAGTATATTGTGAAGAACCACTACCTGTAACATATTTTTGCAAATAAACATTTGCTGCATCACCTATATCTTGTTGTCCGGTAACACCCCATCCAACTCTGAATTTTAAATCAGATATGGTTTTACTGTCTTTAAACAAATCATTGTTTGCTTTCCATGCAAATGAAACTGCTGGGAAATTACCAAAACGGTTATTTTCAGCAAAACGTGAAGATCCATCTCTTCTGTAAGTAGCAGTTAAGATATATTTATCGTCAAAACTAAAATTACTTCTAGCAAAATAACCTAACAATACAATTGGAGTAGCAACTTTATATTGTGGGAATCCACCAGTTCCAGTAGGTAAATTTGGATCATTTAAGTTTCCTTGAATATAACTATCATTTTCAAATTTTTGATAAGAATATCCTCCAATCACGTCTACAGCTAATTTTCCATACGCTTTATTGTAAGCTAAGTATCCATCAAGTAATTTGTTTTTTCTATGACCTGTAGATAATTCATTAGCACCAAAAGGAATATAATTGTTTGATCCTGAAGAAGCTGCTTCCCAACCTGCAATTCTAGTTCTTTGTCCAAAACTTTCATCAAATCCAACATTTAATACTGCTCTTAATGAAGGGAAGAAATGAAATTTATAATCAACTTCAAAATTTCCAAAAAGTCTATTATTATAACCGGTATCATTTGTTTGTAACAACTGAGCAACTGGGTTTCTCGTTGTTTGAGCATTTAATGCAATAGTTTCTTTATTGTAGTTTTCATAAAACCCTCCGTATACTGAAGTAGCATCATACACTGGTTGAGTTGGATCAAAGTTTATTGCATTACTTTCAACCGCATCAGCAAATCTATTATTTTCATTACTATAATTAGCATTCAAACGCAATTTCAAATGGTCTTTAAAAAGAGAAGGATTTAAAGCAACCCCAACTGTATTTCTTTTAAAAGCATTAGTCAATCGCAAACCCTCTTGATAGGTATTACCAATTGTTAATCTAGTAGGTAAAACACCAAAAAGACTTCCTCTTAATGTAGCACTTGCATCAGAATAAAGCGTTTGTCTGTAAATTTCTTTTTGCCAATCCGTATTTGCAGTTCCTAATTTTGACAATAACGATGGGTTTTTAGCACGAACAATAGCTGTTAGATTTGGAGCATCTAGAACATCTATAGTTTTTATTAAATTCCCAACACCAACAGTAGAATTAAAATCAACAGATAAGTTTTTACTTCCTTTTTTAGTAGTAATTAATATAACTCCATTAGAAGCTCTCGATCCATAAATTGCTGTTGCAGAAGCATCTTTCAAAATCGACATTGACTCTATAGTACTAGGGTTCAATGAAGATAAAATAGATGTTGATCCAGTTCCAGTTGAATTTTCAATTGGCAAACCATCAATAATGATTAAAGGATCATTAGAAGCATTTAAAGAAGCCCCTCCTCTAATACGGATTGTAGCCCCAGTTCCTGGCGCTCCTCCTCCTGCATTGATTGAAACTCCGGCAATACGTCCATTTAATAAATTATCCGCACTTACATTAACCCCTCTGTTAAAATCTTTAGCAGCAAGTAACGCTACTGATCCTGTCGCATCTTTCTTTTTAACAGAACCGTAACCTACTTGAACTACAACTTCTTGAAGTTGATTTTCATCCTCTTGAAGTTTTACAGTTAAATTAGATTGATTTGAAAAAGCAATAGTTTGCGCTTTGTATCCTACAAATGAGAATACTACAGCATCACCCGACTTGATTTTTGACAATTTAAATTTTCCGTCAAAATCAGTAGTAACACTTTGTTGTGCTCCTTTCACTACTACATTTACTCCAGGTATTGGTTGGTTCGATTTTGAATCAACAACAACGCCACTAAATGAGCTCTGAGCCAACAAACTTGCCGGCAAGAGTAGTAATAAAACTAACAACTTTTTGTAAATTGTTTTCATACTTGTTTGTTTAAATTAAATAAATTTTGATTAATTGCTAATAGCTTTTTTTACTTCGAATAACAAATATAATGAAACGATAACGATTTCGAAGCATACGAAATCGATTTTCTTTTTACGAAAACGTGGTAGTGTTGAAAAGTTTGTGTAATTAAAAAGTAATATACGGTATTTTTGCAATTGAAATAATTTAACAATACTTTTATTCACAATTTCCATTTTTAACCATTATTCATGAAAAGAAAAGTCACGCTCAAACAAATCGCAAAGGAACTTGACGTTTCCATTTCAACCGTATCTAAGTCGTTGAGAAACAGCCATGAAATAGGTGAAGAAACACGATTAAAAGTACAAGCTTTTGCTAAATTATACCACTACAAACCAAACAATATTGCTTTAAGTTTAAAGAATAGAAAAACAAAAACTATAGGGATAATTATCCCCGAAATTGTTCATTATTTCTTTTCTACAGTAATTAACGGAATTGAACATGTAGCAAATGAAAATGGCTATAGTGTTGTAATATGCTTATCTGATGATTCTTTCGATAAAGAGGTGTTAAATATGGAAATGCTAGCCAATGGAAGTATTGATGGTTTTATCATGTCGTTGTCTAAAGAAACACAATACAAAGGCGACTTTCATCATATTACCGAAGTGATAAATCAAGGGATGCCTGTGGTAATGTTTGATCGCGTAACCAACGACATCCTCTGTGACAAAGTAATCATTGACGATCAAGCCGCCGCGTACGAAGCAGTTCAAAGTTTAATCAATAATGGAAAGAAAAAAATAGCACTTGTTACCACAGTTGATTATGTTAGTGTTGGAAAATTAAGAACAGACGGATACGTCAAGGCATTGTTAGACAACGACATCCCGTTTGATGAAAATTTAATTATCAAAATTGAAGATGTTGATACTTGTGAGATTACTATAAGCCAACTTTTAGAAGATACAGCCATCGATGCCATATTTGCAGTTAACGAATTATTTGCCGTGACCATTATAAAGATGGCAAATAAAATGGGAATTCAAGTTCCAGACCACCTGTCGGTTATTGCATTTACAGACGGAATAATTTCTAAATACTCAACCCCAACTATTACTACTGTTAGCCAAAATGGAAAACAAATGGGAGCTAAAGCTGCAAAAATGTTAATCAAACGCTTAGAATCTGATGAGTATGTAGAAGGTGATGAAAACTATGTTACTGAGGTTGTTTCTACACACCTTATAGAACGAGAATCCACAAATTAAATTGAAAATGTTAATTCACTCATTACTACAACCTTGTAGTTGCTTTTTTTCAATTAAAAATCCATTTTTCAAATAATAGTAAAAGAGATTTATCTATATTTGGCACTTCAAAGCTTTTACTTTTACTTCGAAAATTTCAGTTAAGTTTTGATAAGCATAGCGCTTATCGTATTAATTTAAACCTTACGATAATGGAAAAGCGTAAATTAAGTACCGCCGAAATCTGGACAATGAGTTTTGGATTTTTGGGGATACAAATGGGTTTTGCATTGCAAAATGCTAATGCTAGCCGAATTCTTCAAATTTTTGGTGCCGATGTGCACGAACTTTCATGGTTTTGGATAATTGCACCTTTAATGGGATTGATTGTACAACCTATCATTGGTTACTACAGTGACAGAACTTGGGGAAGATTTGGAAGAAGAAAACCATTTTTCTTTGCAGGTGCAGTACTAGCTTCAATAGGCTTAATCCTTATGCCACAAGCCGAAATCTTCATTGCTGTACTTCCTGCTTTGTGGGTGGGTGCCGGAATGTTAATGATTATGGATGCCTCCTTCAATATTGCGATGGAACCTTTCAGAGCTTTAGTGGGCGACAACCTAAGAACCGATCAAAGAACTGCAGGATTCAGCGTGCAAACGGCCTTAATTGGATTTGGAGCCGTTATTGGGTCTTGGCTTCCTTATGTATTAACCAATTGGTTTGGAATTTCCAACAAAAACGAAGAAGGCGGTGTTCCTTATAATTTAATCTTATCCTTTATCATTGGGGCTATTGTACTTGTAGGATCAGTATTGATTTCTATTTTTAGCACCAAAGAATATTCACCTGAAGAATTAGCACAATTTGCTGATGAAAAACCAATTTCAGAAAAAGAATCTAGCCTTTTTGATGTAATTGACGATTTTAGACAAATGCCCTCTACGATGAGACAATTGGCTTTTGTTCAGTTTTTCTCATGGTTTGGATTGTTTGGGATGTGGGTATTTACTACTCCAGCTATTGCACATCATATTTATGGATTGCCTATCAGTGATAACTCTAGTGATGCCTATCAAAATGCAGGCGACTGGGTAGGGGTTTTATTTGGCGTGTACAACTTAGTTTCGGCTATCTATGCTTTTGCTTTGCCCTACATCGCTAAACAAATTGGACGAAAATCAACTCATGCTATCTCACTAACAATTGGAGGTCTTGGATTAATTTCAATGTATTTTATGCCCAATGAAAATTGGCTAATTCTTTCTATGATCGCAATAGGAATTGCTTGGGCGAGTATTTTATCTATGCCATTTGCTATTCTTGCAGGTTCTATTTCTCCTTTTAAAATGGGAGTGTACATGGGAATATTCAACTTTTTTGTGGTATTGCCACAAATCGTAAACGCCTTAATTGGTGGTCCTTTAGTTAAATATGTGTATCAAGACAACGCTATTTATGCCATTGTAACTAGTGGAGTGAGTTTCATCATCGCTGCACTTTTAGTGACACGTGTTAAAGATGTAGATGACGTAGTAAAAAAATAAATAATGACAAAAAAAGCATTCATATTCGACCTTGACGGCGTAATTGTAGATACGGCTAAATACCATTATTTGGCTTGGAAAAAAATTGCAACCGCCTTAGGTATCGAATTTACACACGAACACAACGAATTATTAAAAGGGGTAAGCCGCGTACGATCACTCGATATTATATTAGGTTTAGGAAACGTAGATGCTTCTCAAGAGCAAAAAG
>ERZ650308.1204-NODE-1204-length-13564-cov-7.000888_pt1 | contig 13564 bp, 8 predicted proteins | sample MGYA00376244_ERZ650308 | MGnify/ENA primary metagenome ERZ650308 (study PRJEB26733, sample SAMN07839295) | wastewater metagenome | biome: small river; feature: stream; material: water | place: USA: North Carolina | collected 2016-04-26 ...
TGAGATAATTCCCATCATAGTCATTAGGATTACAAAATCCATATTCGCAATTACATAACCATAAAATACACCACTAAAGCTTAATAACACGGTAAACATAATTATCATCGTTTTTGAAACTGAATTAAATTGCAACACAATGATAATAGTAATACCCGCTAAGGCTAAAAATAACGCATACATCAAGAAGCTTTGGTTTTTACCTTGTTCTTCTTGAACTCCTGAGAAAGAATAACTCACACTTTTTGGAAGATTGTAACTGTTAAGTTCTTCTTTAATTTGTTTCGTTATTTCATCTCCATTATATCCTGTAAGTACATTCGAATAAATGGTCATTATTCGTTTGTAATTCTTTCTTTTTATCTGATTGTACGTATTTGTTTTTTCAGTATTAGAAACTGCAGAAATAGGGACTTGCATTATTTGTCCATTATTTGGGTTTCTGAACGTCATTGATTGGTTGAAAAGGATGTTTTCGTTTTTACGTTGATCGTCTTGCATACGCATCACGATATTGTAATCATCATCTCCTTCTTTATAAGTCGAAATCTCTTGTCCATACACCGAACGTCTTAGGTTGAAACCTAATTGTCCAGTAGAAATACCCATACTTCCTGCATTGGCACGATCTACTTTTACTTCTAATTCTGGACTTTCTTTATTGATATCGATACTTAATTTTTCGATACCCGGAATATTTTTAGAATCAATAAAAGCAATCATTTTGTCGGCTTCAGTCAACATTTGTTCGTAATCAGCACCTGTTAATTGAATACTAATTGGGTAACCTGCAGGCGGGCCATTAGCATCTTTTTCTACAGTTACAGTAGCACCAGCTATTCCGGTAACTTTACTTCTGATTTCTTCTAAAATATCAGAAGTATTGATGCCTTTTCTAAATTTGAATTCAGAGAAGCTCACCGTTACTTTACCTTTATAAGGTGTTTCAGAAGCAGATCCAGCGTCTACATTTGGATTACCAGCACCCACACCCACTTGCGAAATAATTGATTCCGCCATAAAGTTTTTGTCCGTACCTGGTTCAACATATTTCTCTAATATCTGGATGATTTGTTTCTCAACAAATAAAGTAGCTTTATTCGTTTTTTCGATCGAAGTTCCTTGTGGATATTCGATATAAGCAATGGCTTGATTTGGAATATTATCAGGGAAGAACAATACCTTTCTTGGGAAAATTCCCAAAAGAATAAATGAAAAGAAAAGTAAGACAATAATTCCGCCAAAAGCTTTCCAAGCTGTTTTACCAGATAAAATTTTGGCTAAAAAGATTTTGTATTTTTCTTCCATTCTTGGGAAGAAGCTGTACTGAAAATCTTGCGTCCATTGGAATACTTTCCAATAGTACAACCACATTAATCCAACCGAAATAAATAATAAATGACCTAAACCTCTTAATAATTTGCTGTCGTACATATTTCCAGGCACGGCAAATAAAACACCTAAAGCAATGAATAGAATAGAATAAAAACGCAAGCTTTTTTTCTTAATGTTTTTATCTTCTAAAGCCATAGAACCTCCCGTCATAGCAGCGTTGATTACCATGGCTACAAATAAAGATCCTGTTAAAGTTACCGTCAATGTGATTGGGAAATATTTCATGAATTTACCCATGGTTCCCGGCCAAAGTGCAAAAGGTAAAAACGCCATCAATGTGGTTGCTGTAGATGAAATTACAGGCCATGCAATTTCGCCGATACCTACTTTAGAAGCTTGAATACGCGTCATGCCTTTTTGCATGTTGGCATACACGTTGTCTACCACAACAATACCATCATCAACTAACATCCCTAATCCCATTACCAATCCAAAAAGCACCATGGTATTTAAGGTTAGTCCCGCCATAGATAATATCGCAAAAGCAATCATCATCGATAACGGAATCGCTGCTCCTACGAACAATGAATTTCGAAGTCCCATCGTAAACATCAATACAATCATTACTAAAATGATTCCGAAAATAATATGATTGGACAATTCATCTACCTGGTGTTCTACACGAGAAGACTGATCATTAGTTAAATCTACTTTTAAATTTTTTGGCAAATAGGTTTCTTGAGCTGTTTTTATTTTTTCTTTAACTTGCTCAATTGCAGAAATCATGTTTTGATTGGAACGTTTTTTTACATTCAACATGACAACCTCGGTTCCTTTCTCACGAGCGTAAGTAGTTTTCTCCTTTTCTTTAAAGCTGATTGTCGCAATATCTTTTAGATAAACAGTTCCTCCAAACGACTTTACAATGATGTTTTCTAATTCTTTTGGCGCTTTAAATTCTCCAACGATACGAATGTTATTTCGCGAACCTTGTGACGTCAAATTTCCACCAGAAAGTGTCATGTTTTCGTACTTCACTGCATTCTGAATTTCATCAAAAGTTACTTGCGCAGCTGTCATTTTGAAAATGTCAACCGCGATTTCAACTTCTTTATCATCTACTCCAAGAATGTCTACTTTTTTTACTTCCGAAATTTCTTCCAAATCATCTTGCAATAATTCGCCATACTTTTTCAATTGTTGCGTGGTGTAATTTCCTTGCAAATTGATATTCAAAATAGGCACTTCTTCCGAAATATTCAATTCGAAAACATTCGGCTCTACTTTGCTACCGTTGTCCATATTGGGCCAATCGGTATCCGCTTTGGCATTATCAACCTTGTCTTTGATTTTTTGTTTGGCTTGCTCAATCGTAACATCATCCGAAAACTCGGCGATGATCATTCCATAGTCTTGAAATGAGCTGGAAGTCACTTTATCAACTCCGCTGATGTTTTTGATTTCTTTTTCTAAAGGTTTTACGACCAATTTTTCTACATCTTCTGCTGAGTTCCCTGGAAAAACAGAAGAAATGTATATTTTATTTTCAATGATTTCTGGAAAATCTTCACGTGGCATGGAAGTATAAGCCACGAGCCCTGCGATTACAATGATAAAGGTCAAGATGTAAACCGTTACACGGTTATCAACTGCCCAACTTGAAATACTAAATTCTTTATTTTGATGTGACATAATTTTTGATTCGGGTTTCAATTATACTTTAGAAATTCAATTTCATTCCTTCAGAAATCGTATTTACGCCTTCTGTTACAATAACATCATCTACAGATAAACCGCTTACAATTTCTGTAACATTATCTGATGATTTTCCTAAAGTTACAATAACTTGTTTTGCGGTGGCTGTATTTGCTTTTACATCAGATGCTACGTAAACGTATTTGTTTCCTTTTCCGTCTTCTTGGATCACGCTTGTTGGCACTACAATTGCATTTTTAGCAACGTAATCGATGACTTTTAATTTAGCAACTTGGTTTGGACGTAATAAATTTTCTGGATTTGGAATGCTTACTTCAATTCCGAAACTTCTATTGTTTGGATTGATAAAATTAGCTACTTGACGTACTTTCCCTTTGTAGTTTTTATTCAATGATGTCAAGAATACATCTACTTCTGTACCTACTTTTAATTTTCCAATGTAACTTTCAGGAACGCTTGTTGAAACATACATGTTATTCAAATTCACAATTCGCATCAACCCTTGAGGCCCAGCAGCTACTACTTGTCCTCTTTCTACAAAAACCTCATCGATTGTTCCTGAAAAAGGAGCACGAATCACTGTTTTGGCCAACATTGCTTTGGCTTGAGCTACTGATCTTTGTAGGCTTAACATTTGTGTTTGTGCTTGTAAATATTGTATTTCAGAACCAATTTTTTGATTCCAAAGATTTTTTTGTCTTTCAAAAGTAGTTTTGGCCAATTGGTATTGTGTTTCTAGACTTGCTACTTGTTGGCTCGAACCCCCATCGTCAACTCTACCCAAAACTTGTCCTTTACTTACTCGTTGTCCTGCTTTCACATTTAGAGCAATTAAAGTTCCCGGGATCTCAGGCTGAATCAACATGTTTTCTTTCGTATTCACACTTCCTTGAATGTCTAAATAATGATTGAAAAGTGTGTCTTTAATTGTCATAACAGAAACTAAAGCCTCTTCTTTCTTTACATTTAAAGTAGCTAAGGCTGCTTCAATTTTTGCCAAATCTGCCTGAATTTGAGTTTTTTTGGCTTGTAATTCTTTGCTGTTTTTAGCTGCAATTAATTGATCAATCGTTTGATTGTTTTCTTTATTTCCACAAGAAATAGCAAAGAATGAAATTGCGATAAATAAGGTGATTTTGTTTACCATTTTTGAGTTATTTTGAATTTGAAATATCATTTTATACCTGTATTAATTTTTACTGATTAGTTTTTCTAGAGTGGCTTTTTTATTGATTACATCAAGCATAGCTTGCAAGTAATTTTGTTGCGTTGCATACAATTGACGTTGGGCTTCGGTCAATTCAAAACTGGAAGCAAGACCCTCTTTAAATTTGATTTCGTTCTTATTTTCGATTCTTTCTGCCAATTTTAAATTACTTTTTGCATTGGTTAATTGCTCCAAGCTAAATTCGTAATCGCTTTTTGCTTTTTCAAATTGCAAATGAAGTTTTTGTTGGGTTTGTGTCAATTCAGTTCTAGATTGTTCCAATGCAATTTGCGCTTGTTGAGTTCTTGAACTTCTTCTTAAACTACTAAAAATTGGAATTGACATACTTACTCCTAAATTGGAATAATTGAACCATTTTTGATCTGTTGATAAAAAGTTAAACTGGTTTCCAAATCCGTTGTATCCAACATTTAAAGCGGCACCAATTGATGGCAATGCTTTACTCTTTTCCAGTTTTAACAACAACTCTTTTGATTGCTCTATATTTTTACCAATTTGATAATCAATTGAATTGTTCACATCGAATGGGGTGGATAATATTTGAAGGTCCACATTGTTCTGGCTCACTACTTCTAGTTTTTCAGTCAATTGCAAGGTATCTTCCAAATCAATTCCGAGTAATAACTTCAACATATCTAATGCAATCGTACGTTGGCGCTTGACATTTTTAAGTGAATTGTTCAAAGAAGTCAATGTGATTTGTAATTGTTCTACATTTTCTTCTTCAATCAAACCATTTTTGAAAATTTCATTGGTTTGAAACAATGTTTTTTCCAAATTCTGTTTGTTTTTTTCTAATATAACAATGCTTTCATCGGCCAACAACACATTTCCGTACGAATTAATTACAAGCTCTGTAATTTCTTGATTGGTTTTGACTTTGGCATTTTCAGAAATTTTCAAATACGTTTTTGCCGATTGCAATCCCACCAAATACGATCCGTCAAAAATCAATTGGCTTAAGGTTACACTCGCATTCATGTTGTGCTTTACCCCAAAAGCTACCTCTTGAAAAGTACCTGCCGTACCGCCAAATATTTCGGCTGGAATCAACGATTTTTGAATTTCAATGTTGTTTTGGTAACCAACAGCACCATTAATTTGGGGCAAACCTATAGTTGTAGTTTCCCATTTCTTCTTTTTGGCTGCCTCGATATCTCTATTGACATTGATAACAGAGTAATTGTGCTGCAAGGCATGGTTTACAGCTTCTTGTAACGAAAAAGCATAACTTCCTTTTTTGTCTTGTGCAAAAATAGTTGTAACCAGTAAAAGCAAGACTAATGTAAATTTAGTTTTCATTCATTAAATATTTGGATTGGATAATTGTTCTTCTAATTCTATAATTCCTGATGGTGTAGCCATCGCTCGAATGTGGTATTCTAATGCCAATAATTCTAGTTTTTTTGCTTCCTTTTCGGAACTTGTATTTTCGTTGATACTAAATAATAGGGTGTAGTAAAAAAACACATATGCCGTTACATTGATTTCCGATCGATACAAACCTTCTGCTTTTCCTTTTTCTAAATTTTTCTCAAACATCGACTTACATTCATTGATGGAACGAGTAGCTGTTTTAAAATAAATTTCGGGGTAATGTTTTTTCAATTGATAGGCCGGAGAGGTCTCGGTAGACTGAAGCATTTCTTTGAACATTTTTCTGATCTCAAAATTCTCCTGAATTGCATTGTAGTTTAAATCTACTATTTTTTGAATTCCATCATGAAATTGGTCGTGAAAGGCGTCTGTTGTTTCGTTGATTAATGATTCTTTATGGCAAAAATATTTATAAATTGTTTTTTTAGAAATACACATTTCACTGGCAATATCGTCCATGGTTACACTCTTAAAACCCAGTTTTAAGAACATTTCGGTTGCTTTATTGACAATTTTATCTTTCATTTTTATTCTAAATTCGTGTGCAAATATACTTTGGAAACTTTAAACACCAAAAAAGTTTCCTTGGTATTGTAAAAATTTAATATGAATTTAACATTGTGAATCTAAATCCATTACCCGCATGAGGGATAGAGGTGGTATCCTCTTGTGAAGCGCCAGCGAAATAAGAGATAGAACCGAAAGCCCGACCCCAATTGTAACCGAATTGCCTTTAATTTCTGGCAATTGGGGGCATGCCCAAAAAAAATAGCACTATATTTCTTTAAATAGTCTATTTTTGTGTCTCAAATAAATCGGTACGCAATGCAATCTATTTCCTATTACCAAGAAGTTATTTCTACTTATTTTGCCGGACTTTCCCTTGCGAAAGAACCAAAAAATTTATACGAACCTATTGATTATATTTTATCAATTGGAGGTAAAAGGATGCGTCCAGTGTTGACTTTAATGGCGACAGAAATTTTTGATGTAGATTGCAGAGAAGCCATTGAAGCAGCTACAGCCATTGAGGTATTTCATAATTTTTCATTGGTTCATGATGATATAATGGACGATGCACCCTTGCGTCGTGGCAATGAAACCGTACATGAAAAATGGAACGTCAATACCGGAATATTATCGGGAGATGCAATGTTGATTTTGGCTTACCAACATTTTGAAAAATACGAACCGGCTATTTTTAGAGATTTGGCCAAATTGTTTAGTAAGACGGCATTGGAAGTGTGTGAGGGCCAACAATATGATGTTGATTTTGAAACGAGAGACGATGTTACCATTACGGAGTATTTGAAAATGATTGAATACAAAACCGCTGTTTTGGTTGGCGCTGCCATGAAAATGGGAGCCATTGTAGCAAAAACTTCTGAAGAAAATGCAAATTTGATTTATGATTTTGGACTGAATTTAGGAATTGCCTTTCAGTTGCAAGACGACTATTTGGATGCCTTTGGAGATCCGAAAACATTCGGAAAACAAGTAGGTGGCGATATCATCGAAAATAAAAAAACCTATTTATACCTAAAGGCAAAAGAATTTTCTAGCGCTGCAGAAAAAGAACAATTGTCGCATTTGTTTTCAATTCAGCCTACAGAAAATACCGATAAGATCCATTCTGTGAAGCAATTATTCAATGCTTCTGGCGCTTCTGCCGCGACCCAACAAGCGATAGAAGAGTATACGTTCAAGGCTTTTGAAACCTTGGAAAGAATGAACATTAGCCAAGACAAAAAAGTGCTTTTGAAATTGTTTGGTGAAAAATTAATGAACCGAAATGTCTAGTTTTATTGCTCCTGCTACCATCGATCATTTATTGTCTGAAGCAGAAAAAGAACAATTATATCTTAAATTAGTTGAGCAAGTAAACAAAGATTTCAATTTTGCGAACGAACCCATCGACTTACCCATTTCTATCTCACCTGAGGAGTTAAAAAGTGCATTGCACGATAAAATATACCGTCTTATTCAGTACAAATTTGCCGAATATTTAAACCTGTTATACATTATTGACGTTCCAGAAGAACAAGTAAAACAACTGGACGGAACCGATGTTTTTGAAATGTCACATCACGTTGCTTTTTTGGTATTAAAACGGGAATGGATGAAGGTTTGGTTTCGCAATCATTACTAACCTATTCCAATTCTTTTTTAGGGATTATTCGACTCCAAAGTTCGATACCCTGAACATCAAACAACGTTAATTTAAGTTGGCGGTTTTCTTTGTTTCCTGAGAAAGAAAGAATTCCGAAATTATTTTGTGGAAACAAACTTCCTTCAACCCTATTTTGATTTGTGTCTTCTTTGTAGGAATTTCCGATTCCGGATGTTAACGGAGAAACCGTCCAATCATATAGTGGATAGGTGTTGGGCCTTTGTAGTTTAGACAATTCCGAAAAATGCCTGTCGCCCGACAAAAAAACCACCCCTTTTATTTTATTCAAAGCAATTTCCGAAAGTAATTTTTGTTTTTCCTGCGGATAGGTTTCATAATTTTCAAATCGGGCTGAAGTATTGAGTACTTGTCCGCCGATAACAATGATTTTGAAGGCTGCGCTGGAACTGGATAAAGCATCAATTAACCATTCAAATTGCGTGGTACCAAGAATGGTTCTATCTCCCGTTAAGCGATCATTTGGCGATTTAAAGAACCGATCATCCAGCAAGAAAAACTGTGCGTCTCCCCAATTAAAGGTGGAGTAAACTCCTTCTTTTTGATTCGGATCTGAACCATACGATTTATTGGCCCAAAAATCTTTAAATGCTTGTTGCGTTTGGTATTTGTAATAAAAACTTCGATCCCCATCATTGGGTCCGAAATCATGATCATCCCAGATGGCAAAATGTTGCGTGCTAGCCAACAAAGGCTGTAATTCTTTGATGGATCTGGAATGGGTATAACGGTGGTAAATTCCGGTTTTACTGTCCCAATCTGCTTCCCTCAAATAGGTGTTGTCACCTCCCCAAATCATGATATTGGGCTTTTTGTAGTGTATGCTTTCAAATATTTCATACCCACTTCCATATCCTTTTCCTGGTCGGTCGAGAGCAGGCTCATTGATGTAGGTACAACTACCGAAAGCTACTGTAAAATCGGGTGCGTCTTCTCGATGCATCCATAATTTTTTGGATGAAAAAGTAGTCTCGTAAGGCAATGTTATTTTTTTTTCGTTCAAAAAAACATCATAATGATACTGTTTGCCTGGTTGTAATTTATTTAACAGAATATGATTGGTAAATCCGTTGCTGCTTTCTGATTTATAGAGATCCGAAGTGAAAATTTCTTTGGGATTATCCATTGCAAAATAGTCAATTCGAACCAAGGCTTCATTTGTTGTTTGTAGCCAAATCTGAGCTTCTTTCATTTCGCAATAACCCACCATTGGGCCCGATTGAAGTGCTGCTTTTTGTGAAAAAAGACAAAATGATTGGATAAAAAGGAAGAGTACGATTATTTTTTTCATGGTGATTAAATAGGAGGCAAACTTACGTTCTAATTATTATTTTTTAGGAAATTAACGATTAAGAAATTATTTCTTAAAAAGAAAATCGAATAAAAGGCATCAAAGCGTCATTGTATACGCTTTTATTTGGATCATAAAGTACATTATAGCGTAAACCAGTGGTTACATTACTTGTTCGGTATCCTGCGCCTACATACAATCCGGTATTCCAAAAATTGTCGTGAATGGGATTGGGAATGGTAGGGTAAGTAGCATTTACTCGCACTTGTTCAATTTCTACAGACAATTGCACTTCCTCAATAGGGTTGTAGATGGCAATTGCATTTACTCCGTAAAGAAATGAGGCATATTGATCTTTCAACCTGTTAAAGCTGGCTTGAATACCAATACCCAAACCAATTTGATCATTAAAATGATAAATGGCATTGGGAGCCAAGGTAATATCGGTATACCCACTTCCAAAACCCAATCCAAATCCACCTCCATAACGCACCTTATCCCAAAATGGATTTGCAGCAGCGCTCTTGTTTTGCTGAGCTGAAGAGGCAAAAATTATGAAAAAAACAACACAAAAAAAGAGCTGATTTTTACTATTTATTGGCCATTTTATTTTCATTTGGGTATATATATTTAATTAGCGATATAAAAGTAGTAAAAACGATACAAGATTGTTAGAAATATTTTACTTTTGCAGTAATTTTTTTAACGATACGATTACTTACATAAAATATCATGGATAGGTTTTCCTTTTTAAATGCAGCTCATACTGAATTTTTTGCTCAAACATACGAGCAATATCTTTCAAACCCTGATAGTGTAGAACCAAGCTGGAGAGCCTTTTTTCAAGGTTTTGACTTCGGAATGACTACCTACAGTGAAGAACAAGCCATGCAACAAATGGCTGAATATTCATCTAATGCCATTTCAAGCGGACAAGTTTCTGAAAAAGTACTCAAAGAATTTAATGTATTAAAATTGATCGATGGTTATAGATCACGAGGTCATTTATTTACGAAAACGAACCCTGTTCGTGACAGAAGAGTTTACTCACCTAATTTAGCTATTGAAAATTTCGGATTATCATCAGCTGATATGGAAACTGTTTTTGATGCTGCCAAAATTTTAGGACAAAAACCATCTACTCTTAAAGAAATCATCATTCATTTGGAAAATGTATACTGCCAATCGATTGGAGTAGAATACATGTACATCCGTAAACCCGAAGTAGTTCAATGGATCCAAGATCGATTAAATATTAATGATAATCTTCCTAATTTTAATGCCGATCAAAAGAAAAACATTCTTGACAAATTAAATGAAGCTGTTTCTTTTGAAAATTTCTTACACACCAAATATGTAGGTCAAAAACGTTTTTCATTAGAAGGTGGAGAAAGTATCATACCTGCTCTTGATGCATTAATTGAAGCTGCTGCTGAAAAAGGTGTAGAACAATTTGTAATGGGAATGGCGCACCGTGGAAGGCTGAATATCTTAGCCAATATTTTTGGTAAAGCAACCCAAGACATCTTTTCTGAGTTTGATGGAAAAGACTACGATCAAGAATATTTTGATGGAGATGTAAAATACCACTTAGGATTAACTTCAGAGAGAAAAACAAAAACAGGCAAATCCATCAACATCAACTTAGCCCCAAACCCTTCTCACTTAGAGACCGTTGGAGCTGTAATTGAAGGAATTACACGTGCCAAACAAGATAAATATTTCCCAGACGATTTCTCAAAAGTACTGCCTATTGCCGTGCATGGAGATGCTGCTGTTGCCGGACAAGGTATTGTGTATGAAATTGTACAAATGGCCCAATTGGACGGATACAAAACCGGCGGAACAATTCACTTGGTAATCAACAATCAGGTTGGTTTTACTACCAATTATTTGGATGCTCGTTCGTCTACTTATTGTACCGATGTAGCCAAAGTGACTTTATCGCCTGTATTACACGTCAACGCAGACGATACCGAAGCAGTTGTTCACGCCATGTTATTTGCCTTAGATTATCGAATGACTTTTGGCGGTGATGTATTCATCGACCTTTTAGGCTATAGAAAATACGGACATAACGAAGGTGACGAACCACGTTTTACTCAACCTGTGTTATACAAAATCATTGCGCGTCATAAAAACCCAAGAGATATTTATGCCGAAAAATTGATTGTTGACGGCATCATTGACCAAGCGTATGTAAATAAAATCGAAAGCGATTACAAAGCGAAATTGGATGAAAATTTACAAGCATCACGTAAAAAAGACGTAACGATCATCAAGCCGTTTATGCAAGATGAATGGAAAGGATTTGTACAAGTATCGGATGATGTAATGCTTCAAAAAGTAGACACTACTTACGATAAGAAAAAATTAGACGGTATTTTAGAAACCATTTCTACCTTGCCATCGGATAAAAAATTCATCAATAAAATTTCTAAGATTGTAACCGATAGAAAAACGATGTACGACAACAATCAAATTGATTGGGGTACTGCCGAGGCTTTGGCATACGGTTCGTTGTTGCAGGAAGGATATGATATTCGTTTGTCAGGGCAAGACGTAGAAAGAGGAACATTCTCTCACCGTCATGCTGTGGTAAAAGTAGAAGATAGTGAAGAAGAAGTAGTACTTTTGAATTCAGTGAAAGATAAAAAAGGGCAGTTCAATGCTTTTAACTCTTTCCTTTCAGAATATGGTGTTTTAGGTTTTGATTACGGTTATGCCTTGACTAATCCTAATGCCTTAACGATTTGGGAAGCACAATTTGGAGATTTCTCTAATGGATGCCAAATCATGATTGACCAATACATTTCATGTGGTGAAGACAAATGGAACAATCAAAATGGAATTGTTTTGTTGTTGCCTCACGGATACGAAGGACAAGGTGCAGAGCACTCTTCGGCTAGAATGGAACGTTATTTACAATTGTGCGCTCGTCATAATATGTATGTGGCTGATTGTACTACACCAGCCAATTTCTTCCACTTGATGAGAAGACAAATGAAAACGAAATTCCGTAAACCTTTGGTTGTTTTTTCTCCAAAAAGTTTATTGCGTCACCCTTTATGTGTGTCAACGCAAGATGAATTGGCTAACGGAAGTTTCCAAGAAACCATTGACGATACTTCAGTAGATAAATCAAAAGTAAAAACAGTAGTTTTCTGTACCGGTAAATTCTATTACGATATTCTTGCTGAAAGAGAAAAACTAGAACGAAATGATGTAGCTTTGGTTCGAATTGAGCAATTATTTCCGTTGCCAACGGATCAATTGAAAGCAATTATTGCTAGCTATCCAAATGCAGATGATTTTGTTTGGGCACAAGAAGAACCAAAAAACATGGGAGCTTACAGTTATATGTTAGTAAATTTTGATTTAGTTCCTTGGCGTTTAGCATCCTTAAAAAATTACTCGGCTCCAGCTTCTGGAAGTCATACTAGAGATAGAAGACGTCATTCCGATGCCATTAAAATGGTTTTTGACAAAAATTTATTTAGATAATATTAGACAACAATAAAATTACAAACGATGATTTTAGAAATGAAAGTCCCTTCACCGGGGGAATCAATCAAAGAAGTAGAAATCGCCACTTGGTTAGTAAAAGATGGCGATTATGTAGAAAAAGACCAAGCAATTGCTGAAGTAGATTCAGACAAAGCAACTTTAGAATTACCAGCTGAGGCAAGTGGTGTGATTACACTTAAAGCCGAAGAAGGAGATGCCGTTGCGGTAGGTGCCGTAGTTTGTTTGATTGATACTGCTGCAGCAAAACCGTCAGGTTCAGCTCCAGCTCCAGTAGCAGAAGCGCCAAAAGCAGAAGCACCAAAAGTAGAAGAGAAAAAAGCAGAAGCGCCAAAAGCGGCTCCAGCTCCAGCAGCAACCTATGCAGCTCAAGCGCCTTCGCCAGCAGCTCGTAAAATATTAGATGAAAAAAACATCCAGCCTTCTGACATTGTTGGAACAGGTAAAGATGGTCGTATCACTAAAGAAGATGCAGTAAACGCAGTACCTTCAATGGGAACTCCAACAGGTGGAAGTCGTGGTGCAGAAAGAATTAAATTATCTATGTTGCGTCGTAAAGTAGCTGAACGTTTAGTAGCTGCTAAAAACGATACCGCTATGTTGACCACTTTCAATGAAGTGAACATGACGCCAATAAACAACTTGCGTAACGAATACAAAGATGCCTTCAAAGCAAAACACGCAGGTGTTGGTCTAGGATATATGTCATTCTTTACAAAAGCAGTTACAAGAGCCTTGGAATTGTATCCAGATGTTAACTCTATGATGGATGGAGATTACAAAGTAGCTTACGATTTCTGTGATATTTCTATCGCGGTTTCTGGTCCAAAAGGATTGATGGTACCTGTGGTTCGTAATGCTGAAAACTTGACTTTCCGTGGAATTGAAGCTGAAATCAAACGTT